>UMIY01030208.1_pt1 | contig 25710 bp, 24 predicted proteins | sample 1965921 | NCBI WGS metagenome assembly UMIY01 (sample SAMEA4836134, study PRJEB28245) | human gut metagenome | biome: gut microbiome; material: fecal sample | place: Denmark | collected 2008
CTTCTGATATAATTTATTTAAGAATAATTTAATTAATCCTTCATCTTTAGTTTTTACTATTAATATAGTTATTCTTTTAGGATCACAATATATAAATTCATATTTCTGCTCAATTAATAATTTTAAAATATCAATCATATTCTTATTGTAGATAATTGAATTATTAGTATATATAATCGAATTAAATATTTCATTTTCCGTATAATTATCAATATTTCCTAATCTATTTTTTAAAATTAAGTTGTACTTTTCTCTAGTAATATTGCTTTCTATTAGTATATCGAATAAAACATCGTACAAGTCTGTATCATTTATTATTGTATCGATATTTCCTTTAATATATTCTTCATCTAGATATGATAAATGTTTTAAATCTCTTTCTAATTCTTCTACATTTTTTATTCCTGTCTTATTTATATTTATAGTTATACTATATTCATAAACTACATCATTCATAAAATTAATAATTTGCTCATACACTTCTTCCATATTTATATCAGTATCAAAGAAAATATATAAATCATCTACATATCTAATAATTTTAAATTTGCTAATTGATTGATTTTTCTTTAAAAAGTCATACAACTTATTGTCTATTTCCTCTAAATAAATTTTAGTTGCTAAATAAGACGATGTCACTCCTTCTTCTATTTGAGGCAATCTTCCATCTCCTATAAATTTTATAAACTCTTCCATAAAGTTTAATTCTTCTAACGAAATATTTAATTTTGTATCATTAATATTCGATGAAATATAATAAAACAATAAATCAATGTTTATATTACTAAAAAAATTCTTTATATCCGTTTTTAAATAATATTTATAGTTTTTAGATAATTTTATAGCTTTTTTGCAAAATTCATTATATTCTTTTTTATAATGAAATCTATTTTTTTCTAAATTTCCAGCATAATACACTTCTATATCAGTATTTCTTTTATTTTTATATAATTTATTAATCTTATTTCCTATATAAATATAAATTATATAAAATAACGGGCTAATTAAATTTCTCTGTCTCAAAGTTCCATCTGCATTCATATTAGGATTTTCACATTTTATCCAATTTATATCATCCCATAAGAAAGCTCCTGTTTTTATGTATTTATTGAAATAACTTTCTTCTTTAACTTTCTCTAATATTTCATCTGTGATTGAATAAAGCTGAAGATAAAATTTTCTATAAGCACTTATATATCTCTTTAAATTGTTACATAATTCAATCCACTCATCATATTCAATTTTTAACATTATCTTTTCTCCATATCTATTCATTCAAAAAATATTCTACCATTCTACTATATTGATCCTGTGCATTTAAGCAAGTATCTATTAAATAACCTTTTTCATTTTTATATTCTTTTAATCCTCTATAATAAAATAATTTATCTTTATCTAATATAATAAATGGAATAATATTATTTTTTAAGCATTCCTTAAAAATAATAATTCTACCTACTCTACCATTTCCATCTTGAAATGGATGAATACATTCAAATCTATAATGAAATTCTATTATATCCTCTATTGTTATTTTTCCTAATGAAGTATACCATTGTATTAGTTTTGCCATGTCTTTTTGTACATTTTTAGGTAATGCTGTTTTCATATTTCCTGCTTCATTTGCTAACTTCTTATAGTCCCCAACATTAAACCAATCTTTTCTACTATCTGACGTTCCTTCTTTCAATATTTTATGAAATTCTTTAATCATTTCTTCTGTTAGCTCTTCATCTGCTACATCTAGCATATAATCAACTAATTTAAAATGATTAGCAGTTTCAATAATATCATCTAAATTTGTAATTGATCCTTTTTCTGTTAATAAAGTATTTGTTTCATAAATGTATCTTGTTTGATCTTCTGTTAGTTTGCTTCCCTCAATGTGGTTTGTATTATACGCAAATATTATCTGTGTATTATGATATAAATTTCCTTTTAGTTTCATTTCTTTTTGCTCTCTTAAGACTTCTAATACATTTATTTTAGAAACATCAAATTCATCTTCTTTCAATAATTCATCAACTGAAATTCCAAATAACTCAGCTAATTTTTTTAATGATTCAATATTAGGTTCTAAAGTTCCAGCCTCATATTTAGATATCGTAGCTGGCTTTACTCCTAATACTTCCGCCACTTCTACTTGAGTCATTTTCTTTTCTTCTCTATATTTTTTTATTTTTTCTCCTAACATAACAAAAACTCTCCTTTTTAGTATAATATAATTATATCATATTGTTTCCAAAAAAGAAAGTTTTCTGTTCTATTTGTATTATTATTTCTAAAATAGATATGTTTGCTTTAAAATGTTAATATACTACATTTCTATTCATATTTATATTTTTTTACATCAAAAATTCTTAATTCAATTTTCAAATTGACCTTTAAGATTTTTGAATCAATCTATTCTGTCAAAAATTATTGGAATTTAGACATGATTTCATTCGTTTTTTCCACAACATTTTTTATATTTTTTACCACTTCCACAAGGACATTTTTCATTTCTGCCTATTTTCTTTTTATTAATTCTTTTTAGTCTCTGTTCTTTTAATTCTTTAACTACATTTAATATTTTTTCTTTATCATATTCTATATCATTAATATTTAGGAAATTAAATTCGATTTTATCTAGTTCATCTTCAATATTAAAAAACAAATGTAATTCAAGCATTTTTTCTATATTTGATATTTTCATTACTGCAATTGAATGATTTCTCTCTTCTTCTAAATTTCTCTGTGTACCTTTATGTATAAATGTTAATAAACTATATTCTCCAGTCATAAAAATTGTTTTTGGATTTTCACAAATTTTATTTTCTTTCAATAGCTTTTCTATAGAATTATTTAATTCCTCTTTGTCTTCTATACATATATCAAGCAAATAATTTGTCATCGCAACACTATTATGTATATGATTTTTATCACAAAATTTTATTATATCTTCTATTATTTTTGGATTTCTAACTTCTGGCTTCTTGATATTTTCTTCTTTCAAATATAAAGATTGAAAATATTTATCTAGTTCTTCTCTAAATCCATAAAAATTTGTTTTATTTGCTTTCATTTTACTTGCATATAGAGAGTACATATTTTTTTCTATATACATGCCTAAATGATCCAATTCATCTTTTAATTCAAGCTGATTTACCGAAATAGCTCTCTTACGCTGTTCAATATAATGAAAAAATTTAGTTGGTGATGAAAAATATTCTGCATAAACTCTAAAATCATCTAATGATATTACAATTGTTTCATCGTTCAAATTACAATATTTTATTTTTTCTGCTTGTGCTTCTATTTCATTGAAACTATCTACGGTAATACAAAATTTAATTATATTCTTGTATTCTCCTATCTTTATTATTGTTTTTATTTCTTTATTCGAATTATTTGAATCATATATTGGGCATTCTTCTCTTGAATAGAAATATTCAAGAGTTCTTTTATTTTGGTTGTCCGCTTTCTCTATTAAACTTTTGATAGATTCTATATTGCTTTCAAAATTTTCTATTGCAAAATCGGGAGTATATGCTCCAGACTTTACTTCAACTAAAATCAAATTATTATCATATGTTATAATCAAATCATTTTCTCCCATTTCTTTTTGACCTTTTATAGGATAATAATTAGATATGTAAACTTTTGAATCTGGAATAATTTTCTTAAATAAACTTCCTACTATAAACTCTGCCGTTTCGCCTTGAATATGATTTATTTCATTACTTTTCTCTGGAAGTTTATTTCTCATTATTTTTAGTATAATTCTATAAATATTATCAAATAAATCTTGAATAGAGAGGCAGTATGCACTTCCATTTAAAACAATAAAAGGTTTTCTTCTTAATGGATTTTTAAATATAGGCCAACCAGAATATTCAGAGTCATCAAAAAAGTTTTTGCATTCTCCAACTTCATATGATAATTCATGAATAAATTCCTTTGGCCAATTTGTAATTTTTGAAACATTGTGTAAACCCAATCCTATTAGATTATCTATTACATCTCGGCTTTTTTCCATTTCCTTTTGACTAGGAGCTGCTAAATTAACTGTTTTCATGATACTATCCATTTTTCTTATATTATCATTTAGTCCATGTGTAAAAGCATGCTGTATTTTTTCCATTCCATCAAAGAATAAATTAATATCAAATTTAAAACATTCATAAAATATTTCTTTATATGGATATAGTAATTCTTTTATAGCTATAATTTCTTGAAATGAATATCTTTTTCCATTTACAAAATTCAATAAAAAACTAGCTTCTATTAACTTTATTTCCTCATCATTTTTGTTAAATTTAATACAATAACTAATTATAAACCTGTCTAATAGCCTATATAATTCTTCTATTAGATTAAGTATTTCATAATATTCTCTCTCTTCAAATTTTTCTATATTTTCATTTTTTTGTGAAACTATCGTCGCTTGAATATATTTTAAGGCTTGTGTAGCAATTATAGCCCCTTTTCCTATTTGTAATTCTGAATATATATTTATATAGTTCATTTTTGACATAAGTGTAGCCATCTTTAACAATTCTATGGAATTCTGTTTTTTTACAATATTTCTTATCTTCTCTATTGTCTCATTAATTTTATTTTTAGTTTCCTCATAATTGTCTGATAATTCCTTTTTAATTTTATTTTTCATCTTTTCAGACATATTATTCTTAAATTCTATAGTTTCACCATATCTAGCCATTTCAAATATTCCATTATTATAATAGTCATCTGGTTTGATTTTTTTCATTGATTATTCTCCATATGTATTATTTTATATAAAATTGATTATTTCTTCAAATCAAATTTCCTTTTTTCTTCTTTAAGTCCGTTCTAATTTTTCACTTTTTATCTGTTTAATAATCATAACTTCTTTTCTTCTGTTCTCACTTTAGTTCTTGTTACAATCCCAATAATTTAATGGTTCCAAACTTTTTGTATTATTTATATCTTCGCATTATATTTTTTCATCTAGTGAACTTATTAATTTACTTGCAATTTTAATAATAGAATTATATGATTTCAAATCATAGTCCTCTAATCTGCTATGTACAGCTTTATTTAAAATTCCAATTATATCTTTGATAATCGTATATTCTGAATTATTAATGCATCCATGATCATATAGTAAACTTGATAACTTCATAATTCCATATCTATTAGCATTTAGTTGATTCTTTTGAGCAATTTTTTGTAACTTTTCCTCTATATCAATTCTTAAAGCTGCTAAACTTAATTTCATATCATCAAAATTTAAATATTTTTCTTCTATTTCTATCGAATTATTATTATTTTCTATCTTGTTAACTTTCTCGTTAAGCCTTTGTCTTTCTTCTTCTGAAATCAATTCTATTTTTCCTATTCCATTTAATTCTAAGCTTTTCAAATACTTTACAATCCATGGTAAAAAAATCATTAACACTAATACTATTGTAGTAGCATCTATTTTTATATTTTTGAAAAATGTATAAATGATCGCCATTACAAAAAATGTTAAAGAAAAAATTAGCTTAAACCACATACATATCCTCCATCATTCTTATTTCTTATATTCTTCCTCTTCCTCAGCAACCATTGCTAAATTATTTTTATTTTCTTCATCTGTAATATCATATTGTATATCATTATTTTCATCTTCATTTGAACTATTTATTCCAAAATACTTTTCAAAGAATTTCTTTATCTTATCAATTATTGTTTGTTTCTTTTCTGCTCTATTACCTCCTCCAAATCTTCTCATTGGTGGTAATATTTTTTCTATATCTGTACCTGTTGTTTTTACTTCTCCATCTCTAAAAGAATTATCCAAAAACTTTCTTGTTGCTTCTTCATTTAAATTTTCTTCCTTAATTAAATTTTCTAAATCTATTTCTTTTTGTTGTTTTACAAATTTAGCCCAATCTTTATAAACATTTGTATCTGCATTTATCTTTGAAATAAATTTGTCTATCAACTCTTTCTTTGAACGAAGTGCTAAACTTGATTTTATTGCTTTATCAATAGAACCTAATATTTCTTTATCTTCGCAATTTGAAGCATGGTATTTAGCTACCAACATCAAAATATAATCTATATTTACTTCTACTTGTTTTACAAGTTCCATCTCAAATACTATATCTTCTTTAATACTTTCCTCTTCTTCTGGTCTTGATTTAAATTCTTCATATAGGTCAGTATATGTTCCTATATAGTCTTGAAAATCTCTTTCTGATAATATTTCATTTCCTACAAATTTATCAAATGAAGATAATATATTTCTAAGTCTTAAAATATTTCCCATTAGTACAATAAAATCTTTCTTATTTTGTTCTCCTATTATCTGCACTCCTAAAGGATATTTTTGTATCAACATAGCTATTCTTGCTTCATACCCTATATGTTTTCTTCCTTTATCATCTTCATAACCATAATAGTAATCTTCATAAGATTTAAGCAATACAATTCCACTTGCATTTTTATCTCCAAATAGTGCAATAGCATCATTAGTTGCTTCTTCTAAATCTCTAAAGCATACAATATTTCCATAAGTTTTTACAGAGTTTAATATACGATTTGTTCTTGAATATGCTTGTATCAATCCATGTTGTTTTAAGTTTTTATCTACCCATAGTGTATTTAATGTTGTTGCATCAAATCCCGTCAAAAACATATTTACTACTATTAGCAAATCTACTTCTCTATTTTTTACCCTATCGGATAAGTCTTTATAATAGTCTTGGAATCCATTCCCCTCTGATGAAAAATTTGTTTTAAATTTCTTATTATATTCCCCTATAACAAAGTCTAAAAACTCTTTTGAACTTTGATCTAGTAAATCTGTTTCAAATTCTTCATCTTCTAATATTCCATTACTATTATCTTCCTCATTAGGTGCATATGAATATATTGTTGCAATGGTTAAATCTTTATGCTTTTCTTCTAATTGTTTTTTAAATTCTAAATAATATTTTTTAGCCATTGGAATTGAACTTACAGCAAATATTGAGTTAAATCCATTTACTCTTTGTCCCTTTAAATCATAGAATGAATTTCTTTTTGTTTTTTGGTCAAAATGATCTATTATATATTCTACTATCTTACTTACTCTTTCATGTGATAACAATGCTTCTTCTGTATTTATTGCTGCTACTTCTTTATCTGTCATTCCTTCTTTTTCTTTTACAGTGTTTACATAGTCAATTCTAAATGGCAATACATTTCCATCATTTATAGCATCCACTATTGTATATGTATGTAATTTATCACCAAAAGCTTGTTCTGTTGTGCAAAAATTTGGATTTGATTTATTTACTGCATTTTTTGCAAATATTGGTGTTCCTGTAAATCCAAATAAATGATAATTTTTAAAATTCTTTACTATCATTTGATGCATATCTCCAAATTGAGAACGATGGCATTCATCAAATATCAATACTAAATGTTTTTGATATGCTGGATGATTTTTATTTCTTTTTACAAATTCACTAAGTTTTTGTATTGTTGTAACTATAATTCTTGATGTCTCATCTTCTAATTGTTTTTGTAAAATTTTTGTATTTCTATTTCCATTAGCTGCACCTTTTTGAAATTTATCATATTCTTTCATTGTTTGATAATCCAAGTCTTTTCTATCTACAACAAATAAAACTTTATCTATATAATCTAAATTAGTTGCAAGTTGTGCAGTTTTAAATGATGTAAGTGTTTTCCCAGAACCTGTTGTATGCCATATATATCCACCTGCTTCAATGGTGCCCATTTTTTTATAATTTGTAGAAACTTCTATTCTATTTAAAATTCTTTCTGTTGCTACTATTTGATAAGGTCTCATTACAAGTAACATGTTTTCTGATGTAAATACACAATATTTTGTTAATATATTTAATATTGCATGTTTTGAAAAAAATGTTCTTGTAAAATCTACTAAGTCTGGAATTATTTTATTATTGCTATCTGCCCAATAAGAAGTAAATTCAAAACTATTACTTGTTTTTTTACTCTTATTCCTAGTACTGTTCTTTTCTTTTATATGGTTCTCTCTTGTTGTATTAGAATAATATTTTGTGCTTGTACCATTAGAAATTACAAATATTTGAATATATTCATAGAGTCCACTTCCTGCCCAAAAACTTTCTCTTTGATATCTATTTATTTGGTTAAATGCTTCTTTTAATGCCATGCCTCTTCTTTTTAATTCTACATGCACTAATGGAAATCCATTTACAAGTATTGTTACATCATATCTATTTTTATAATTTCCTTCATTTTCTTCATATTGATTTATTACTTGTAATTTATTGTTATGAATATTCTTTTTATCTATCAATGTTATATTCTTACTTGTTCCATCATCTCTTTTCAGTACCTGAATATTATCTTCTTGTATTTTTCTGGTTTTCTCTACTATTCCATCATTATTGTTACAAATATTATCATTATAGAATTTTTCCCATTCACTATCTGTGAAGTTATAATTATTTAATAATTCTAACTGCTTACGCAAATTATTTATTAATGAATTAGAATCATGTATTTTTAAGTAATCATAGCCTTGTTCTTTAAGTATTTTAATAAATTCTTTTTCCAAATCAGCTTCACTTTGATATGACGCTGAACGTTTTTCTACTGGGTTATATTCAGTTACTACTGTTGAATCGTTCATTTCCATTACTACATTATATTTACTCATTTTTCTTCTCCTAAAATTTGTTTTATTTCATATAATATTAAATCTAATCTTTTATTTTCAAACATTTCTGAATACCATTTATAATTTCTTTTGTCTTTTAATTTTTTTAAATAATTCGAATTTCTTAAATATACAACATCGCCTAAAGGTGCTGGTAAAATGCAATCTAATGCTGCTCCGTAGGTTATAAGTTTTAAATCATTATAATTCTCTTTCATTTCTCTTTGATGTTTAAATGCATTATTAAAAGCAACACAGGCATTTTTTATCTTGTCATTTTTAGAAACAGCATTATTATTAAATCCTCCAAATAAAGCAGCTAACTGACCAAATGTATTTGAAATTTTTCTATATAATATTAAGTCATCAAATTGACATTTATTAATGTATTGTATTAAATCTTCTAATTCTGTACTAGCACTTTTCTTCAATAAACTATCCATTTTTTGTCTCCTTAAAATTTAATAATTTATCTCTATAATATTCATACTGTTTTCTTCTCGCTTCTATTTCTGCTGGTAACCCTTGTGTAATATCATTACATAGTTTATCAAATTTGTCTAAAATTGATACTATTCTTTCTTGTTCTTCTATTGGCAGAATTGGAATTTTATATTTTTCAGTAACATCTAACGAGATTTGTGGCATAGAACCCATTTGACTTCCTCTTTGCCTAAAATATTTTACATTATTCTTTAAATAGTAATAAATAAATTTAAGAGTAATGTTATTATCTGTAGTATAAGACCACATTTCTCTTTTAAATGAACAAGGTTTGTCATAATATATAAAATCAATAATTCCTCTGGATTGTACTATAATATTTGGCACTGTAATAATATCTTCTTTTGGTATGTTTTTTTCACTTGTTTTAGTAACTGTTTTTCCACCCGCAAAAATTTTTATATTTCCATCATTTTCAGAAATTTCTTTCATTTTACTTGCTGTAATTGCAGTTCCCTTTAGCCTATTACAATATGTTCCCAAATTAATCCATTCCACATTTAAATCTTTTTTAGAAAATTTCAATATCTTATCTTTATAATATTCATATTGTTTTTCTCTTGCTTCTAATTCTGCTTCTAATTCTGTTGCTAATTCTATAAAATTATCTAATATTCGTACTATTTCATTTTGTACTTCAATTGGTGGTACCGGAATTTTTAAAATTGAATATTTTGATATCCATTGTCTATTATGTTGTGTATTATCAAATTTTATAGTTTGCATTGTATAAAAAATATATCTAAAATTAATGTTATTATTTTTTGGTATTAAAATTTTAACTGCTGAAGATTTCACTTTAAACTTGAAATTAATCCACCTAAAAGCTGTTGTAAAATCATCAAATAATATAATTGGATTTTCTTTATCTGCATTATATATTCCTTCTTTTTCATTTGTATATCCTAATATAAATGTTTGACCTGGTGTTAATACTGGAATATCATATTCATCATTATATTTTGTACTTTTTACTATATATTTTGTAGGTTGTATATAATCAACTAAAGTATTTAATTCCTTATATTCTACTCCATTTGGACACAACTTTTTTATCAATTTTTCTAATTTACTCATTATATATTTTCCCTTCTTATTCCGAATCATCTGGCATGGTAACACTATATATTGATGAAATTAAGGTAGTCCCCATATATGGTGCTATAGCATAATCCCAAGGCATTAGTTTTAATAAATATGGTATACTTTCTAATTTTATAATTTCACAATCTTTACCATATACAAAAAATACATATTTTATATTTTCTTTAAAAGAATAGATATATTCTAACAAATTTTTATCTCTTGTTAATCTATAAAATCCAACTTTTTCAGGTTCTCTAAGATCTCCATTCGTCATTCCATTAATCCAATCATCATATACATTTTCATACATTTCTAGAGCCTGATCTGCATACTCTATCATAAAAATTCCTATATTCTTGTTTCCAGTATATTTATTATAGCTTTCTAAATGATTTTCCCAATTTTTCTTAAATGAATCGCATAAATATTCATAACTATGTTTAGGATATTTCATAGCCCAACTTCCTGAACGAATTTTATTACAATCTGGATTAGCATTGCAATCTTCTTTAAATCTTTTAGTTTCTTTTTCTACTTTGTTTTTAAAAAGGCTAAGTTCTTCTAACTGTTTAGCACCATCCTTATTAGTTCTTGAAGATGTAATCTGAAAATGTTCTATAAAACCATTTTTGAATACGAAATCTGGAAACTCACTCAATTTTTCATTTGGATTTATAGTTTTTAATATATTATTTATTTCATCAATATCCTCTTGTAATAATCCAAAATACTTTTTTAAACTTCCTTCACAATTTAAACTTCTTATAACAGTATTAAGACATCTTTGTTCTTTTTCTCCTATCATTAATTATTCCTCTATTTCTTTAACAATCTTATCTATTTCCTCTCTAAGTACTTGTTCTTTTGCTACTATTTCTTTAATTTGTTTATTTAATTCTACAATATCAATTTTTTCCCTTGTATCTTCTTTTTCTACATAAGTTGAAACAGATAAATTATAATCATTTTCTCCTATTTCAGTATTTGAGACTAATTTTGCTACATAATCTATATCTTTTCTATCTGTAAATATTTTTACAATGTGCTCTATATTTTCGTCTGTTAATTTATTATTATTTGTAACTTTTACACACTCTTTTGAAGCATCAATAAATAAAATCCTGTTATCTTTTTTGCTTTTCTTTAATACCATAATACATGTTGCAATTGATGTACCAAAGAATAAGTTATCTGGTAATTGTATAATACAATCAATAAAGTTATTATCTACTAAATATTTTCTTATTTTTTGTTCTGCTCCACCTCTATAAAGTATTCCTGGGAAGCATACTATTGAAGCGGTTCCATTTGTTGCAAGCCAAGATAGCGAGTGCATTATAAATGCAAAATCTGCTTTTGATTTAGGCGCTAATACTCCTGCTGGAGAATATCTTGGATCATTTATTAATAGTGGATTATCATTTCCTGCCCATTTAATAGAATATGGTGGATTCGATACTATTACTTCGAATGGTTCATCATCCCAATGTTGTGGATTTGTTAACGTATCTTCACAAGCTATATCAAATTTATCATATCCTATATCATGTAAAAACATATTTATTCTACATAGGTTATATGTAGTTAAATTTATTTCCTGTCCATAAAAACCATTTCTCACATTATCTTTTCCTAATATTTTAGCAGATCTTAAAAGTAATGAACCAGAACCACAAGCTGGATCATACACTTTATTAACAGATTTTTTACCTACTACTGCAAGTCTTGTTAGTAATTCACTTACTTCTTGAGGTGTAAAAAATTCTCCTCCAGATTTTCCAGCATTAGATGCATACATAGACATTAAATATTCATAAGCATCACCAAAAGCATCTATTGAGTTATTTTTATAATCATCTAATTTAATGTCTGCAATACCATTTAATATTTTTACCAATTTATCATTTCTTTTAGCTACTGTTGCTCCTAACTTATTACTATTTACATCTATATCATCAAATAGCCCTGCAAAATCTTCTTCACTTTCTGCTCCTTTTGCAGAATTTTCTATATCATTAAATACTCTTTCTAACGTTTCATTTAAGTTTTCGTCATTTTTTGCTGTTTTACAAACATTGCAAAATAATTCTGAAGGTAATATAAAAAATCCTTTTTCTTTTACTAATTCTTCTCTTTGTGTTTCTGCAATTTCATCTGGTAATTTTGCATAATCAAAATCTTTATCTCCAGCTTTTCTTTCTCCTTCATTTATATAATTTGTTATATTCTCTGAAATATATCTATAAAACATCATTCCCAATATATATTGCTTAAAGTCCCATCCATCAACAGAACCTCTCAAATCATCAGCTATTGCCCATATCTTTTTGTGTAATTCTTCTCTTTCTCTAATATTTTTGTTATCCATTTCTTTTACCTCTTATTTTATAGTTTCTTACTATTTTATATCATAAAAAGTCATTTTTCTCAATAATTCAACATTATTTTTCAAATTTCTTTAATTTCTATATAACACAAATCACATCAACTTCATCTTTCAAAACCTTTCTAACTTCTTCTAAGCAAAAATCATTGCAAACAACTTTAAATTTAGTATTACTAAAAAGACTACTATCTACCATATCATTAAGCCAATCCATAATACTAAAATCAGCAAAAGGCATTGGAAAAATATATGTATATAAATCATCTTCCTTTTTGCAATATATTTCATATATGTATCCTTTTACTCTATAAATATTTTCTCCAAATATATTAATTATTCTATTTTTCATATAATCTTCAGCTAGAATTTTTTTGAATATATCCCATATTTCTTTTTGATATAAAATTATATAATTCTCACTAAAATTTATATTTGTAAATTTTGGATGGTTTAGGAGCCATTCATCTTCTATAAATATAATTGCACCTCTAAAATTATTTTTATTTCTATCCAATTCCTTATCTATATACTTTAGTTCTCTTGGTGTAATATCTTTATGTAGGAAATAGACTATATAAGATCTTTTGTAAAAATCCTCATCAGATTCTTGCCACCATCTTTTTTCTCTCGACATGACACCAATAAATCTATTACCTCTTTTTGTATAAGTGTTTACACTACACCTCCAACTTGGCTCAAAATACCATCCAGCTAATTGTACCTTGCAAGAAACATCACTAATCCTTTCCATTCTTTTTTTATAAGTTTCATTCCTGTTTATATTTCTATAACCTAATCCTGTTTCATTCAAATAACTTTTCCCTTTTCTACCTAATACAACTTTTCCATATAATCGTTCTACAAACTCACCTTTTGCTAAACTTGCTAATCTATTTTTATAATAATATTTTGAATCATAAAACAATTTAACATTTTCATTTGTGATAATTCCATATTCAGCTAAATACATAATAAAATTAAAATCTCTATTTCTTAAACATATCCTCTTTTCTTTTTCCACTTAAATCACCTCCTACCATTTTTACATTTCTACCTATCTTCCAACTTACTTCTATGCGACAGAAGACACAAGATTACCATCTTGTGCCTCCAGTCGCCTTACATATAGTTATATGTAATTTTTATTACATACTCCTTACCTATGTACAATTTTTCAGTATTTAAAATATTAGTTTTTCCTTATTTTTAGGTATTTCTATATTTATTAAAAAGTGTGATTTTTTGAAAGTCCCAAAAGTGTAACTAGTTGGATATTTTAAAATTGATTAATAATCACACTTTTTCAAAATATTTTTTTGGATTTATATTACAAATATTTTGAATATTTCTTTTTTCTCCAATAAATATTTTTATATAATTTTCTCTGTCATTAATTCCTTCTAACATATAGCTTACATACTTAATATTATCATCTGTAATAAGTCCACCATAAACAAATCCATTAAAAATATATCTTAGATCTCTATTATCTATATCCCAATTATTTCTTGGCACACTTACTTGTACTCTAATAATAACTTCTTTATTAGTGAATAACCCTTTGTACTTTTCTCCTATTGCTTGGCAAGTATTCTCTAATCTTTTATTATTATATGGTGTTCTTACTGGTGGCAATAATTCATGTATTTTAATTTTTAAGATTTCATTTGAATATTCACTTTCATACTGACTTATACCATCTTCTTTTCCTGGTAAGGGTTCTTCTCCTATTAATGGTCTTTTTAGTTTTATACATTTATATATCGCATTTCTAAATAATTCTGTTCTGTATAAAACTTGATAAATATTGTGTTCATTTATATCATCCTGCATATATTTATTTGCAACATCTAAAAACTCACTTAGTCTTTTTCTAAAGTTATTTCTATCATATGTTGCAATTCCTCTTTCAAACATTTTTACCTCCTTCCTAGCTATTTTTTATATTATCCTTCCTAATTTATATTCCATCACTATAAATAGCTACATTATTTTCGAATTTTATATTCTATAATCTTTTCCCTTTGCATTCCACTCTATAGCACATATTAGATAATCTTGATATTATAGAATCCGTTGTTTTACATACTTTGTTTGGTATGCTTAATCTTTGTTTTAGAGCATCCATATCATAATTTGTTGTTATAATAAAAGGTAGCTCATTTATTATTCTTTCATTTATAATTATAAATAATTTAGATAACAACCAATCATTCATTGGTTCTACTCCAAAATCATCTATAACTAATAAATCTACTTTTGTATATAATTTTGTTAATTCACTTTCTGTATGATTCTTATAACATATAGCATACTTTTCCACCAATTGTGTTAATGTTCCAAATATTATTGGTACATTATTCTTTAATAATTCATTACATATCGCCATTGAAATATGTGTTTTTCCTGTTCCATTTTTTCCTACAAATATAATTCCTTTTTTCATATCATTAAAATTCGTTAGAAATTTTTGAGCTGCTAATTTTGTTTTTATATTTTGCTCATCTGTAATAAAATTCTCCAAAGTTTTTTGTTTAAATTGTTTTGTTATAAAGTCTGTTCCATAATATTGTTTAATTTTTTTGTTGTATTCTTCTTTTCTATAATTCTCATATTGCCTCATTAATTCTTCTTGCAGTTTTTCTTTTGCCTTATTTCTTTCTTCTATTGCCTGTTTACAATCACATTTTTCATTTTCTATAAATACATTTATAGTTTTATTTATTGGATTTAATATTCCTCTTGGTTTCAAAACTTTATTACAATATTTGCATTTAGTTTCTTTAGGTATATTTGTTTTTATTGGATAACCGTTTTTCAAGATTTCTTCTAAACTATATAAAGTCTTTGATTTTTCCATAACTCTGTTCTCCATTTTCTACACCTCCTTCTGTTTTTATTTCTTTTTTTAATTCTTTTTCTCTTTCTATATCCACATTTTTTACATCTTTTGTGGAATCTTTTTTAGTATGTAAGCCTTTCTCTTGTAGATTTTGATACTTATTCCAATTTTTTATTTTATATCCATATTCATCTTGTATAATCATGCTATATTCCTGGAAAATATCTAGTGCATTCTCGATGCTTTTCTGATTTCTACTCATATGATGCGCTAATGTTTCTATAGTAAAAAACTTGTTTTCACTTATTTTTAAATATCCTCCAGATTCACAATTTGCTGCTATTGCTAAACAATTTATAAAAATTACAATAAGTCTATCTCCATCCTTTTTTCTTTTAATTTGTTTGATTTTTTCATTGTCAAAGAAATTGTTATAAAACTTAAACCAATATCTCTTTCCCCCTTTCATTATTAATCACCTACTTTCTTAGTAAAATACTTATTCTTTAAAAATTAGAAAAATCATATTTTACTTTTTTCTTTGGTTCTTCTAGACTATCTTGAATATACTTGTCTAGAATTTCTTTCGTGAATAGTGTTTTAGATTCAATTTTGTAATATGGTATTTTCTTTTCTCTTACTAATTTACGAATTAGCCAATATGAAATACCCAAATATTCTGCTGCTTCTACTGAATCTAAAACTCTTTTTTCTTTTGTGTTTTCATTTAATTTCTCACTATTCATACTATCACCTCCCATCTGCTTTGTTTAAAACAAAAACATTATTGTTTTGTTTTAAAACATTTTATTTGTATTTTTGCTTTTTGTCAATACATTTTAAAAATATTTTTGTTTTAATTATTTACAAATATAAATTATTGTTTTATAATGTTCTCATAAAAATATATTGGAGTGTTTATGATGAATATAAATTTTAGCGAAAAATTAAAGCAATTGAGGAAAAATAAAGGTATTACTCAACAAGCTTTAGCCAATGCTATTGGAGAAAAAAGATCAATTATAGCAAATTACGAATCAAATAATTCTACACCAGGATTTGAGGTTCTAAATAAGTTATCTAACTATTTTAATGTGCCTGTTGGATACTTAACAGGAAAAACTAATTCATTAGTTAGTGAATATAGTTTTAAAACTTTAGAAGATTATATTAACATTTTGCCCAATCAAAAACCTTTATGGTTAAAAATAAAAAATCCAATTAAATATTCTTCTTTTTCTGGAGATGAAGTTTATGGACCTAATCAAAATTCTAAAATTATATTTTTTAATCCTCTTGATGAAAAAGAGAAAAATTCAAGAATATATTTAGAATTTCTCGCTATAAATTCTTATGCAGGAAATAGAGAAAAATTTTATAAAGCTCTTTATGACTTTGCATGTAAATATGGTTTTTTTGGAGAAGTTTTTGAATCAACAAACGAAAACTTTAATTATTCTTTTCCTATTTTCAAACCATTTGAAATAGGAATATTTGATACTGTTTATTATAATCCTTCTTTATTTCAATTTGATTTAAACTTTAAAACAGTAGATTTTCCTGGAAAAGATAAATATAAGACTATATTAGAAAAGCATAAAATTACTGGATATTTTGAAACTATATCTTGCTATATGGATTATTTATCAGAAATGCACCGTTTACTTTACAACTTATCTCGTGACAATAGCTTATTAGAAAAAACTTTAGAGCAAATTTCTTATAGAACTGGTGGAATTAGAAAACGTTTTGTAAAAACTGACACAGATGAAATTGTAGAAAGCATCTCTTATAAATCTTTGCTTTCTTTGATGTATTATGAATTGTTTTTAGATATAAAAAATGGTAATATTCCTAATTACTGTTTTGAATGTCATAAATTTTATTTGCCTGATAGTAAACATAAATGTAAAAAATAAGTTTGAAAGGAGCTTTTATATGAGTATAATTAATACATTTGATAATCAAACAAAAGAAATTCTAAGTCCTAAAAATTTGGTAGATAAAATAGACAATTTTCCAGAAGTTGCTATTCTAATTTTTAAAGAAAGATTTTTCAACTATTTACAAGAAGAATATGGAATGAAAATTATAGGTCATGTTAATGCTGGTTTATTTATTCCTATTTACAAATTAAATTTTCATGGGAAAGAATTTGCAATAACAAGGACTACTATAGGTGGTGCTGGTACTGCTGGAACAGCTGAAGAATTAATTGCTATGGGCGCTAAAAAAATATTAATATATGGAACTTGTGGTACTTTAGATAAAGATATTTTAAAGGGACATTTTATAATTCCTACTGCTGCTTATAGAGATGAAGGTACTAGCTATCATTATGTTGAACCTAGTGATTATATTGAAGTAAAAACGGCAAATAAACTTTGTTCAATTTTTGATGAATTAAATATTCCATATGTAAAAGGTAAAACATGGACAACTGATGCTATTTATAGAGAAACGGTAGGAAACATGAAAAAAAGAAAAGAAGATGGTTGTATTGTCGTTGAGATGGAATGTGCTTCAATAATGGCTGTTAGCCAATTTAGGAATATACCAATATATCAATTCTTATATGGTGATGATACATTAGATGGAACTGAATGGGATAGAAGAAAAATTGACGATAGTTCAAAAGAACTTATGGAAAGAAATATATTAGATTTAGGATTTAAAATTGCAGAAAGATTATAAGGAGGCTTTAGATATATGCAAGAATTAGAATATAAAAGATATGAAGAAATTGGAAATTGGGATTTTTCTGACATAGAATATACTGTAGAACAATATAGCGATTGGAATTTTTACAAAGAAATATCAAAATATTCTAGTAAAAGTTTATTAATTTTGGATTTAGGTACTGGTGGTGGTGAAAAAGCTTTATCACAAATGCCAGATGCAGGAATGATAATTGCAACTGACTTTTCTCCTAAAATGATTGAGACCGCTAATATAAATAAGAAAAATTATCCTAATAAAAAAATTAAATTTGTAACAATGGATAATCTTAATATGAAATTTCCTAATAATTTATTTGATATTATAACAGCAAGACATACTATTATTGATGCTAAACAAATATATAATTGTTTAGCTAATAATGGAATATTAATCATTGAAGGAGTAGACAAATATGATTGCTGGGAACTTAAGACGCTCTTCAATAGAGGTCAAGCATTTAATGATAATATTTCAATTAGTCAAAAAGATTACAATGATTTAAAGGAAGCTGGATTTTCTGAAATAAATCTACAAGAAATAGTACAATATGAATATTATAAAACCGATAATGACTTACTTGCTTTACTTCTTAAAACTCCTATTTTAGATGACTTTTCAGAATTAGATACTTTAAGCAATACTCATAAAAATCAAATTGAAGTAGATTTATTTAACCAATATATTTCTCAACATACTACTGATAAGGGAATAGAATTAAAAAGAGTCCTATATGGAATAGTTGCTAAGAAATAACTAATTATCAATAAATAAGGAGGTCAATATGGACAAATTTAAAGAAATAAGACCAATTGCTTTAGGTCTTGCTATCAAAAACAACAAGCTATTAGTTTCAGAAGGTTTTGATAAAGTAAAAAACGAAATATTTTACAGATGCTTAGGTGGAGGTATTGAATTTTTAGAAAAGGGGAAAGAAGCACTTAAACGTGAATTTTTAGAAGAAATCAATGTTGATATTATAGTCAAAGATTTCTTAGGAATATCAGAAAATATCTTTACATATCAAGGAAAAAAGGCTCATGAATTGATTTTATTTTACTCAATTGAAATACCTGATAAAAATTATCAAGAAGAATATAAAGTAATAGATGATCATGGTGAAACTATTGCAAAATGGATAGATATTGATGATTTTAAAAATAAAAGCAAAATACTTTATCCTGAAGAAGTATTTAAATATATTTAATTCATAGCTATTCCCTACCACATGAAAGGAGGTGATGAAGGTGTGGTAGGAAATATCGAAAAACGTGGAGAGAATTCTTACAGACTAAGAGTTTCTGGTGGATATACAGGTGAAGGAAAAAGAATTATTTATAAAAAGACAGTTCAAGTCAAAAATAAAAATGAAGCTAGAAAAGAATTAGCATTATTTATATCAGAAATAGAAACTGGTCAAGCTTTATCTGCTAAAAAGATGCGTTTTAGAGATTATGCTGATTTTTGGATTGACCATTATGCAATTCCAAATTTGTCTCCTAAAACCTATGAAAGATATAAAAGTATGTTAAGGTCAAGAATTCTCCCCTATCTCGGCAACATGTATTTAGACAAAATTCAACCAATGCAATTAATGTATTTATACCAAGAATTAAGTGAGGCAACTTATATTAGAAAAAATATCAAACATAAGTTATCTCCTAAAACTGTATTAGAACATCATAGATTATTACATTCAATGTTACAACAAGCAGTATATTGGCAAATGATTCCATATAATCCCGCATCAAGAGTACGACCACCTAAGGCAAAAAAGCCAAATATTAATTTCTATGATGATGTACAAACAATAGCATTAATTAAAGCATTGGAAGGTGAAGAATTAAAGTTTCGAGTCATTATTCTATTAACAATTTTTACAGGATTAAGGCGTGGCGAAGTTTTAGGATTAGAATGGCAAGATGTAGACTTTAAAAATTCTTCAATCACTGTAAGACAGGCTAGTCAATATGTTTCTTCTATTGGTATTTATACAAAAGATCCCAAAACAGAAACATCAAACAGGGTTATTAGTATCCCTATCTCAATTACTAAACTTTTAAAAGATTACAAAAGAAAACAGTTAGAACAAAGATTAAAATTAGGAGACAAATGGCAAAACACAAATCGATTATTTGTGCAATGGGATGGCTCTCCTATGCATCCAGACACAATTACAAAATGGTTTAGGCAGTTCCTGGAAGATAAAAACTTGCCACATATTACATTTCATGGCTTACGCCATACACATGCAACTTTGCTTATTGCACAAGGATTAGATGTTAAAACTGTTAGTCATAGACTTGGACATGCTCAAACATCTACAACATTAAATATCTATGCCCATGCATTTGCGAAAATGGACAGAGAGGCATCAGATAAACTTGATAATCTTCTTTATAGAGAAGATACAAAAAAATATTTTAAAGCCAATTAGAGGCTTATCACATAAATTTAAACAAAAAATTGAAAGGAAGAAATTCTATGAAAAATTATAATAATAAAGAAGTAAATCAAGATATGGCAGTTTCTGCTTAAATACTTTTAATTAATTTCACAATTTTATAATTTAAGCAGAAACAATTTATTTTATTTCAAATAGAATTTAATCAAATATACTTTTAAATATCGAAAATTCAAGGTTTACCAATAACCTTTTTACATAGATCTGTGCCCAAATGGTGCCCAATTCATTTTATGTAACTTCAAACGGGCAAAAAATAAGAGTCCACAATCTCTTGCGACTCTAGTTAAATCTTTGGTTGCGGGGGTAAGACTCGAACTTACGACCTTCGGGTTATGAGGAATAGAATGCATTTTTCGTTCTTTCTATTACATTGTAAAGAGTTCTCTTCTTTAAAATTATAGTAATCATTCTCTATTTTATCAGTTAATTTTTCATAATCTTGATTGACATTCTTATATTGTTATGATATTTTATTTTCATGTGAAAATACCATACATCTAAGGAGGCATTGCTATGCATAACAATACTCTCAAACGCGATATACTAATCTTTCCAAAATTTAAAAATATCAATAAAATCCAAGAAATTAGAAATAAATATGATAGATTAGCAAATTTGATAGCACCACATATTACTTTAGGGCAATCTAACAATATTGAAGAATTTTGTAAATTCACATATGAATTTGAAACAAATGTCGATAAGATTTCAGTTGAGCTGATTGGAGAACATGAGGAGTCTATAATTGTTAAAAATTTAAGATTAGGAGAATGTTTATGAATATACAACTAGATTATTCTATCTCAATTGATGAATTCTTAGAAATGATTGAATCAGTTGGCTGGAAAACATATACAAGAAAACAGGTTGAAAGAGCTTTAGAAAATACAATGTGCATGGTAAAAGCAACTGTTGATGGAAAACTAGCAGGAATGGGAAGAGTTGTCGGCGATTATAGCATAGTATGTATGTTAACTGATATATGTGTCAAGCCAGAATTTCAAGGACATGGAGTTGGCTTGAAAATTACAAGCGAATTAAAAAGATTAATTGAAGCAAATGTAAGTGACGGTGAAAAAATGCAAATAGAATTAACACCTACAGCTGGTAATGAAGCTTTTTATAAAAAAGCTGGTTTTAAATATAAGCCGGATAAAATAACTGGTATGTATTTATGGATTATCAAATAATTTTATAGGAGGTCAATATGGACAAATTTAAAGAAATAAGACCTGTAGTTTTAGGTCTTGCTATCAAAAATAATAAACTATTAGTTTCAGAAGGTTTTGATAAAGTAAAAAATGAAACATTTTACAGATGTTTAGGTGGCGGTATTGAGTTTCTAGAAAAGATCGAAGAAGCCTTAAAACGTGAATTTTTAGAGGAGATTAATATATCTATTACAGTTAAAGATTTTCTAGGAATATCTGAAAACATATTTACTTATCAAGGGAAAAAAGCTCATGAATTAATTTTATTTTACTCAATTGAAATATCTAATGAAAATTACCAAGAAGAGTATATAGTTACAGATGATCATGGTAAGACTGTTGCAAAATGGATAGATATTGATGAATTTAAGAATAAAAATAAAATTCTTTATCCTGAAGAAGTGTTTAAATATCTAATCATATGAACTCTTATTTAGCTTTTATTCATTATAATAAATTTTACATATTTTGAAAGTATATAGGTACAATGGTTTTAAATATCTCTCATAAAATAATTTGTCTGAGGCTGTTCTACATACCCATTAATCTCCATAAGAGTAATGGCTGGACTAACCTCATAAACTGGTTTACCTAATTTCTTTGCCAGCTCATTAATATGTACTGGCTCATTTGAAAGTACTCTATAAATTTCTAATTCTTCTTTTGTCATAATCTCATTTATTGTCAGATTTTCTTTGTTTATCTTCTTTTCTTCTGTTTTTTCATTATTTTCTTGCTTTGCTTGCTTAATATCGCTTTCTTCACTGCTCTTATCTTTTCTTCTCTTAGACTTACTTGAATCCCTATTTTTTCTACTTTTTATTAACTTACTATAGTCTACTTCAATAAACTCTCCATTAACTTCTACAGCCAACTTTCCGTCATTCACTACAGCAACCCCTTCTTTAAGATCTTGAATAATTTGCATTGGCTCTGTAGCTAAAATTGCACCTTCTTGTAACAATCTATTTGTGCCAACACCTGTTGTAGCATAGATTGTATTTGGAATAGCATATACCAGTTTTCCTTCTTCTTTTGCATATCTCGTCGTAATTGTACTTCCGCTTCTGTGTGTTGCCTCTACCACAATCACCGCATCTGAAAGTCCACTGATAATTCTATTTCGTGTTGGGAATTTTTTATTGTCCGGCTCTATTTCTGGTGGATATTCTGATATGATGCATCCACCTTTTTCTAATATTTTGTGGAAAAGCCACTCATTTTCCGGTGGATAAATGTAATTAAGTCCGCATCCTAAAACTGCTATTGTTTTTCCTGCTTCGCCTATTGCCGCATTATGTGCTATTCCATCTATGCCTATTGCCATTCCACTAACCACGCAAATTTCTTTCTCTGAAAGTTTTCTTGCAAACTCACTTGCAACTTGTCTGCCATATTCTGTACACTTTCTTGCTCCAACTATTCCAACTGTATATTTTGCATTTAACAGCTCTAAATTCCCTGAAACATAAATTTCCGTAGGGAAATTTAAAATTTTCAATAATCTCTGTGGATATCTTTCGTCCTCCACGTCTATCTTTATAATCTCCATCATAGATTTTAATCCTTTCAAAATCTGTAAGTTATAACAAAATAATTATTTTTCAGCTTAGTCTATTTCCAATACTTCCTATCCAAATTTCTATACTGTATAGCCTCTGCAATATGCTTTGCCTCAATGTTTTCTTTTCCATCTAAGTCCGCAATTGTTCTTGCAACTTTTAAAATTCGTCCATATCCTCGTGCGCTTAAACCCAATCTTTCAAAAGCATTTTGCACAATTTCTTTTGATTTTAAGTCCAATTTGCAATATATATTGCTCAAATGCGGAGTTAATTCTGTGTTTGAGAAAATCCCATGCTCTTTATATCTTTCAAGTTGTATTTTTCTAGCTCTATCCACTCTTTCTTTTATTTCTTCTGATGTTTCTACTCTGTCGGAGCTTTCTAACTTTTGATATTTAACTGGAGTTACTTCTACTTGAATGTCTATTCTATCTAGAAGTGGTCCACTTATTTTGCTCATATATCTAGAAATAGCCTCTGGTGTGCATGTACATTCTTTTTCCTTTGAGCCATAGAATCCACATGGACACGGGTTCATAGATGCAACAAACATAAAGTTACATGGATAAGTTAAACTTGCATTTACTCTACTTATTGTGACCTCTCTATCTTCTAGCGGCCCTCGTAAAACTTCTAATGTATTTTTGTTAAATTCTGGTAACTCATCTAAGAATAAAACTCCAAAATGAGCTAGACTAATTTCTCCTGGTTTTGGTATTTTTCCCCCACCAACTAAAGAATTAACTGTAACTGTGTGGTGAGGTGACCTGAATGGTCTCTCTAAAAGAATTGGTGTTTCTTTTGAAAGTAATCCTGCTATACTATGAATTTTCGTAATTTCTAGCGATTCCTCAAATGTTAAATCTGGTAGAATCGTCGGTATCCTTCTAGCAAGCATTGTTTTTCCTGAGCCTGGTGCTCCGAACCATAAGCAGGTTATGTCCGTCCGAGCTGCAGCTACTTCTAATGCTCTTTTAATATTCTCCTGCCCTTTTACTTCTGAAAAATCAAATGCATATTTATGTTTTTTATTAAATATATCTTGTATATTTGTTTCTGTCTGCTCTATGTCTTCATTATTGTTTAAATATTCTACTACTTGTCTTAAATCTGTAGCTCCAATAACCTTTAAGCCTGACACAATGGCTGCTTCTTGTGCATTTTCTTCTGAAAGAATAACTCGCTTTATGCCTAACTTTTTTGCCTCTATGCACATCGGCAGCACTCCATTTATTTTATTTATCTTTCCATTAAGCGATAATTCCCCAATAAATACAGTGTCTTCTAAATTTTGCCATTTAATATCTTTAAAATCTAGCAAAATTCCAATTGCGATTGGCAAGTCAAAAAACGAGCCTTCCTTTCTTGTGTCAGCTGGTGCTAAGTTTATAACGATTTTTCTGCTTTGAAAATCAAATCCAGAATTTTTAATTGCTGTTCTTACTCTTTCCTTTGATTCTTTAACCGTGGCATCTGGAAGACCTACTACCTCCCAATTTGGCATACCTGCCGAAACATCGACTTGAACGTCAACAAGATATCCTTCCAAACCTTGTAAGGACATGCTTTTTACTATTGATAACATAACTTTTACCTCTTTTTTGGAAATTTAGATTTAGAATTAAATCTATAAGAATTAATATGGTATTATAATATCAGCATTGACATAATTTGTCAACAGTTTTTTGTAAATTTTAAAATCTACCTTAAAAAAGTTTTAAAAGTGCTCATATAATCTGTTTTATATGATTTATTTTATACATACTTTCATTAATATACACTTCTATCACATCAAGTCTTACAAATTCATTTTCTAGATGTTTCGAATACAGATAATATTTAACTGTACTTATTAAATGTTCTTGCTTTGGAGTATTCACTGCTTCAATTGGTCTTCCATATAAAGTATTAGTTCTGGTTTTTACTTCAATAAAAACTAATTCTTTTTTATCTCTAGCGATAATATCTATCTCGCCTTGAATTGCAGCAAAATTTCTTTCTACAATTGTATAGCCTAAGCTCTGGATATACTTAGCAGCCAGCTCTTCTCCTATTTTTCCTATTTCATGACGTAAATACATTTTTCACATCCTTTAATTATAACTTTTTAATTTATTGGGAATTTTAGATTTTGATTAAAATCACTTAGAATTAATTTCATTCATTTTACTACGTTCTAGAATTTATGTCAACACCCTACATTAAAATTTATAATTTAAAACTGTATATATGTCAATGATGTGAAACAAAGTTTTATAAAAAA
>UMIY01007196.1_pt1 | contig 25597 bp, 16 predicted proteins | sample 1965921 | NCBI WGS metagenome assembly UMIY01 (sample SAMEA4836134, study PRJEB28245) | human gut metagenome | biome: gut microbiome; material: fecal sample | place: Denmark | collected 2008
GCGCTCGCCGCGAGGTCCTCGGCCGATCCGGAGAGCGCGCGCTCGACGACGGCGAGCTCCTCCCAGGAGGCGCACTCGGGACCCGCCACGTACCAGCGCAGGACGCCGCGACCGTCCGCGCCCTCCGGCAGGTCGATCGCGACGGCGGTGCCCTTGCCGAAGGGCGGGCAGCCGCCCACGAGGCGGGAGGCGAGCGTGTCCACGAAGGGGGCGTGGCCGACGGCGATCACGCAGGGCGCGTCCGCCGCCCCGAGCTCGGCGAGAAACGCGGCGACGTCCTGGGCGTAGAGCGACTGGTGGACCTCGATGTCCTCGGCTCCCGTCGAGGCGGCGACGACGTCGGCCGTCTCGAGGGCGCGCACGGCGGGGCTGCTCCAGACGAGGACCCTCGGGCTGTCGCCGAGCAGGGCGAAGGTGCGGGGATAGGCGGCCCTGAGCGAGCGGGCGCCCGACTCCGTGAGCCTGCGGTCGAGGTCGGCGCCTGTGGGCGAGGTCGCCTCGGGCGCGCCGTGCCGAACGAGAACCAGCGTCTTCACCATGTATCCCCCGTCCCTCGCATCCGGCGAAACCACCGAGGTTCTAGCATAGCAATTCGCCGCTCGCCGAATGGCTGCGCCGGGGAGCGGCGCCCACACGGTGACGACGCGGCGGCTCCACGCCTGGGCAGGAGCTCTGGCGACGCATCTGCCGCGCGGCGAGGCGCTCGCACGTGAGGTGGGGGTCAGATCTCACCGAGGACGAGATTGCCGAGCTCATCGGCGCACGCCTCGGTGACGAGCGACTCGCCGCCGAGGTGCGCGCCGTAGCCCGCAACGCCTGCCTCGAGCGCTACGGACGCTGAACGGGAGCCAGCGGCTACATCAGCTCGCAGACCTGGGAGGCGAAGGCCACGGGGTCCTCGGGCAGGATGCCCTCGACGAGCAGGGCCTGGTTGTAGAGAAGCCCGGCGTAGAGCCTGACCTTGTCGGCGTCACCGGCCTCCTGCGCCGCGCGAAGCTTCTCGAAGACCGGGTGCTTGGCGTTGACCTCCAGCACGCGCGTGGCCCTGGGAGCGTCGCCCGCCTCCGGGCCGGCCGCGAGGACCTTCTCCATCTCGAGCGTGAGCGGGCCCTCGGAGGTGATCACGGCCGGGGCACCGTCGGCGGCGAGGCGCGTGGAGACCGCGACCTTCTCGACCTTCTCGCCCAGCGCCTCCTTCATGGCCCCGAACAGGCCCTCGTTTGCCTTGGTGGCCTCCTCGGCCTCCTTCTTCTCCTCGTCGCTCGCGAGGTCGAGGTCGCCGGCGTTCACGTTCTTGAGCTCGACGGTGCGGTCCTCGACCTCGGGCTCGGCGCCGTCCGCCACGGCCTTCTCGGCGGCCTCGCGCGCGACATCGTCCTCGTAGGCCTTGGGCAGGCCGGTGGCCGTGAAGTCGCGCATGGCCTGGAAGCAGAACTCGTCCACGTCCTGCGTGCAGAGCAGCACGTCGTAGCCCTTGGCGAGCACGGCCTCGACGACCGGCATCTTGGCCAGGCGCTCGCGGTCGTCGCCGGCGGCGTAGTAGACCGCCTTCTGGCCCGCGGGCATGGCGGCCACGTACTCCCGGAGCGTGACCATCCTCTGCTCGCGCGCGCTCCAGAACAGCAGCAGGCCCGCGAGCTCCTCCTTCTTCATGCCATAGCTCGAGTAGATGCCGTACTTGAGCCCGCGGCCAAAGTTCTCGAAGAACGTCTCGTATGCCTCGCGGTCGTTGTCGCGCATGGCCTCGAGCTCGCTCGTAATCTTCTTCTCGATGCGGCGGGCCATGGCCTGGAGCTGGCGCGTCTGCTGCAGGGTCTCGCGGGAGATGTTGAGGCTCACGTCGGCGGAGTCGACCACGCCGCGCACGAAGTTGTAGTAGTCGGGCAGCAGGTCGGCGCACTTCTCCATGATCAGGACGTTGGAGCTGTAGAGCTCGAGGCCCTTCTCGTAGTCGCGGCTGTAGAGGTCGAAGGGGGCCTTTCCGGGCACGAAGAGCAGGGCGTCGTACTCGAGCGTCCCCTCGGCGTGCAGGCTGAAGGTGCGCGCCGGGTCGGTCCAGTCGTGGAAGGTCGACTTGTAGAACTCGGCGTACTCCTCGTCGCTGACCTCGGAGGAGCGCTTCTTCCAGATCGGGGTCATGGAGTTGATGGTCTCGAGCTCGGTGTAGTCCTCCCACTCGGGCTTGTAGTCGTCGCCCGCGTCGGCCGGCCTCTCCTTCTCGCGGCTCTTGGTCACGAGCATCTGCACGGGGTAGCGCACGTAGTTGCTGTACTTCTTGATGAGGTCGCGGAGCTTCCACTCGGAGAGGAACTCGTCGTAGTCGGCGTCCTCGGCGTTGTCCTTGAGGGTGAGGACGATCGAGGTCCCGCATGCGTCGCGATACGCCGGGTCGTCGGCGGGGACGGGCTCGATCGTGTAGCCCTCGACGCCGTCGGAGGTCCAGCGGTGGCACTCGTCGGAGCCCCAGGCGCGCGTGACGACGGAGACCTCCTTGGCGACCATGAAGGCGGAGTAGAAGCCCACGCCAAAGCGGCCGATGATGTCGACGGCGTCGCCCTGTGCCTCGGCGTTGGCCGCCTTGAACTCCTCGGAGCCGGAGTGGGCGATCGTGCCGAGGTTCTTCTCCAGCTCGTCCGCCGTCATGCCGATTCCGTTGTCAGAGACGGTGATGGTGCGGGCGTCCTTGTCAAAGCCCACGTTGATGGCGAGGTTTGCCTGGTCGACGCTGACCGAGCTGTCGGTGAGGCTCTTGAGGTAGAGCTTGTCGATGGCATCCGAGGCGTTGGACACCAGCTCGCGGAGGAAGATCTCCCGATTGGTGTAGATGGAGTTGATCATGAGGTCGAGCAGCTTCTTGCTCTCTGTCTTGAACTTGCGCATGCGGCGCGCCCCTTTCCGTGCAGCTTCTCTAACGTGGGCTAAGGTACCCGTTTTTAGATAATCTTAGTCGCTTGCGCTTAGATGTCGAGTAGGACGCTCGTGGGGAAGCTCGCGTCGAACGGGATGGCGTCAGGGAGGTCGAGGGGGCCAGCCGAGGCGACGAGCAGGTAGTTGTCCTCGGCGGCGTGCACGTCGTCGACGGCGAGGGCGACCCTGACGTTGGGAAAGACGGCGAGGGCCGTCGCGACCTCGGCGCGCAGGAAGCCCACGTCCGCCCCTCCGTCACACGAGACGACGTTCATGAGACAGACGCCGTCGGGCGCGAGGGCGCGCCGCACGAGGCGGAGGGCCTCGACCGTGGCGAGGGAGCGCACGGGCTCGGCGCCGACGAAGGCGTCGAGGACCACCGCGTCGTAGGGGCCGACCGGGCCCTCCAGGAAGGCGCGCCCGTCGTCGCAGATGACGTTGAGCTCGCCGCCGGCCGCGCGCGCCCGGGAGATCGCCTCGTCCAGATAGAACCAGCGGCGGGCGATTCGGACGACGGCGGGGTCGATCTCGACGACGTCTGTCCGCACGCCCGGGTGCTCGGCGACGACGAGCTTGGGGAACGCGAACCCCCCGCCGCCGATCGCGAGCACGCGACGGGCGTCCGGACGCAGCTCGAAGAGTCTGCCGAGGGAGCGGTAGTAAGCAAAGACGGGTTCCATCCCGCGTGAGCCGAGGTAGGTGGCCGACTGGTAGACGCCTCCCGTGCGCAGGACGCGGACGGGCGTGCCGGAGTCGTCGCGCGTGGTGTAGACGAGGGCGAGGCCGCCCATGGTCCGCTCGACGTGCGGCCGCGCCCGCCACAGCCACCGCCCCGCAGCCGCGACAATGCCGACAACGAGCGCCGCGGCCGCACGCGTTCCTCTCCCGAGCGCCATGTCCGTCCTCCCCTGCCACAAGATAGCGAGCTGGTAGGATTGTTCCCGAAAGGGGTGCCCATGTCACTGAGGCTCATCGTCTCCCCGGCGAAAAAGATGCGCGCGCAGGACGCTCCTCCCTGGCCCGTGCGCGCTCCTGCCCTCCTGGGGCGTGCCGAGCGGCTCGTACGCGCGGTCCAACGCCTCTCGCGCGACGAGGCCCAGCGACTCTGGAACTGCAGCGACCGGCTCGCCGACCTCAACTACGAGCGGTTCCGCACGATGGACCTCGGTCGCGACACGACGGCGGCGGCAGTTGCCTACGAGGGCATCCAGTACACGCACCTGGCGGCAGGGGTGATGGACGAGGGCGAGCTCGCCTGGCTCGACGAACACCTGCGCATCCTCTCGGGTCTCTACGGCGTGCTGCGCCCGCTTGACGGCGTGGTGCCCTATCGGCTCGAGATGCAGGCTCGCCTCGCCGTCGACGGCGCACGCGACCTCTATGGGTTCTGGGGAGGCGCACTCTACGAGACGCTCGCGGCCGAGGGCTGTGACGTCATCGTCAACGTTGCCTCCGTCGAGTACGCCCGCGCCGTCACGCCCTGGGTGCGCCCGGACGGCCCACAGGTCACAACCTGCATCTTCGGCGTTCTGCGCGACAGTCGGCTTTGCCAGCCCGCGACCGAAGCGAAGGCAGCACGAGGCACCTTTGCTCGCTGGTGCGCCGAGCGGGGCGTAGAGACCATCGATGAGCTGCCTGACTTCCATGAGCGCGGCTATAGGCTGAGTGTCGAGCGCTCGTCCGACGACTCCCTCGTGTTTGTGCGATCGGTGCAAAACCCCTCTTCGTGTGATTAATCTGCCCCGGCAAGATCAAAACGCTCGCTCGTGTGATAGGAAAACCACCCTCTTACGGCATTCAGTTCAACAATTAGTTTCTACATTTGTTACTCAACAGGGGTTATCCCGACCCGGTGGTCTTAATGGGGAGAAAAAGTCATCACACGAGCGGGCTTTTTGACTGTCGGGACGCACGATCATCACACGAGCGGGCTTTTTGACTGAACCGCGCATCGCGACGAGGCCGGGTATGATGAAAACCGGAGCGAGGGAGGTTCGATGCCGGACGTCGACGCGATCATAGAGCAGATTCTCGCGGCCAGCCGCTCCAAGGGCGGCAGGGCGTTCGCGAGCACGCGCACCTATGCCGACGAGCCCATCCTCCTGCGCGGGTCACAGCTCGCCAGCTACCTACCCGAGCCCATCCGCCAGATGCGCGCGCTCGCCCGCTGCGGCGAGGCCCGGACGTGGTCCGGCGCGCGGCTCTTCGTGGAGCAGGCGCGCCTCATGGCCGACTACGTCGACGACTTCCCCTTCGACGGAGAGTTCTCCAGCTACTTTCCCACCTACGAGTCCATGACCAACCCGCAGCTGCGTGGCTACTTCACCTGGCGCGCGCGGGTGCATCGCGGCAGGGTTGAGCGGACCTCCCCCTCCTTCGCCTTTGTCTATCTCTACGAGCTCGTCAACGGCGTGGGGGCGGCACCGGGGATGGAGGCCTTCCGCTCCATCGAGTCCTTCTGGCAGGAGTATCGCTCCCTCGACCCCGTGCTCGATCGCTACGTGCGTCCCTGGCTGGTGGACTACGTCGCCTTCCACGACCTACCCGTCGAGCTTGCTGCGCCGTACCTCAACACCGCGCATGACCATGCCGTGGGCGTCCTCCGGCGCGCGGAGCAACGAGCGCTCGACGCGTCTCCGCCCAAGGGGCGCCGCCGGCCGCCGCACGCCTTCGGCACCGATCCCGCCGGCGACGAGGAGCTGCTCGGCGCGCTGGACGCACTCTGCACCCATCGCATCCGCGAGGGGCGCCTCTACCGGGACGAGCCGGACGCCGTGCGCAGCGTCTGCTGCGCCGTCTTCGCAGACCTCGCGCGCCACTATGCCTCCCACCGCGCCCAGGGGCTCACGGAGAGCCTCTTCGGAACACGGCACGCCATGCCGCACCTGATGTTCGCCTCGGCCGTCTTCTATCCCGGCGGGCGGCACCGAGACTGTGTCGTCGAGCTGGACGAAACTTGCCGCTACGTCTGCCAGAACGGCATCTGGAGCTGCGACTCCCTGCATGACGGGGGCGCTCGCAGCGCCAGGCTCGGACAGGTCCTGCGCGCCGTCGACCGCCAGCTGCGCATCGCCCTCGGCCACCCGAGCCCCCTCAAGGAGCGTGCTGACCCAAAATACCTGGTCAAGATCATCGATCGAGCGATTGGTGACTACCTCGCCTGGCGCGTCGCCCACACGCCGCGGCGCATCGAGATCGACCTCGCCAAGCTCGCGGACATCCGTGCGAGCGCCGCCGAGACCCGCGAGGCCCTGCTCGTCGACGAGGAGCGCGAGGAAGAGCCCCCGGCGCCGGAGCCCGCGGCGCCTCCGCAAGGCAAGACGGACGACATCCATGCGCTCACCGCGGACGAGCTCGCGTTTCTCCGTGGCCTGCTCGACGGGCGCACGCCGGACGTCACCGGGGCGGACCTCCTGGTCGACACGGTCAACGGGAAGCTCTACGACCTGCTCGGCGACACGGCGGTCGAGTTTGACGCGCAGGGCGTCCCCAGACTCGTGGAGGACTACGCCGAGGACGTGCGCGCGGCGCTCGACGGCTAGGCGCGCCCCGCCTCCTCACGCACGGGCCCGCCAGACGCGTCCCGCCTCCCGAAGAGCACGTCGACCGCGTCGTCAATCAAGATGTCGACGACGCGGTCGAGCGTGGCGCGATCGGAGACCCCCTCGGTCATGAGCGCGAGCGCCGCGACGCGCTGCAGCGCCATCGCCACCTCGTGCGCTTCCGCGTCGCGCTCGGGGGCAACGCGCTCGAGCAGGCCGCCTATGATGCCGCTCCCCGCGACGGGCCCCAGCTGGAACCCCTCGGGCAGCGTGAGGCACACCCTGCGGTAGTCCTCCAGCCCGACGCAGCGAAACACCAGCCGCTCGCTGTGCCACACCTCGTGCAGGCACGCGCGGACGCGCGTCTCCTCGGGACGGCCCTCGCCGGCGAGCAGCCCCTCGAACCCCGCGGAGAGCTCGCGCCGGTTCTCCGCGACCATCTCCTGAAGGAAGGCGTCCTTGGACGGGAAGAAGTGGTAGAAGGTGCCCTTGGCGAGACCCGCCCGCCGGGCCACGTCCTCCACGCGCAGCGCGCGGAAGCCCTTGTCGCGCAGCAGCTCCCAGCCGATGTCCAGCATGCGAAGGCGCAGCCCCCTGCGCTCCTCCTCGGAAAAAATCGCCGGCATGATCGCCTCCCGCTCGTCTCCTCCCCCCCATTTTGACCGAATAAACGTGACCGATTTTCTTAATCTGGTCATTTTATGGGTGCGCGTGGCGTACATTCGTGTACGCCAAGTCAGTCCCCCGACGGCAAGACCGAAAGGAACCAGCGTGAACAAGCAGAGCACATCGCCCTCATCCCCGGCAGAGCTCTCCAAGGGGCAGAAGAACCTCGCCCTCGTCGTCATTCTGTGCATGACGCTCATGGAGATGCTCGACACCACGATCGCCAACGTGGCGCTCCCCACCCTGCAGACCGCGTTCGAGGTGGACATGGCCCTCGTCCAGTGGGTCTCGAGCACGCTGCTGGTGGTGAGCTGCGCGTTCCTGCTCACCTTCGGCCGTCTCGGCGACATGATCGGCAAGGTTCGCGTCTTCCAGTTCGGCGTCGTCACCTTCACCGTGGGGTCGCTCCTGAGCGCGCTTGCGCCGAGCCTGCCCATCCTCATCGCCGCGCGCGCCGTCCAGGGGCTCGGCATCGCTGCCAGCATGGCCAACAACCAGGGCATCATCACCGAGATGTTCGCAGACAGCCGAGGCCGCGCCCTCGGGCTGCTGGCCACCTTCACCGCCCTCGGCGCCATGTCCGGCCCCACCATCGGCGGCACCCTCGTCTCCATAGCCCCCTGGCGCGTCATCTTCCTCATCAACGTGCCCATCGGCATCGTCTCGTTCCTCGTCGGCCTCAGGGTCCTGCCCAACCGCCGCCCCGCGGAGAGGAAGCGCTTCGACGTCAAGGGCGCCGTCCTGCTCTCCCCCGCCATCCTGCTCTTCTTTGCCGCCATCACCCTCATGCAGAAGGGGTTCTCGCCCCTGCACGCGGTCATGCTCGCCGCGGCTGCGGTCCTGCTCGTGCTCTTCGTCATCGTGGAGCGCCGCGAGTCCGACCCGCTCATCAACATGGACGTCTTCAAGAACCTCGGCTTCGACGCCTGCCTGCTCACGGCCGTCTGCGTGTTCCTAGCCCTCTCGGGCATCACGGTCATCTCCCCGTTCTACCTGCAGCAGGCCATGGGCATCGCGCCGGGCGTCGCGGGCGCCATCGTGGCGACGTACTCGCTCGTGAACGCCATCGTCGGCCCGATCTCCGGCACCATCTCCGACAAGATCGGCTGCAACATCCCCGTCGTCGTCGGCGCCGCGCTGTTCGCGCTGGGCTTGAGCCTGTTCGCCTCGCTCTCGCTCGACACCCCCATCCCGCTCATCGTCGCGATCATGATGGGGACCTCGCTTGGCAGTGCCATCTTCCAGGCGCCCAACAACTCCCTCATCATGAGCCACGCCAAGCCCGAGATGCTCGGCTTCGTGGGCTCGCTCGGGAACCTCATGCGCTACCTCGGCCAGTCGCTCGGCATCACCGTCTCCATGGCGCTGCTCTACGGCAACATGAGCGACGTCGCCGGCTATCGCGTAACCGCCTACATCCCCGAGCGGCCGGACGTCTTCATCACTGGCATGTCACGCACCTTCCTCATCCTCATGGGGCTCGTGATCGTGGGCATCGTCATCACGCTCGTGCGCATCTTCGTCCTCGACCGCCGCGAGGGCCACACCTCCTAGCAGGCGCCGGGACCGGCGAGAAGAACCAGGTTGTCCGAGCGGCGGGCCAATGCCGCTCCCGAAGGAAAGGATCACCAACATGCGTGGGTACGGCGTCATAGAAGTGAACAACCCCGGCTGGATGGAGAAGGACCGCCCGCAGGTCGGCCCGCTCGACGCGCTGCTGCGCCCCGTCGCGGTCGCACCGTGCTCGAGCGACACGCACTGCATGCACGGCGGGTCGGGTCCCAAGCACAACCTCATCCTCGGGCACGAGTCCATCGGCGAGGTCGTCGAGGTGGGCGAGCTCGTCCAGAACTTCAGGCCCGGCGACATCGTCGTGGTGCCCTGCAACACGCCCGACTGGGAGGTCCCGCAGCTGCAGCGCCGAAACGACAACAACGCCCACGACCGCCGTCTCATCGGCAGCTTCAAGTTCATGGGCAGCAAGGACGGCGTCTTCGCCGAGTTCTACCACGTCAACAACGCCGACGCCAACCTCGTGGCCAAGCCCGAGGACGTGAGCGTCGAGGACGCGCTCATGACCGTCGACATGATGTCGACGGGCTTCTACGGGGTGGAGCAGGCCGACGTGCAGTTTGGTGACACCGTTGTGGTCTTTGGCATCGGCCCCGTCGGCCTCATGGCGATTGCCGGCGCGGCACTGCGAGGCGCCGGCCGCATCATCGGCATCGGCACCCGTCCCAACTGCGCCGCCCTCGCGCGGGAGTTTGGCGCCACGGACATCGTGAGCTACAAGGAGGGAGACGTGGTCGAGCAGATCCTCGACCTCGCCGGCCCCGTCGACGCCTGCATCATCGCCGGCGGCAGGGCGTCGAGCGTCAACCAGGCGCTCCAGCTCACGCGCCCCGGCGGGGTGATCTCCAACATCAACTACTTCGACGCCTCCGAGACCTTTGAGATCCCCACCGCGCTCTGGGGCCTCGGGATGAGCGACGTCGCCCTCAAGACGGGGTTCTGCCCCGGCGGCGCCTACCGCATCGGCCGTCTGCTCAACATCATCCGCGCCGGTCGTCTGCACCCCGGCAAGATGCTCAACTACGCCTTCGAGGGATTCGACAAGATCGAGGACGCCTTCCGCGTCATGGACGAGAAGCCCCGCGACCTCATCAAGCCGATCGTGAAGATCAGCTGGTAGCACATCCGGCGGCGCAGCATCTTCGGGGCCGGCCCCGACAGGCTCGGGACCGGCCCCTCTCTGTGAGCAGAACATCTGTTTGCTCTGTCCCGGGCGCATGCTATCATGGGAGGCCCATCGGGGAAGGGAGGCTCCGTGACAGGCACGCCGAAGGTGCCCAAGCGCATCGCTGCGGTCATCATAAACTCGCTCAAGGGCGGCGTCGTGCCGCGCATCGGGCTGCCCTACGTCACCGTCGGACGCGAGCGCGAGATCCGGGCGCTCCTGCACGACCTGGAGCTCGTGGCAGACGGCGGCGCGAGCTTCCGCTTCCTCGTAGGTCGCTACGGCGCCGGCAAGAGCTTCCTTTTGCAGACCATCCGCACGCACGCGATGGGCAACGGCTTCGTGGTGGCGGACGCCGACCTCTCCCCCGAGCGGCGCCTTCAGGGCGGCCAGGGCCAGGGGCTCGCCACGTACCGCGAGCTCATCCGCAACCTCTCCACCAAGACGCGCCCCGAGGGCGGGGCGTTGCAGCTCGTTCTGGACCGCTGGGTCGCCGCGCTGCGCGAGACGCCGGACGCCGAGGCGGCGCTCGCCGAGCAGCTCTCCCCCATCCGCGAGCTCGTCTGCGGCTTTGACTTCACGAGCGTGCTGCGCCTCTACTACCAGGCGAGCCTCGAAGGTGACGAGGAGCGCCGCGCCGGCGTGGTCAAGTGGCTGCGCGGCGAGTTCCGCACCAAGACCGAGGCCCGCACCGAGCTGGGCGTCAACGCCTGCATCACCGACGACACCTGGTACGAGTACCTCAAGCTCTTTGCGCAGTTCCTCGTGGGCGCCGGCTACCAGGGCCTCATCGTGCTGATAGACGAGCTGGTGAACCTCTACAAGATCCCCAACGCCACCTCGCGTCAGTACAACTACGAGAAGATCCTCACCATGTATAACGACACGCTCCAGGGCAAGGCTCATCACCTGGGCATCATCATGGGTGGCACGCCGCAGTCCATCGAGGACCGCCGCCGCGGCGTCTTCTCCTACGAGGCGCTGCGCAGCCGCCTCACGCAGGGCCGCTTCGCGAGCGCGGGGCTCGCGGACATGCTCGCCCCGGTCATCCACCTGGAGCCCCTCACCTACGAGGAGCTGCTCGTCCTCATCGAGAAGCTCGCCGATATCCACGCCGGCTACTTCGGCTACGAGCGCACCCTCACCGAGGCGCAGCTCGTGAGCTTCCTCAAGGCGGAGTTCGGCCGCGTTGGCGCGGACACCCACCTCACGCCGCGCGAGGTCATCCGCGACTTCATCGAGCTTCTCGACATCGTGTGCCAGAACCCCGGCACGGACGTGGACGCCCTGCTCAAGACCGACGCGTTCTCCGGCGCCGTTGCCGCCCCAACCGTCGCGGCCGGCGCCCAGGACGTCGACGCCGCATACGCCGAGTTCACCATCTAGCGAGAAGAGCCATGGCAGAGATAGTCATTCGCAACATAGTCGGGTTCCTCGTGCAGATAGCGCCGGCGGCGGCGCTCTGTCTCATCCCCTTTGACGGCCGCTTCCGCTGCGGCGCCCGGCGCGCGTGGCTCATCGCGGGCGCCATCATGGTCGTGGGGCTCGTGCCGTTTCTCGCGGTCGCGCTGATGCCGCTCATCGTTCCGGGCGGCGCCCCCTTCGAGGTGTACAACCCCCTCCAGAACATCGTGTTTCTCGCCACGGTCGGCGCCCTGTTCGCGCTCTACATTCGAGTGGTCGACGCCAGGGCCGCACACAAGGCCTTCGTGTTCTCGCTCGTCATGCTCTACGGGTTTCTGGTCACGCTCACCTCGTCCAACGTCTCGTACCTGCTGGGACTTGCCGAGCAGAGCGACGGCTTCATGTACTATCCGCCGCGCCTCGCGGTGCTCGCGCTGACCAACGCCGTCTTCTTCGGTGCGATGGCCGCCATCATGCGGTCGGTGAAGCGGTCGTTCACCGCCCACCTCGCCGACGAGACATGGTGGCACATGACGGCGCTGCTGCTCACGATCGTAGTCACGCTCCTGCTGGGCGCATGGCTGCCGCCGCTTGATTACGAGGGCATCTACTTCACGCTGTGCCTCGTCATCGCAATCGACAGCTTTGTGCTCATAGGATGGCTCCTCCGGACCCTCCGCGGGGCGAGCGAGCAAGCCGAGCGCCAGGTCATGCTCGAGCAATCGCTGCGCCGCAACGACCGGGCGCGCAGCGTCCTCGCCGACGAGCTCGCCCGTGCGCACGAGCGCGTGGCGGAGCTGGAGCGTCAAGGTGCGGCCGAGGCGGACCCGGAGGAGGCGCCGGTCGTGCTCTCCACGCCCACTCAGGCGGTGAGCTTCATACCCGATGACATCACCTACGTCGACTCGCTCAACCGCGTGCGGTCCATCCACTTTGCCGACGGCGAGTTCATCCAGATGAACATGACGCTCTCGCAGATTGCCGAGGCGCTGCCGAGCGACCGCTTTGCCTACTGCCACCGATCCGTCGTCGTGAACCTGCGCCACGTGCGCTCCCTGGGTGTGAGCGGACTCACGCTCGACGACGGCACCACACTCCCCGTGAGCCGACGCCGTCTGGGCGAGCTGCGTGACGCCCTCGGCAGCGCCTAGGTCCTCGTTTGGGCTACCGTTCGGTCCCCATATCGACCATTCGGCGAGAAGGACGTCCAGCTGGCGCATAATGATGGGGTTCCCGGACGAGAGGACCCGCTATGAAACTGGTACCCCCCCCCTGCTAGGATAGGGCGTCACGCGGCCAGCGCGTTTGTCGTCCTTGCCACCGCGCTCTTTGTCGGGCTCCTGAGCCCCTCGGCGGGATTGGCCGCCGACCTTCCCCTTCAAGTGAACGGCGTCCAGGTGACGGATGATAACGCCTCGGATATTCTGGGTGACGGGACCGCGTCCTATAACGCTTCAAGCAACACCCTCACGCTCAACGGCGCTGAAATCACCAAGAGCATCGATATGATCAGCGCTCCGGGCATCGCGAGCTCCGAGGAGCTGACCATCGTTCTCGTGGGCACTAACTCGATCAACATGACGAGCAGCTCGACCAGCGCAAATGGCATCACCACGCAAAACGGCCTCACGATCAAGGGCTCCGGAACGCTGGAGATCACAACAAAGGGCAACGGCATCTGGAACAACGCGGGCACCCTCACAATCTCCGGCGTCACGCTTGGTGTCGACACAACGAGCGGGGAGTCCGCGGCAATCAAGTCCGACGGACGCATCACCGTTGACCAGGGCGCGTCGCTCACGCTTGAGTCCGCCGGCCAGGAGCCGGGCATGCGCTCGGACCCTAACTCAAGCTCTGACAATGGCTGGATCTCAATCACCGACAGCACGGTCAACATCACCTGCGGTGAGGGCGAGGGGCTCATCGCGGACTACGACATCACGCTCACGAACTCTGACGTTGACATCACGACCGCTTGGAACGGAATCTACAGTTGGAACCAGGACGTTGTGGTATCCGGCGGCACGCTCGACGTGACCACAACGGGCACGGAGGTCAACGGCGTTTGTGCCTATGAGACCGTTGAGCTTGTCGACGGCGCCGACGTTTTTGTCGAGAGCTCTGGCTACCCCGCCATCTATGGATACAACCTCGAGATTAAAGACAGCACGGTCGATACGGTCGCAGCGGACGATGTTGCCCTGTACTGCGATAATGCGCTTCGGATTGAGAGAAGTGTCGTTCAAGCAGCGTCCGGATCGAACAAATACGCTGGCCTTGCCTCTGGATCAAGCGTCATTATCAGCGATTCTTGGGTTGAGAGCTCAGGCGAGCTCACCACGCTGGGCGCCTACAAGAACTCGGTGATCATTGAGGGCAACACAGGAAAGACCACCGGTGACCTCGTTCTTCCGGCCAGCGTCACGTTGCCGCAGGGAACGACCCTCACGGTTCGCGAGGGGACGAGCATCACGGTACCCGAAGGCTGCACCCTCACAAACAACGGCACCATCGAGCTCTATGGCGACATCATCATTGACGGAGGAGCTGGCGTCTGCGCCGCAAGCAACCACGTCGGCGGCACCGCCACCTGCTGCGAGAAGGCCGTCTGCTCGGTCTGCGAGTCCGAGTACGGCGAGCTTGACCCCACCAACCACACCACGCTTGCGCACGTCGAGGCTGTGTCGGCCACGTGCACCGAGGCGGGCACGGCCGAGCACTGGGCGTGCGACGGCTGCGGCAGGCTCTTCACGGACGCCGCGGGGACCACGCCCACGACGCTTGAGCAGCTCGCCGTCGCGGCCGTGGGCCACAGCTACGTGAACGGGGTCTGCTCCGCCTGCGGCACCGAGGACCCCAGCTACGTCGAGCCTGGGAAGAAGCCCCAGCAGGAGCAGGCGGACGAGAAGCCCGAGATTCCCGCGACGGGCGACGCGGCCTCGATCGCCCCGGTGCTCGCCGGCGCGGGGGCCGCGCTCTCCGGGGCCGTGGCCGCCTGGAGGAGGCGTTCTTCTCGCCACGCAGCGTAGTTCCGCTTGCTTAGTGACCCGCCGAGCCGCCCGCGTCGCCTCTTCTCGACGCGGGCGGCCTCCTCTTTTGGAGGTTCGGGTTCACTTTCGCGGATGTGAAGCGCGCGCATTTTAAGAACCCTCAGGTAGAGCGCTCATTTCACTTATGATGAGTTTGATTATCGACTCAAAGTGAACCCAAACCTCGTAAAGAGGTTCGGCCTTGCTCTTTGAAACACCTGTTCGTATACTGAGGCTATCGAAGGGAGGGCGGCGTGGGCGTCTTTGACCGATATGCACCGTTCGTGCAGGACTTCATCTACGCGCATGAGTGGGAGAACCTGCGCGGCGTGCAGGTGGCCGCCGGCGAGGCCATCTTTGACACGGACGACCACGTGCTGCTCTGCGCCTCCACGGCATCCGGCAAGACCGAGGCCGCCTTCTTCCCCATTCTGACCGAGTTCTGGGAGAATCCTCCCGCCTCCTTGGGTGCCCTCTACATCGGCCCCACCAAGGCGCTGATCAACGACCAGTTCTATCGCCTGACCGACCTCTGCGAGGAGGCAGGCATCAACGTCTGGCACTGGCACGGGGACGTCTCCGCCTCGCACAAGGCGCGGCTTGTGAAGCGGCCGTCCGGCATCCTGCAGATCACGCCCGAGTCCCTCGAGGCCCTGCTCATGCGCCGCCACGCCGTGGTGTCCAAGCTCTTCTGCGACCTGCGCTACGTTGTGATCGACGAGGTGCACTCGCTGCTGCGCCAGGACCGCGGCGGCCAGTGCCTCTGCCTGATCGAGCGCCTGGCGAGAATAGCGGGCGTGCAGCCGCGGCGCATCGGCCTCTCCGCCACGATCGGCGACCCCGAGGCCGTGGGCGCGTTTCTCGCCGCCGGTACCGGGCGCAACACGATCGTCCCCCGCATCGAGGAGCCCCCGCGCACCTGGCGCCTCTCGATGGAGCACTTCTACCAGACCGGCCCGCAGGCAGACGAGTCCGAAGTCCAAACCTCAGATGGATGTATCGAGGCGGACGTCCTGTCTGTAGAGTCATCAGAGGCGAGGGCACTATCCCCGTGCTCAAACAGCTTCGGCGCACAGGGCGCGCCTGCAGAACTGCGCGCGGGAATAGTGCCCTCGCCTGACGAGGCCCCCACGGACCTGGCGCCCGCGAACGCCGACCCCGGCATCGGCTACATCTTCGAGCACACGCGCGGTAGAAAATGTTTGATTTTTAGCAACTCGCGCGAGGAGGCGGAGGAGGTCTGCACGACGCTGCGCGCCTACTGCGAGTTCAACGGGGAGCCGGACCGCTTCCTCATCCATCATGGTAACCTCTCGGCCGCCATCCGCGAGAGCGCCGAGGAGCAGATGCGCAACGACGCCTCCGACCTCTCGATCGTGGCCACCGCCACGCTCGAGCTGGGCATCGACGTGGGTCGCCTCGAGCGGGCGTTCCAGATCGACGCGCCGTTCACCGTCTCGGGATTCCTCCAGCGCATGGGCCGCACGGGTAGGCGCGAGACGCCACCCGAGATGTGGTTCGTCATGCGCGAGGAGCAGCCGGAGGCCCGCACGCTGCTGCCCGAGACCATCCCCTGGAAGCTGCTGCAGGGCATCGCGCTCGTCCAGCTCTACCGCGAGGAGCGCTGGGTCGAGCCGCCCAACCTGAACCGCCTGCCCTACAGCCTGCTCTGCCACCAGACGCTCGCCACGCTCGCCGGGGAGGGTGAGCTCTCCCCCGCCCAGCTCGCGAGCCGCGTGCTCACGCTCACCTACTTCCACCGCGTGACGGCCGACGACTTCCGCGTCCTTCTCCGCCACCTGCTCCAGCACGACTATATCGAGCAGACCGAGGGCGGTGGCCTCATCGTGGGCTTGGCGGGCGAGCGCATCACGAGCTCCTACAAGTTCTTCGCGGTCTTCCAGGAGAACGTGGAGTACACCGTGCGCTCGGGCTCCGAGGAGATTGGCACCCTCTGCGCGCCGCCCCCACCGGGCGAGAAGGTGGCCATCGCGGGACACGTCTGGATCGTGGACGAGGTGGACCACGAGCGGCACCTGCTCTATGTCACGCAGGTCAAGGGCAGGGTTCCGGCCTACTTTGGCGACGTGGCGGGAGACATCAACACGCACATCCTCGAGCGCATGCGCCGTGTGCTGGAGGAGAGCGCGCCCTACCCCTACCTGCGCGACCACGCCCGCGCGCGCCTGCGCGAGGCCCGCCGCGTGGCACGGAACTCTGAGCTCACCGCAGGTCCGCTCGTCTGCCTCGGCGAGAACGACAAGGAGCAGACCATGTGGTGCCTGCTGCCGTGGCTCGGCACCTACGCGTTTCTCGCCCTGGAGCGCCTGATCAAGATCAAGTGCGCCGCAGAGCTCGGTATCAAGGGCGTCAACTCGTCGCGCCCGTACTTCATGACGTTTGTGATGGCGGCCGACGAGCAGACGTTCTTCTCGGTCGTAAAGGACGCGACGGAGCGGCTCGAGGACCCGATGGAGCTCCTCTACCCCGCCGAGATTCCCTACTTCGAGAAGTACGACGAGCTCGTGCCTACCGAGCTCGTGCGCAAGGGCTTTGCCGAGGGCGTCCTCGACGTGGCGGGCATGCGCGAGCGCGTGGCGCAGTGGTAGGGCGTCCGCGTCGGTTATGCATAACCTCGCCAGCAAAGGGCCCGGACCGTGGGGGTTGACGGTCCGGGCCCAAATGTTACGAAGGGACTGTCCCTTCGTATCAGTGGATGCTCCAGGCGTGGTGGTCGGTGTGGAGGAGCTCCTCGGCGAGCTCGGAGTTGGGCTCGCCCAGGAAGTCCTTGTAGATCGCCACGATCGAGGGGTTCTCGTAGGAGTTGCGCAGCTTGGCCCTGCGGTCGAGGCCCCAGAGGACGTCGCCGCGGACGCCCGCCAGCTCCTCGCCGTCGTGGATCGGCTGGCCGCCGCCGCCCGCGCAGCCGCCGGGGCAGGCCATGACCTCGACGAAGTCGTACTCGACCTCTCCCGCCGCAATGGCGTCCAGCAGGTAGCCCGCGTTGGCGAGCCCGCTCACCACGGCGACGCGCACCGGGGTGCCCGCCAGGTCGTACGTGGCCTCCTTCCAGGCGTCCAGGCCGCGGACGTCGGAGAAGGCGTCGGGCTCGGGGGTCTCACCGGTGACGACGTGATAGGCGGTGCGCAGCGCGGCCTCCATCACGCCGCCGGTGGCGCCGAAGATGACGGCGGCGCCCGTGGAGGTGCCCAGCGGGTCGTCGAAGTCCTCCTCCGGGAGCGTCGCGGCGTCGATGTGCTCCGCGCGGATCATGCGGTCGACCTCGCGCGTGGTGATGGAGACGTCGACGTCGGGGTCGCCGCAGGCATCGTTCATGACCGGGATGGCGACCTCCGCCTTCTTGGCGGTGCAGGGCATGACCTCCACGCAGAAGATGTTGTGCGGGTCGATGCCCTTGAGCTCGGCGAAGTAGCTCTTGGTCACGGCGCCGAACATCTGGCCCGGGGACTTGGACGTCGAGAGCTGGTCGGTGAACTCGGGGCGAACGGCCTTGACGTAGCGCACCCAGCCCGGACAGCAGGAGGTGAACATCGGGAACGTGCTCTCCTCCTTGTGCGCGAGCTTGTGCAGGAGCTCGGTGCCCTCCTCCATGATGGTCAGGTCGGCCGAGAAGTTCGTGTCAAAGACGTAGTCCACGCCCATCTGGCGCAGCGCCGCCACGAGGCGGCCGACGGTGGCGTCCTCGCGGGCGAGGCCGAGGCTCTCGCCCCAGGCGGCGCGCACGGCGGGCGCAATCTGCACGACGACGACCTTGTCTGGGTCGGCAAGGGCGTCGAACACCCTCTGTGTGTCGTCGCGCTCGCGCAGGGCCCCCGTGGGGCAGTGGGTGATGCACTGCCCGCAGAGCGTGCAGTCGGACTCCTCGATCGTCATGCCGCCGCGGACGTTCACGCTGGTGTGCGTGGCGCGGTTGGCGAGGTCCCACACGCCGATCCCCTGGATCTTCTCGCACACCTGGATGCAGCGCAGGCAGTTGATGCACTTGTCGTTGTTGCGGATGAGCGGGTAGTCCTTGTTCCACGGGTCGTGCATGAGGCGCTTCTCGTACGGCAGGTCCGAGATGCCGAGGTCGTTGGCGAGCGTCTGGAGCGTGCAATTCCCGGAGCGCACGCAGCTCGTGCACTCGGAGTCGTGCGTGGCGAGCAGCAGCTCCATGTTCATGCGGCGCGCCACGCGCACCTTGGGGCTGTTGGTGCGAACGACCATGCCCTCGAGCACGGTGTTGTTGCACGCGGCGACGAGCTGGTCGATGCCCTCGACCTCCACGACGCAGACGCGGCAGGCGCCGATCTCGTTGAGGTCCTTGAGGTAGCACAGCGTGGGGATCCTGATGCCCACGGTGGCGGCGGCGTCGAGGATGGAGGTGCCCTCCTCCACGGTGACGGCGCGGCCGTCGATAGTGAGGCTTACCACTGCTCGATCCTCCCTCCGCGGAACGCGCCGAATCCGAAGTGGTCGCAGCGCAGGCAGCGGGACGCCTCCTGATGCGCCTCCTCGTCGGTGAGGCCGTTCTCGACGATGTCGAAGTCGTTGATGCGCTCGGCCGCCTCGCGCTCGCGCATCTCGCAGCGCGCGCAGGAGATCTTGCCCTTGAACTGCACGGGCGGCAGCTCCACGTCGAGCTCGATCTTGTGGTTGAAGCCGAGGTAGTTGTCGATGTTGCCAGCCGCGACCTTGCCCGCGTTGATGGCGCGGACGACGGTCGCCGGGCCGCTCTGGCAGTCGCCGCCGGAGAAGAGGCCGTCCTGGCCGGGCACGGCGCCGTCCGGGTCGGTGATGATGCGACCCCACTTGCAGGGAACCCCCTGCTCCTCGAAGGTGGCGGAGTCGATGTCCTGGCCGATGGCCACGACCACGCGGTCGCACGGCACCACCACGTCGCCACCCTCGGCCGCCCTCGGCGCGGGGCGACCGCGCTTGAGGCCGCCGATGATCTGCGGCTCCACCTTGAGGCCGACGACGCGGCCGTCCTCGACGACGACCTCCTTGGGCGCGTGCAGGTCCATGACCTCGCAGCCCTCCGCCTCGGCTCCGGCGATCTCCTCGTCCTGGGCCGTCATGTCGGCCACGCGGCGACGGTAGGCGATGATGACCTTCTCGGCACCCAGGCGCACGGAGGTGCGGGCCACGTCCATGGCCACGTTGCCGCCGCCGACGACGGCGACCGTGAGGCCCTTGAAGTCGGGCGGGTTGTTGTCGCCCATGTCGCGCAGGAGCTGGACGGCGGACATGACGCCCTCGGCGTCCTCGCCCGGAAGGCCGAGCTTCTTGTCCGCGTGCGCGCCGATGGCCAGATAGACGGCATCGTACTCGGAGCGCAGGCGATTCATCTCGTCACCGTCCACGCTGTGGTCGAGCTCGACGTCGATGCCGCAGTCGAGAATCCACTGAATCTCGGAGTCGAGCTGCTCGCGCGGAAGGCGGTAGTTGGGGATGCCGTAGCGGAGCATCCCGCCGAGGTGCGCGCGCTGCTCGAAGATCTTGACCTTGTGCCCCATGAGCGTGAGGTAGTACGCGCACGAGATGCCGGCAGGGCCGCCGCCGACCACGGCGACGCGCTTGCCGGTGGCGGGCTTGATGAGCGGGCGGTAGTCCCCGGCGTGGTCCACGGCATAGCGCTTGAGGCCGCGGATGTTCATCGGGTCGTCCACCATGCCTCGCCGGCAGTGCATCTCGCACGGGTGCTCGCACACCAGACCGCACACGAGCGGCAGCGGGTTGTCCTTGCGGATGAGGCGCACGGCCTCGGTGTAGCGACCCGCCTCAACGAGCGCGATGTAGCCGGGGATGTCCACGCCGGCAGGGCAGCCCGAGACGCACGGGACCGTCTGGTGCTGCGAGAAGCCGCAGGCGTGCTTGGTCACGTGGTGCTCGAAGTCGTCCCGGAAGCCGCGGATGGCCATGAGGGCCACCTCGCCGGCCTCGTAGCCGATCGCGCAGTCGCTCGACAGGTACACCGTGCGGGCGGTGGACTCGATCAGGTCGAGCGTCTCCAGCGTGGCGCGGTTGTTCAGGACGTCGTTGAACAGGTGGCGCAGCATGCGCAGGCCGTTTCTGCACGGCGTGCACTTGCCGCAGCTCTGCGTCGCGCACATGGCCACGTACGAGGCCGTGAACTCGACGGGGCACGGAGCGAGCGAGCTCACCGAGAGGCGCTTCTCGAGCATCTCGTGCATGCTCGACATGATCGCCTGGGTCTCGCTCTGCTCCATGACGTGCATTCTTGCCATAGGCCCTCTCCTTGCACTCACGGAGGCTCGGTCGCGGCCCCCTCGGCCACGACATAGTCTGTTCAGGATAGGTCCCAACCTCTCGGCGGCTCGCGACCGTTCGGCGAGAAGAGCGATTGCTCGGCCAGCGGAGCCTCGAGCGGCGGAAAATGCCGCCGGGGGTCGCAAACCAGACCAGCAACCGAGTCCTTACGTATTTCTGAAACAAATCTGAGAAGCTAGTGTGACGGAACGTCCAACCAAAGGAGACCATATGAGAAGAACAGCGGCCAAGGCCCTCACCGGAATGCTCTGCGCGACGCTCGCCCTGGTCGGCGGGCTCGTTCTCACGGGCTGCTCGGGAGCGGATCCCGAGGAGGCCGTCAGGGCCGACCTCACCGCCAACTTCGACCAGCTCAAGAACCTCGAGGGAGACGCGCTCGAGGAGATCGCCGACGGGATGGGAAACACCGGCCTGGAGCAGTACGGGCTCGAGAACACCGAGGTCGTCGCCGCGATGCTCGACGGCTTTGACTACACGATCGACTCCGTCGCGGTCGACGGAGACACCGCCACGGCGGAGGTCACCGTCACGTCCAAGTCGATGAGCGAGCTCATGAACCTCGACACCGACGCGCTGACCGCCGACCTCATGGAGGCCATCACGTCCGGGGAGCTCGACCCCAACGACGACGACGCCATCAACGCCTGGGCGGGCGAGTACATGATGGGGCTGGTCGAGCAGATCGAGCCGTCCGAGAAGACCATCTCTCTCACCTACGTCAACGGAGACGACGGCTGGACGATGGACGACAGCTCCGCCAGCGAGGTCGCCCAGATCTTCGTCTAGTCACCCAGAGAGAATCGAATCTGCCTCTGAGGGGGCGCCGACGATCGTCGGCGCCCCTTTTCTCTCATGCGAACAGCTCGCCGGCGATCCGCGCGGTCTCGGTGGCGTCCTTGGCGTAGAAGTCCGCACCCACCATCTGGGCATACTCGGGCGTGAGCACGGCGCCGCCCACCACCACCTTGCACCAGGGCGCACGCTCGCGCAGCAGCTCGATCGTCTCCGCCATCGCCGGAACCGTGGACGTCATGAGCGCAGACAGGCCGACCAGGCGCGCGCGCCGCTCGACCACCGCATCGGCCACCGTCTGCGGCGGCACGTCACGGCCGAGGTCGATCACCTCGAAGCCATAGTTCTCCAGCAGCATACGCACGATGTTCTTCCCGATGTCATGGATATCGCCGCGCACGGTGCAGAGCACCACGGGGCCCTTGCCCGCAGCCGCCGTTCCCGACGGGCTCGCCGAGCGCACGGTCTCAAAGCCCGCCTTGGCCGCCTCGGCCGACGCCATCAGCTGCGGCAGGAAGAATGTCCCCGCCTCGAAGCGCCGCCCCACCTCGTCGAGGGCGGGCACGAGCACCTCATTGATCGCGAACATGGCGTCGTGGCCGAGGAGGACCTCCCCCATCGCCTCCGCCATAGGCCCGCTGCGACCGTCCAGGACGAGCTGGCGGGCGCGCTCGACGGGGTCAGCCGGAAGCGCTGCGTCCTTCTCGGCCTGCGTGCTCTTCTCGCCTGGGGCTGTGGCCGGCGCCGCGTCGGAGCGGTCGGCATAGTGCTCCACGTAGAAGCGCGCGGCCTCGTCCTCGCCGGAGAGCACCCGCCAGGAGTCCACGACGTCCATCATGCGTCGCGAGCCCGGGTTGACGATCGCCAGGTCGAGCCCCGCGCCGAAGGCCGCCGCGAGGAACGTTGCGTTGACGAGCGGTCGGAAGGGAAGGCCAAAGCTGATGTTGGAGACGCCGAGCACGGTCCGCACGCCGGGCAGCTCGTCCTTGACCAGGCGGATGGCCTCGAGGATCGTTCGCGGTGCGGTCTGGTCGGTGGACGCAGCCATGGCCAGACAGTCGATCACGACATCGGAGCGCGGGATGCCGGCGGCGTCGGTCGCCGCCACGATCTTGCGCGCCACGGCGAGGCGGCCCCGCGCGGTAGCGGGGATGCCGCTCTCGTCGAGCGTGAGGCCGACGAGCGCGCAGCCGTAGCGCGCCGCGATCGGCACCACGGCGGCAAGCGACTCCTCCTTGCCGCTCACGGAGTTCACGAGGGGCTTTCCCGGGTAGCCGCGCACCGCCGCCTCGATGACCGCCGGATCGGACGCGTCGATCTGCAGCGGGAGCGTGGTGACGCCGAGCAGCTCTTCCACGAGGCGACACATGACGGCACGCTCGTCGATCTCCGGCAGGCCGGCGTTGACGTCGAGGATCTGGGCGCCCGCCCGCTCCTGCGCGATGGCCTCGGCGACCACGTGGTCGTGGTTTCCGCTGCGCAGGGCCTCCTTCATCCTGCGCTTGCCCGTGGGGTTGATGCGCTCGCCGATGACGCCGACCTCTCCCGGGGCGAGCGCGGTCAGGCGCTGGGGTCCGCACACGGCGAATCGGTCGGGCACGACGCGGCGCGCGGGCGCGCGCCCGGAGAGGAGCGCGCGCAGGGCGGCGATGTGGTCGGGCGTGGTGCCGCAGCAGCCGCCCAGGATGGTGACGCCGGAGTCGAGCATGGGGGCAACGTCGGCGGCATAGCGCTCGGGACCTATGTCGTAGACCGTGGCGTCCCCCTCAACGTGGGGAAGGCCGGCGTTGGCCTGGACCGCGAGCGGGCAGCGGGCCCACGGAGCCATGCACGCCACGAGCGGGGCGACCTCAGCCGGTCCGAGCGAGCAGTTGATGCCCACCGCCGCCGCCCCGAGCGAGGAGAGCGTGAGGGACGCGACCTCCGGCGTGGTGCCGAGGAACGTGCGGCCGTCCTCCTCGAAGGTCATCGTGACGATCGCCGGGAGGTCGGAGTTCTCTCGCACGGCGAGCAGCGCCGCCTTGGCCTCGGCGAGGTCGGACATGGTCTCGATGACGAAGAGGTCCGCACCGGCTGCGGCAGCGGCGCGCACCTGACGCGCAAAGAGCTCGTAGGCGTCGTCGAAGGGAAGCGGCCCCATCGGGGCGAGGAGCTGCCCGGTCGGCCCGAGGTCGGCGGCGACGTAGTGCGGCGCGGCGGCACGGGCACAGGCGACGGCGGCGGAGAAGACCTCCTCCACGCTGGCAGCGTCGCCGAGCTTTGCGGCGTTTGCCCCAAAGGTGTTGGTCGTCACCACGTCCGCCCCCGCCGCGACGTAGGCTGCGTGCACGTCCGTCACCACCTCGGGATGCGAGAGGCACAGGAGCTCCGGCAGCTCGCCGGCAGCGAGGCCGCGGGCCTGCAGCTGCGTGCCCATCGCCCCGTCGAGGAGCAGGAACCTCTCGCCGCCGAGGGCAGCGTCGAGCAAGTCGGGGCGCATCACATCTGCCATGGGACCTCCTTCGCGCAACGTGTCCGCCCCATCCTAGCAAGCGCCGATTGCCGTCGTGTTGCGCACGCGGCCCACGCAAAACCATCGCTTGTGTGATGCAAGTGCCGCACTCGTGAACAAAACCGTCGCTCGTGCTACGTCGTTTTGCGACATTTTTGGCTCAGCAAGACCATCGGCTTGCGTTCTCCCAGTTGAGAATATCAAGATGTATATCTTTTTCTCGATTTGGGCCAAAAAGGCATCACACGAACGGCGGTTTTGTCATTCACTGGCCGATTGCATCACACGAACAACGTTTTTGCGCTCTCAACGGTGCCCGCAGGTGCGGCCCGACCTACGAAGGGGACAGGCGTCCCGGCAAGAGCACGAGCCACAGCTCTGGTGCGCCCCGTCGCGCTGATCCCCAAACAGGCCGATCACGGCGGTCACGCTCTTGGTGGGAGCCATGAGCAGATCCGGCGAGAGCGTGATCCCCAGCGAGCGCTGGGCGTCGAGCGCCGCGAGCAGCGTCGTCTGCGTCTCCAGCGGAAGGTCACCGTAGCCCGGCGAGAAGCGCGTCCCGCAGAAGAGCCCGCGCTCCGACGCGGCGGCGACGACACTCGCCTCCGCCGCGTCGGCAGCCTGCTCAACGAGGGCTGACCCCGCCGCATCGAGGATGACCTGTCCCATCGGGTCGACGAGCGAGAGGCGGCGAAGCTCGGCGTCGACGCCAAGACCCACCGTCACCGCGAGCACGCCCACGGCGAGGGCTCCGTCGAGATGGTCGGCAATCGAGCGGCCGCGCAGCTCGAGCGAACACCCCGCCAGGCGGATCACGGGAGTGCCGCCATCCTCGCCCCGCCCCGCCACGTCGAAGATTCGCACGCAGCCCCGGGGCCGGGCGACCTCGAGGCAGCGCGCCATGCCGGCGTCCAGCCGCGCAAGGAGCTCGGGCGAGAGCTCCTGGCCGGCGTACCCCAGATAGCGCAGCATCTCGCCGCGGTCGATCGCACGGATGTCGAGGGACTGGACCGCCTCCACGCGCTAGGCCTCCAGGTAACCGCAGGCGAGAAGCGCCTCGCGGGCGGCATGGGCCACGGCGGGCTTGTTCATGCTGTAGACGTGGCAGCCGTCAACGCCGTTGGCGGCGAGGTCGCAGAGCTGCTCGCAGGCGTACTCCACGCCGGCGCGAGCCTGGTCGGCGGGGTCATCGCCCGCCAGCACCAGGCGCTTCACGACCTTGGCCGGGATGGAAGCGCCGCAGGTGAACGCCATGCGCTGGATCTGCCTCACGCTCGTGAAGGGCATGATGCCGGCCACGATGGGCAGACGCACGCGATGGCGCAGGCACTTCTCACGGAACCGGTAGAAGTCCTCGTTGTCAAAGAAGAGCTGGGAGACCAGGTAGTCGGCACCTGCCTCCTGCTTGAGGTAGAGCGCGCGGAAGCTCTCCTCCTCCGTGGGGGACTCAATGTGGCCCTCGGGGTAGCAGGCGGCGCCGATGCACAGGTCGGCGCCTGACGCGCGCAGATGGGCGATGAGGTCCGAGGCATGGGCGAAGTCGACCGCCTCGCGCCCGGGCGCACGGTCCCCGCGAAGGGCGAGCACGTTCTCCACGCCGGCGTCCGCGAGGAGCTTGACGTCTCCCCCGCCCACTCCCTGCCCCCGACCGAGCCGCAGCGAGACCGCGGAGGCGACCAGCATGACGGCGAGAACGGAGGCGCCCCCCAACAGCGCTCGAAGGGGAGCCGCCGGA
>UMIY01024826.1_pt1 | contig 25537 bp, 27 predicted proteins | sample 1965921 | NCBI WGS metagenome assembly UMIY01 (sample SAMEA4836134, study PRJEB28245) | human gut metagenome | biome: gut microbiome; material: fecal sample | place: Denmark | collected 2008
AGGCAGACATCGGATTTAAGCATACAGGCTGGGATAAGGCACTAAAGGCTAAATTTGAGAAAGACACTACAGTAACAGCAACATATGAGGCACTTCCAGATGTTATCCCGGGAAGCCAAGAAAAACCAGAGGGTTATGTAACAGTAACCTTTGCAAAGGGTGAACACGGAAGTCTTTCAGGTGAACTAAGCCAGCATGTAAATCCGACTAAGGTAACAGACCTAAAGACAGTAGCACCAAAGGTAAAGGCTGACATCGGATTTAAGCATACAGGCTGGAACTCTGAACTTAAGAAAAAGTTCACAGAGGATACAACTATCACAGCAACATATGAAGTAGCTACTGAGAAGTTTGCTATCACCATAGATCCTGATGGCGGAAACTGGAATGGAAGCACCGATCCAATAGTATATAATGCCAAGATAGGTGAATATATTACGCTTCCGGACGCACCAACAAAAGAAGGCTACACATTCAAGTATTGGAAGGGTTCTAAGTACATGCCAGGGGATAGGTACAAGGTCGAAGGTGAACACAAGTTTACTGCTGTTTGGGAGAAAAAGGATACATCCAAGACAGATGACAGTTCAACTGGAACAACTGGAACGAGTGGAACAGCTGGAGCAAACGGAGCTAATACGAACAAAACATCCACTTCGAATCATGCGCCTTTTACAGCAGATTCTCAGAACATCATGCTTTACCTAATGATGAGTATATTCTCATTTGTGCTAATACTAAGACTGAGAAGCCAAGAGAACTAGAATAAAAAAATTTTAAATCACACTATAATACCCTGCCTAATTATATTAAGCAGGGTATTTCTTACTGCACATGTAAAACCCCACGTTTAACGTGGAGCTGTGATTTCTTTGCAAATTTATAATTCAATTTACCGAAAATGAGTTTGAAAACTCGAGGTGCTAAAATTTCACCTTGAACAGAGGAAACTGAAAAAATTATAAGTTGTGGAACGGTTGACAAAATTTTTTAGATAGGTATAATTGTATTATAAGTAATACATAATAAGGAGGGCGTTATGAATACCATATCTTTAAGAATGAACGATGAAGATGCAAAGCTACTGAAAGAGTATGTCTCTGTCAATAAATTAAATATGAGTCAGTTTATTAGAGAGCTTATTATTGACAAACTAGAAGAAGAATTTGAGATGGATGAAGCGAGAATTTTACATGCTCATGAAAAAGCAAAGCACGAAAAAAAATATGACCATACAGAAGTTTGGAAAATTCTTGGTGTTTAATGATGTATAAAGTGGAATTTTCGGAATCGGCACTAAAGGCTTTAAAAAAACTTGATAAGCAAACCGCACGAGTGATTAAAAATTGGGTTATAAAGCATTTAGTAGATTGTGACGACCCTAGAGTTCATGGGAAAGCTCTTAAAGGAAATTTGGCTGGCATATGGCGTTATAGGGTTGGTGATTATCGATTGTTTGCGGATATTCATGATAATATTGTAACAGTAGAAATTTTTGAGGTGGAACATAGAAGCAAAATATATAAATAAAAGCAGTGGTACTCGCTATAAATATTGAAAAGTTTGAAGGCGAAGATTTTATGTTTCAACTGACTGGTGAAGAAATGTTAGAACTTTCAAGGTGCAAAAATTTCACCTTGAACAGAGGAATTTGAAAATTTGAGGTGTAAAAATTTCACCTCAAGTTGGGGCGGTTCAAGGTATCTACCAAATGCTTTTACAGAACAAGGTGTTTATATGCTTATGACTGTATTAAAAGGTGAACTTGCGATACCGTATGGTATAATCCAATGCAGTAGTGATTGAAGTAAGAATCCCTCGGATTTAGCTGTGGGGAATATCAAAAGTGCTGGAATGATTGATGATGTGCGTATAGTGTGTATAATAAAAGTATACGAGTAGAGGATACTATGAATATGATTAGAAAAAATATCACTTTGTCAGTTACAACTTACGAGACTATCAATGATTATGCTAAAAAATGTGGTATGTCATTTTCGGAATTTGTAAGAGATTCAGCCTTAAAAGCGATTATTAAAAGCGAAAATTTGAGTCTGCTTGATTATATCAATGAAAATTGTTCTTATATGGACAGCAACGAACAGAAAGAAATTGAATCATTAAACATTGATTTTGATAATTTGAGCGGAAGGGAATTGACTTTAGATGAGCTTTTACAAGGTTAAATACTCTTTGCTTCCTCTAATTTAGACATACATAAATCTCCTTAGTATTTTGTCGCAATTCTCCTCAGACATATCCTTTAATTTAATCAGTTCCTTTCCCATATTTTCAATACAGGTTAGTGGTGGAATTGGCATCGAATTAATTTCAGTAGCATTCACTTGAGTAGAACCATTTAAAATTCTGTAATAATTATCATAAAGCGTAGAGTTCATTACAACATACAAACCATAAACCAAACAGTCTGATAATCTTTGTAAGCCTGTAATAAAATTTATCTTATTCTGTGTGCTAATTGCCTTATATTTTGCAAATTTTTTGGCTAAATAAACGCCACATTGTAATCGACGCTATTCCTCTTTATCCTCATCTTTGGTGTTTGGAATATCTTTTACTACATCTCCTATTAGTTTACCAAAATCAATGGCATTTTTTGATGTAATGACTGGTTCTCCTGTTTCTTTTTCAAGTGTTTCTCTTGCAACCTTCGCTACATTACCACCTCTTTTAGCAACCTTTTTATTCTCTTGTAATCCTTGTGGATTTGAAGTGTTAGTGATATCTTTTGTAGCTGTTTCTGCAAGCATATTAAGAATGAGTTCTGTAGTTGACATATTATCTCTTAGATTTTGTTTTTTAAGACCTTTTAAATCTTTATATTGTCTTGTAGTCATACCGGACCAAGCTTTTGAAATTTCATTGGTTAAAATAGCATATTCTATTCCTTGGTCAATGCCATGCTCATTCCAAGTATCAGTTAGTTCCTTACGAACTTGTATTGCTTGCAATCTTTGGTTAATCCATTCTTTTGAATAACCTTTTTTGGCATATGTTTCCAACGCTCTATCAATTGTAAGCTCTGGATCAATTATCTCATCAATTCTTTCTTTACCTACTTCAGCTAACCACATTTTAAATGGTTCTGCTTTTGGTGATGGAATTGATTGTATAATACGAAAAATGCCTTGCATATCTGCAACATCAGTATTGTACTTTTTTCCATCTGAAGATTCTAACTTCAGTTGTCGACAAATTGTCGACAACTCACTTTTTTCTTCATCTGTCATTCTTTTTTTGACTCTGTACCAATAATCTCGTGGATTTTTACTTTCTGTAAGAACTCCTACAATATCTACAACACTGAAATACCATTCTTCTTTTTCGTTGTCCCAAGCAGAACGAATTTGATTTCCCTCAAATAGTTTAATTTCGTTATCCAAAATATTTCCTCCTTTGAGTTGATGTACTGTTTACAACAATTATTATACAATAGTAGCTCTAAACAGTACACCAACCACTTAATTTTTCAGCTTTTAACTTTGGTAGAAGTCTAAAAAACCTCATATTTACTTGACTATTTGCCTCTATGATATATTTTGACATCGCTTTTCATAAACTTGCGCATAAACAATCCCTCGTAAATGGCGTCAATGCTATCGGAAATAAAACAGATATAAAATACAATTAGAAACACAAGATCTACCCATGGTGGTATAATGGCCAATACACTCATAACAATTGGGGCAACCAAAACAAGACACCCCGCCAGCATCAGTGTTACCTTCAAGGTGTGATAAAAGCATGTATACCCATGAAGATTTAGAAATCTCCCAGAATAGTTCCAATATCTGTTTGAACTTACAAGGTGAATTAGTAAGCCTGAAATAAATTCAACAACTGTAGCTATTACAAAAAGTATCATTATCATATATGCCAAATCTTCTTCCAGTTGATGAGCAACAAGAAGCGAGATAATCATCATTACCCCATACATAGGCATATACGGTCCTTTTAAAATGCCTCGGTCAAATCTATGTCTATCTTTAATCAAGCAGTATACATTATCAACAAGCCAGCCAATAAATGAATAAACTGCAAACAGTTGCAAAAGTTGGATAATGCTATATCCTGTATTTTGCTCAAAAACCATTCGAAAATCAGCTTCCTTTCTTCATACAAAACACTTCAATGCTACTAAAATCACATGGCATCATGCAAAACACTTCAATGCTACAAGGGGGATATGTTCGCTACGGTTTTGCCAAGCTTCCTATTATATTACTTCGCAATTGTGTGTGATTTTATATTTGTATGTGATTGCTTCACAATTGCATGGTTTATCTCGCAGTGGACACCCTAAAATTGTATATATTTACTTCACAATTGTATGTGCTTACTTCGAAATTGTGTGCGTCCTTGTTCCGTCACCGTTTATATCAATTTTTTCGTCCATAAGATTAGGTATTTTCTTAAATTTAAGAATGAAAAAGTCCTTATTTCTAGCCATTATCTCTCTGAGTATTAGCTTTCTATTCTCATCCCTCAAAATCCCGCGATGTATCTCCTTCGGCCAAACCTGATCACTTGCAATCCCTCTGGTTTTCATATCCATCTTTTGCCCTATATACACAGCCCGAGGCAGATGAAACGTCTGCGACACAACGATAGCGCGATCTATGCCAAAAACCTGTTTTGCTCTAACCATACTTTCAAAGGTGCTATACCCCTTGTGGTCACAAAATATATCCTCATCAGGAATCCCCTTGCCCTTAATATATGCGAGCATCGATGAAATCTCATCATAATAATCCTGCGCGTTATCGCCATCGCCAGTCAAAAGAATCTTTCTAGCGACATTCTTATCATATAGGTCAACTGCAACATCAAGTCTAGCCCTGAGAACTGGACTAGGAGTTTTGTCCGACAAAATAGCCGCCCCCGGCACTATTATCGCTTCGGCTCCAAAATCCGTTGCTTTATTGTAGAGAGCATCGCTTGCCGTATCAGAACTCTCTTGATATCGACCTATTATATTATCCTTTTCTAAAGTCTTTATATGTTGGCTCACAGATAGTATGGAAGCAATGATAAACACTACGACCATGAGTATTATGAGCATTATTTTTCTTGATTTTTTCATGTTATGAAACATCTCGTCCCCTGCTTAGAGCCCTGCCTAGGTGCCTGCTTAGTATTTTGCATTTAAAGATGAATTGTGATACAATTCTTTTGCTATTAGTATACCATAGAGGAGCGAAAAATCACAATATTTTACTATGAGATTATTAGTATCAAGAGAATACAAAAAGGACGATACAATCGTTAAAATAGGGAATGTTTCAATAGGTGATGGATCCTTATGCATAATTGCTGGGCCTTGCACCATCGAAAGCTTTGATCAGCTTCATTATGTTGCGTCAGGACTTTCAAAGCTAAACATAGATATTTTGAGGGCAGGTGCATTTAAACCCAGAACCTCCTCATATTCTTTTCAAGGTATGGGATCCAAAGGGCTTGATATCTTATCTAATGTTAAATCCGAGTTTGGGATTCCAACAGTTTCTGAAATTATTGATATTGCAGATTTATCGTTATTTGACGATGTGGATATTTTGCAGGTTGGTGCAAAGAATATGCAGAATTATTCCTTGCTTAAGAAGCTCGGAAGGCAAGAAAAACCTGTTTTGTTAAAAAGAGGCTGGGCAAATACTATAGACGAATTCCTTGAAAGTGCTGAGTATATCTATCGTGAAGGTAATCATAATATTATTCTTTGTGAAAGAGGCATACGTACATTTGAGCCTTCCGCTAGAAATTCCTTTGATATAAACGCTATACCGATTCTAAAAAGTAGAACTCATCTTCCAGTCATTGGTGATCCAAGCCATGGCACAGGCATTTCAGAGCTTGTCATGCCAGTTAGCCTTGCTATTGTCGCAGCTGGTGCGGATGGTTTAATGATAGAGATTCACGAAAATCCTGAATGTGCTCTCTGTGACGGCAAGCAAGCTATTACGTTAGATGAATATGAAATCTTAGAAAACAGGGTTAAAATATATGAAAAAATTCGAAATTTCGACAACTCATCCTTATAATATATGTATCGGTAACAATATTATGGCACACAGTGGTGCTTTAATCAGCGAAGTTCTGGAGCCGTGTAAAATTGCAATTATTACCGATACAAATGTAAACAGCCTATACTCACAGGTTTTTATTACATCTCTCATCGAAAGCGGTTTTGAAGTGTCGAAAATTATTTTTCCTGCTGGTGAACATTCAAAGAATTTGAACACTTACGGTAATGTCCTAGAAGCTCTTGCTGACGAGGGGATTAGCCGTTCTGATGCGATTGCATCTCTTGGAGGTGGGGTCGTCGGAGATATCAGCGGTTTTGCTGCGGCTACATATATGCGTGGAATCAAATTTCTTCAAATTCCAACCTCATATATTTCAGCTATCGACGCTTCAGTAGGCGGTAAAACTGGAATTAATCTACTATCTGGGAAAAATTTAGCTGGTGCATTTTGGCAACCTTCTCTAGTTATATGTGATACAAAGGTGTTTGAGACCTTGCCTCCGAAGCAAATTATGGAGGGTGTTGCAGAGGCTATGAAGCTCGGGATATGCTTTGATTCCAATCTTATCCCCAAAATTATTGAAAAAGACTATTCATATGTTGTTGAAAGGGCTGTGTCAATCAAAAAATATATTGTGGAGGCGGATGAGCTTGATGTCGGTCTGCGCCAAATGCTTAATTTTGGACACACCATAGGTCATTGCATAGAAAAAGCCAGTGCTTACTCTATACCTCACGGGCTTGCCATTGCAAAGGGAATGGCAGCTGAGGCCAAAGCCTGTGCTGCCATGAATTTAACATCTATGGATATATATGAGAAAATATCCTCAATTCTGACTGAAGCTGAATTTGATTTGACAATCGGTTTTGATGCCACTGAGCTTTACAAATATGCTCTGCTTGACAAGAAAATTTCTCATGGCAAGATTGCGATTACAGTTCCTGATAAAATTGGGCAAAGTCATCTTGAAAAGATTTCACTATCTCAGCTTAAATCGTTCTTTGAAAGTGCTTTTTAAACGAAGCACTTTTTGCATATGTAAAGGAACTGTAGCATTAACGGAATGGTAAGCATTAGTGCGACAGCTCCTGTGTTCTTTACATTTTATTCTTAAGTGTCGAGAGTGTCGATCTATTCTTCAAGCGTCGATTTGAGGGTGTCGATCTCAGGCTTTGGATTTTTGCTCCCACTCCTCTTTTGTTAGAGAAAAGACCAGAGAATCTCTAAGCTCTCCCGTATAAATCCTGTATGCTTTTCTGATCTTGCCCTCGTATGTGAATCCGTTTTTCTCGGCAACACGTTGTGAGCGTCTATTGACGGGAGATGTGCATATTGTCAATATTTCCATCCCGAGGTTCTCAAAGGCATACCTTATTACCTCCGCTGAAGCTTCAGTCATATATCCTCTGCCCCAAGCATCTTTTGCAAGACTGTAACCAATTTCTTTACTTTTTGCATCAGGTCTAAATCGATCTTCCTCTAGAGCTATCGTCCCAATCATAGGTCCTGGCAAACCATCACTACCTATTTCATGGATTCCCCACGCACCACTTGGCAGAAATAACCCTTCTATGATTTCTCTTGATTCTTCTACACTTTCATGTGGCTTCCATCCAGCGTGTGGACCTACATCCGGGTTTTTCGCATACGCATACAAATCAGCTGCATCGCCTATAGAAACTGGAATCATTGCAAGTCTTGAGCTTCTTAGTGCTTGATGTTCCGTATGATTATTCTCTTTCATATTCTCTTGCCTTTCGCTTAACTTTTGCTTGCCTTTAGTTTGCTTTTCTTTTGCCGTTCATTTACATTTTACTTGCTTTTCGTTTAACTTTCATTTGCTTTCTGATCGCTATTACGTTTTAATTCGCCACCTTTGATATTGTATGTTCATTTCGAAAGGACATCGGTCAGGGGAGCATCAAATCGGTGCCTAATATTGAATTTCTGTGGAAATAATAATATAATTTTATTTGAGTATTGTCAATGTGGCGTGTTGCACTGTTTTAAGCATAACTCTAGTACTGCACTGCTTTAAGATTGTCAGTGCTGGCAAAGGTTAATTAGGCTAGGCGTTTTCAGCGTTGGCAAGCCTTGTGCCTGTGTAGGTCTTGTCGATACCACCGAACCGCCGAGAGTGCAAGGCTTGTGCCTGTGTAGGTCTTGTCGATACCGCTGAGATGGGGTATTGACAAAGGTGCTGAGGTCGTGTGAGGTCGTGTAAGCCAAGGTATTCTCAGTGCTATCAAGGCTTGAGTTGGCTCAGGCAGACCGTGAAAGCATGCCAGTATTCCGTAAATTTTGATACGGAATATTTTGTAAACAAGTATGAGTTGATTGAGGTTGTGAGTAAATGAATGAGGTTCAAAAATATTTATCTGACAATTTCATATTTCTGATGATAATTTTCAGCACATATTTTATCGCACCGATGAAATCGTCGGTAGAGATATCTATCAAGAGGCATATGGTGATAAATATGTCCTTGCTACTTGTAATTTCCATAAATGCAGCATATCTTGATTATCTGACGGCATCTAATATCCACTCGCTTAAATTTACACTTGCCGGAATCCTGTACTATTCGCTGAAGCCTCTACCGATGGTTGCAATGATAAGCCTCGTGTACAAAAATAGCAAATATTTTTATATTCCTGCTATTCTTAATGCTATCATTTGCAGTGTTTATCTTGGACTTTTGAGCCCGTCGTCTGAATTATTCAAACTTATGCAAGCCTATCACATGCCGATTTCCTCCTATGTTGTGACGGAATGGACCTACTGGATAATTTTTCTGTCAATACTCAACATCAAATTTTACAAGGAAACCAACAATAATCCTTTGGGAATTTTTTTGTTTGTTTCGGTGCTGATGACGGCGAACATTCTCGACACCGCAGGAATTTGCCCTGGCGTTTTGATTAAAACCTACGCATTTTCGTTTATTTTGTACTATCTGATAATACACATATATATTTCCAAGCAGGTGAACGAGGGCAAGGATATTAAGCTCAGGGAGCAGAGGATGTCGCTCATGTTATCGCAGATTCAGCCACATTTTTTGTACAATACATTAAATACAATCACGGCGCTTTGTCGGGTGAATCCGAAGCTCGCCGAGGAAACTACCGTAAAGTTCTCAAAATTCTTGCGTGAAAATATGTATAGCATCGAGAACTTTGATACACACCCGTTTGAGAGGGAGCTTGAGCATATCAAAATTTATCTTGATATTGAAAAAATTCGTTTTGGGGATAGGCTTAAAATTGTCTATGATATTGAAACTGTGGATTTTAGGGTTCCTGTTTTGACGCTTCAGCCAATCGTTGAAAATGCAGTCAAGCACGGGATATGCAAAAATGTCGAGGGCGGTACTATCACCATTACGACGCGAAAAACGAGTAAAAACCATGTGATAACGATTAAGGACGACGGCGTTGGGTTCAATCCACACGAAATAAAGAACGACGGCAGGGTGCATATTGGGATATCTAACGCTAACGAGCGACTAAAGAGCATATTCCACACGGAGATTGAAATATCCTCATTTCCCGGTATTGGAACCGAGGTGACAATCAAGATTCCTGAAAAAACTAATAAGACGAACAGAAAGGTGGCTGAGAGGCGTGAAATACATAGTTTTGGACGATGAACCCATAGCTTCTGCTTATCTTGCGGAGCTCATAAGAGAAAATGACAACGAGGCGGACATTACCATAATGTCGAACCCAATCGAGGCTGTTAGCCTTGCCTTGTCTGAAAAATTTGATGTGTGCTTTCTTGATATACAGATGCCCAGTCTTAACGGCGTCGAGTTTGCTAAACGGGTGAAGGAGGTGCATCCGAAGACGAATTTTATTTTTGTGACCGGTTACTCTGATTTTATGGGGAGCGCCTTTCGCCTTGATGCCAGCGATTATATAATGAAGCCGGCTACCTCAGAGCAGGTAAGACATGCCATTGAAAACCTGAGATATTTGCCTGAAAATAAGAGTTTTGGCGAAGCCTCGGGCGAGGACAAGGCTCGGGATATTAAAATTATTTGCTTCGGCAATTTCGACATTCTTGCCTTTGGCAAACCGATCAAGTTCAAGTTCGACAAAACAAAGGAGTTGCTGGCTTTTCTGGTTCACCGTCACGGTGCGAGGTGCTCAAACAACGAAATAATGGTCGCTTTATGGGAAGACGAGGGCCACGGCTCGTATTTTCGTATGCTCAAGAAGGATCTCATAGACACATTCCAGGCGCTTGGCTGTGATGACCTTATATATGTTGAAAGAGGCAGTATGTCTCTTGCCAATTTGGACTTAATAAGCTGTGACTATTTTGAGTGGCTTGAGGGCAAAACCACAAATTCATATAAGGGCGAATATATGTCGCAGTTTTCTTGGGCAGAAGAGATGAAGCCCTTGCTCGAAAAAATATAAATTATTTGTACTTGCCGAAGCTATTTCATTGACACTTCCTTGACATTTCATATGGTAATATTCTAACAAAATATTATACAAGGAGGTAGATGTGATTTAGCTTTGGCTGATAATCACGATTTAGCTTTGGCTGATAATCACAAAAAAGTACGATGACTGAAAACACTAAAAAACCAAGACTGCCAAATAAGCTTGAAGCCAGCATTCCAATAGTTTTTCTACTAGCGGTAATGATTTCAAACTACGCCTTTGGGTGGGGAGCAGATCCGCACATTCCGGTAACTCTATCTTGTGCCGTTGCAATGCTTATTGGAAAACTATGTGGCTACACCTACAAGGATATGCTAGCTGCGGGCCTTGAAGCCGTCAATCAATCACTTGAAGCAATTATTATTATTTTGTTAGTAGGCTGTCTGATTGGCTCATTTACAGCTTGTGGGACTATTCCGTCGGTAGTTTATTACGGACTTAAGCTGCTCTCTCCTGGGATATTCCTTCCTTTCGTGACAATCATGTGCACAGTCGTAGGTATAGCCCTCGGCTCTGCTTGGACGGTATCTGCAACGCTTGGTATCGCCTTTATGGCTATCGGAACGACAATGGGCTTAAATCCAGCGCTTATTGCTGGTGCAATTTTGTCGGGAGCATGCTGTGGAGACAAGTTCTCTCCTCTTTCCGATTCTACAAATCTTGCGGCAGGTTCTGCGCAGACAGGCTTGTTCGATCACGTCGGAGCGATGATTACGACTACATTCCCAAGTCTTGTAATTGCTATTTGTATTTTTGCATTCTTCTCATTTAAGAGTGTTGGCAAATATGATCCGACCCTTGCGGACAACCTTTCAGCTGCAATAGTTGGTCACTATGACTATATGAGCCCAATTCTTTTGATTCCGATTCTAATGATTATTATAGTGGCAGTTATCAAGATGCCAGCGATACCTTCTATCATTTTGCTCTCTCTTGTCGGCTGTGCTTTTGCTGTGATTTTCCAGGGCGCAGGAATCGCTGATTGTATCGGTATGCTTCACTACGGATATTCAGCGGAGTCCAAGAATGAGCTTTTCTTCAAACTCGTCAACAGGGGTGGCATGGATAGCATGCTTTTTACAAATAATCTGGTAATAGTTGCTGTTGCGTTTGGAGGCATTCTACAAAAGATTGGCGCAGTCGAGTCAATACTTGGCGGGCTCATCCACAAGGTCAAAACTCCGTTCCAGCTTGTCGTTGTCACTATTGCGACGTCAGTATTTTGTATAACCACTATGTGCGACCAATATCTGGGGTTAATCATTCCGTCCTCAATGTACAAAAATAATTACGATGAGCTCGGGCTTGGTAGGAATATGCTCTCAAGGTCGCTAGAGGATGGCGGAACGCTCTGGTCGCCTCTCGTGCCTTGGTCGTCTTGCGGTTCGTATCATTCGGCAGTTCTCGGCGTGCCAACGCTTTCTTACCTTCCGTTCTGCTTTATGAACCTGATAAATCCGGTTTACGCCATTGTTACGGCAAGCTACGGTGGAAACATCATCTATGCAGACGGTTCGAGGACTAACCTGTTCGGAAGATTGAAGAAAGGCAGAGGTCCTGCCGGAGCTCCTGAAAAGGCGCACAAAATAGCCATGGAAGCGTTGATTGCAAAGAGAAAGCAAGGCGTGTACAAGAGCTTGTAAAAAGTCTAAAAGCATACAAAGAGCCTGAGAACTTACAAAAAGCCTGAGAGTTTACAAAAATACTGTTCTTTTTCAGGCTTGATGATACAGATTTGATGATTTAGATTTAAAGATTTAGAGGATTTTGTCGATATGAAGTATTATGGTATCCTCCCAAAGAGGAAGCTGTGGGTCAAAATAGCTGCAATTGCGCTGGGTGTGCTTGCGGTGTATGATGCATATGTGAATAAAAGCTGGTTTTATGTTCCATTTGGAATAGTTATCATAGTTGCAACATTCTCGTCGCGAACGCAGGTCATTTCGGAGAGTGGCGTAGACATTGAATATAGGTTGCTTGGGCATTGCTTCCATAACAACTGGACATTTGATGAAATTCTTGCAGTCCACAAGGACAGCATCAAATCGGCGCCTAATATTGAAATTCATCTGAATAAGGGAGCGATAAATCGTAGATTCATATTCGCTCCTGATGATGCGGAGGCTGTCTTTGCTCTAATTCAAGAGGCAAAACCAGGAATTGTCATTAAAGAGGTGACACATCGATAGGAGAGATCATATTCGCACAATTACGGCCGGATTTCCGTTTTCTGTAAAATGACACGTAAAGTCCTCATAGATAAGAAAAGAACGCTTTAAAATGAAAACTAGAGATTGTTAAATAATATTAGCCTCACATTTGATGTGAGGCTAATATACTTAATACACAATTATTATCAAACCAGCTATGATGTCTAGAACATAGAGAAAGTAAGAACCAATGGGGTGGTCTAATTTACTAGATTTATATGAATGAAAAATCCCTACAAGAGAAGCTAAAATTACAAAACAGCCAGCTATAATATTAAAAAAGGTTACTTGTTTAAATATGATAGCTGCGATGATAAGATATATCGAAATATGGAATAAAAGCTTCACTGATTTTTGACTAAACATTTTTACAACTCCCTTTATGCATATTAAGGCTTAACTATGAGTACAACTGGATTGCCAGGTATTGCATGGGAATGAGATTTGTCTGTATAGAAGTATACGACTCTTTTAAATGCAGGTCGATGAGGAGAACTGTTTAAATCTTTGTATAAATCGACATGGTAGTAAACAGTTTTTACATTTTTGTCATATAGGTATCCTGCGACTGCCATAAAAACACCAACGGGACCAGAGATAGCAGCACCTAACGCGATAGCTATGGCTGTGATGGTCATATTTCGAAAAGAAGTATTTCCATTATAAGAGGATTGATATTTCCAATTGTATCCTGAAGCTGTTTTCTCTACATACATTGAATTTAGTTTTTTTCCCGAATCGGAAAAAGTTGTTATGCTTGAGTTTTCGACAATAGATTCAAATGAGTGTAAATAACTATCCCCATTTTTTGTTACCTCGAAAACGGATGTATAAATTTTATTAGCAGATAAAATTTTATCAATATTTTTGAAAGTTTTACCATTTTCTGAGTAAGTGTAAATGACTTCTGAGTTTGAGATTTTTTTGAAATTAACCGTAGTGTTTTTTGCTAGTTCGCAGTTGATTTTAGACATATCTATATTTCCTAATTGGAGATTTGTATTAGCAGAAACACTAATAGTAGATAAAAAACACATAAACAAAATTAAGAATAAACTTATTATTTTCTTTTTGGCTAAAATATTCATGATTCCTCCTACGCGTTCAAATGTGATATTTTCATAATTATAGTACATTTAACGACCCATTGGACTACCCTCCTTGATAATACAAATTACTAAAACTTTATAATTATTATAAAAGATAAAAAAATAAAATAAAAGTCTATTTTTAACAAAATTTTATGTTATTATTAAAGGAAAGCGTTACCTACAGGTAACAATTTGTATGGTCCCATAAGAAAAGCCCCACCTTGTACGTGGGGCTAATATTTTGTTCTTATTTCAACACTTGAGCATTGTTAGTGTATGACCGAAGCCTCTTTCAACCCTTAAGCATTGTTAGTATATGAGCGAATTAGTGGTCGAAGCATCCCTCTATGCTTGAGCATTAGTCTGTGTAGTGGTCAAAGTAACCTTGAATATATACAAAAGGCGTTCCCTTGTCTCCGCTGCCAGATGTAAGGTCGCAGAGTGATCCGATAAGGTCAGTCAAGCGTCTTGGTGTAGTGCCCTGCTTTAACATATCATCATAGATAGACGAGTTTGCCTTGGCTTTGTTCTCAATGTAATCCCTCATAGCCTGCTGGAGCTCCTCGCCCTTTAGATTCTTAAATTCATTATCCGCAATATATTTTAACTTTATCTCGTTAGGAGTGCCCTCCAGCCCCTTGGTGTATCCAGGCGAAACAACTGGGTCTGCAAGCTCCCAAATTTTGCCCACTGGGTCCTTAAAAGCGCCGTCCCCATATATCATAACCTCGATATTTTTGCCAGTTGCCTCCTTGATATCCGCCTGAATAGAATCGACAAACTCCTGACAGTTAATTGGGAATAGCTTCACCATATCCTCGGTTGCCTTGTTAGAACCTAGGATTCCGAACTCAGGATTGTAGCCACTTCCGTCAATAGGCTCAGTCATGATGTCATCCATCGACAAAACAATCTTTGCGCCTGCCTTTTCTGCGAGCTTCTTGGTTCTATGCCTTGTGTGAGTGTCACAAGCAAGCACGCAATCAGTATAATTAACGATAGCCTTAGGATTCTTGGAAAAGTAAATTTCAACAGCACATCCCTGCTCCTCAGCAAGCTCTTTGTAATAGTTGATGTAATCCATGCCGGTGAATGGATGTCGTGACTTTCCAAAAAGCGATTCAAACTGCTTCTGATTGAGGACGTCCGTGTACGGATTTATGCCCTTTTCGTCAAGTGCGTCAAGGTCAACAAGGTGATTACCGACCTCATCCGATGGGTAGCCCAGAAGCAGAACGATTTTGTCGACAGCTCTTGCGATTGCCTTTAGGCAGATTGCAAACCTGTTACGGCTCATGATAGGGAAAACAAGACCGAGTGGCTGACCACTGTAGCCGTTTTCGTCGAGCTTTCTTCTCAGACTTTCTGCAATCTGATCAAGGGTTGCATAATTATTTTCCGATCTGGCAAGGATTGACTCCGTAATAGCCAGAACATCACGGTTTCTTATTTTAAATTCTCCGGCTTCTGCTGCGTTTAACACAGTGTCGACCACAATTTTTTTAAGGTCATCACCCTCTTTAATAATAGGTGCTCTTAGACCTCTTGATACCGTTCCTACGAATCTCTTTTGCATCTTCGTTTCCTTTCTGATTTAAAATATTTTGTGAAAACTAAAAAGACCTGCTTGCAAGGGGTCAAAACAGGTTGCCGGCAAACATATGCAAGTTGCACGGCTATATCTTTTGGGTCTTAGCCTCATCGGCTCCCCTAACAGCCAAGGCATCGACCCGTACATTCATTTTTGTTATTGCTTTAAAATCCTCGAGAGAGAAATCGACGCGGCTCAAATCGCCGTCCTTTAGAAATTTCTCATATAACTTAAGCCAAGTGGACTCTTGCGAACTTAGGCTGACATGCCCCTTTACCTTGATAAATTGGACTGAGTGCCCATCCATTAGTGACAGTAGCTTTTCCCAGAGGTCCCGATTTTCGACAGGCTTCTTTGCAGCAGTTTTCCAACCGTTTTTTTCCCAATTTATGTACCATCTGTTCTTGAAACAGTTGACGATATAGGCACTATCGGTAAAAACCTGTATATCAAGGTTTGGCTTTTTGAGGGCAGAAAAAGCTTCTATCACACCAGTGAGCTCCATACGATTATTGGTCGTATCAGCTTCACCGCCATAAATTTCTTTTTCGTGTAAACCCAACTTTAAAATCGCGCCCCAACCGCCAAAATTATCCTCATTTTGATTGCCTGAGCACGCACCGTCTGTAAAAATTTTCAATTTCATTTCTAAATTATATGTTATGTCAAAAACAATTGCAAGGTTTTTGAAATGGAAATTTTAAAAAGTTTTTCATCAAGACTAAAACCTTGCAGAATTTTTAGATGTTTAAATTATTTAACAAAAACTTTAGGCAACCTCTGCCCAAAGGCACAAGTTATCTCGTAGTTGATAGTTCCAGTAGCATCAGCAATGTCATCCGCCAAAATAGTGTTTTTTCCGTCACTGCCCATTACAATTACCTCATCTCCGAGTTTAACATCAGGAACGTCTGTAACATCGACCATGCACTGATCCATGCAGATATTACCCGCAATAGGACACATAACACCGTTAACAATTACGTGTGCATTAGCGGAGTAAGGTCTAGGATAACCGTCTGCATATCCAAGAGCAAGCGTCGCAATTTTTGAAGGCCTTTCTGATATAAATTTTCTACCATAGCCACATGAGAATCCAACAGGGACATCCTTGAGGTGGACGATTGCAGCTTTCACAGACATTACTGGTTTAATGTCAAGATTTTCCTTCAAAACCTCGTGAGACGGATAGCACCCGTACAAAATAATGCCTGGTCTTACAGCATCAAAGTATACATCAGGAATCTCCATGATAGATGCAGAGTTTGCAAGGGTTCTAAATGGAATTTCAATGCCACTTTCCGTAAGAGCTTTGAAAAACTTGTTGTATTTTTCCTCCTGCAAATGAGAAAAACTCTTGTCAGCGGCATCGGCTGTAGCCATATGGGAAAACATCCCCTTAATTTTAAAGTTGCTTAGCTTTGTCATTTCCTTAATTTCAGGGATTGCCTTGTCAACCTCATCGGCAAGATAACCTATTCGACCCATACCAGTATCGATAGCTATCAAAGCACTGATTATTTTGCTCTCAGCTTTTGCAGCTGAATCTATAGCCCTTGCATTATCGATTGAGCAAACGACAGGGGTCAAATCATACTTAATCAACGTATCAACGTAAAAATCAGGCGTCAGACCCAAAATAATAATTTCTTCTTGAGTTCCGTTATCCCGCAGATGAATTGCCTCAGAAAGCGTTGCAACTGCAAACATCTTAACACCGTTTTCGCGTAGCACCTTTGCACATTCAACTGAACCATGTCCATATGCGTCTGCTTTTATTACTCCTATCATTTCGCGGGCAGGACCAATTTTTTCCCTAATTTTTTTGATATTGTAATCTAGGTTCGACAAGTTAACCTCTACCCATGCTGGCCTTACTGCTTCTTTAAACATATTAATCTTCCTTTCATTAAAAACTTTTACCGTCATACAAAACAGCTATAAAAAATGCAATTTAATATTTTACAAGTTTTTTATACATTGATTTCGGTTTTGACACCTATATCTTCTGAATTTTCACGAAGAATTGGCGCAATAACCTCTGAAATAAAATCAAGGGTCTGCTGCTCAGCTCTTCCAGTAAAATTTTCAGGCTTAATGATTTTGCTTATTTCCTCTTCACTTATATTAAATGCAGAATCCTCCGCGATTCTATGAAGAAGATCATTGGGTTTTCCTTCTTCCTTTACAGTTTTTGCTGCTGCCATCGAGTGAGTTCTGATACGCTCGTGAAGCTCCTGCCTATCACCGCCAGCCTTGACCGCATCCATCAATATATTTTCTGTAGCCATAAACGGTAGCTCCGCCATAAGCTGTGCCTCGATAACCTTAGGATATACGACAAGTCCGTCAGCTATGTTGTTGTAAAGCTCAAGGATTCCGTCTGTAGCGAGGAAGGCTTCGGGAACAGACAGCCTCTTGTTTGCTGAATCGTCTAGTGTGCGTTCGAACCACTGGGTTGCAGCGGTTATGGCAGGGTTAGTGTTGTTTACTATGACATAATTTGATAGCGCTGCCATTCTCTCAGAACGCATAGGATTTCTCTTGTAAGCCATTGCAGATGAACCAATCTGATGTTTTTCAAAAGGCTCCTCGACCTGCTTCATGTGCTGGAGTAGCCTTATGTCGTTGCTGAATTTATGTGCTGACTGTGCGAGACCTGAAAGTACGTTTAAGACCCTTGTGTCAACCTTTCTTGAGTAAGTCTGCCCCGACACAGCATAGCAGGCCGCAAAGCCCATTTTTTCGGCTATTTTGTTGTCGAGCTCCTTGCACTTTTCGTGGTCGCCCTCAAACAACTCAAGGAAGCTTGCCTGTGTGCCGGTTGTGCCCTTAGACCCCAAAAGCTTTAGCGTTGACAGCACATAATCGAGGTCCTCGAGGTCGAGGAGAAGTTCGTTAATCCAAAGGGTTGCACGCTTTCCAACAGTGGTCGGCTGAGCGGCCTGATAGTGAGTATATGCCAAAGTTGGAAGTGCCGCGTATTTCTTAGCAAAATCAGATAGGCTTGCAATGACAGAAATAAGTTTCTTCCTGATAAGCTTTAGACCTTCTGACATCAAAATAATATCTGTGTTATCTCCAACGAAGCAAGAAGTCGCTCCAAGGTGGATGATTCCCTTTGCAGCGGGGCATTGCAACCCATAGGCATACACGTGCGACATCACATCGTGCCTGACCTCTTTTTCCCGTGCCTTAGCATCCTGAAAATTTATCTCATCCTTAAACGCCTTTAGCTCATCAATCTGCTCCTCAGTGATTGGAAGCCCCAGCTCCCTCTCCGCCTCAGCAAGTGCAATCCAGAGCCTGCGCCATGTCCTGAACTTGGTAAGCGGCGAAAATAGCTCCTTCATCTCCTTGCCAGCATAACGCTCCGAAAGGGGGCTCACATAAAATTCGTTCATTTCATTCTCCCGTAATAGTTATCATTTAAACGTTTTTCATCATTTATTTTATATCACAAAACAGTAGTTTTTACAAGAATCCTGCGCTTGAATTTAGACTAAATAAAAACAGAGGATGGTTACGCTCATCCTCTGTATATAAACAACCAAGTTATAATGTTATTGCGTCGGTATATTATGCTCGGTCAGAGCAACAAATACCATGTTTAACCCTTGCAGCTTCCTCCGCAGCCTTAGCATTATTCCAGTGATCCATCGTTCCTACGAGGTAGCCTGTGATTCTTCTGATTCGTTCAAATTCAACAGGTGCAAATGTGTAACTTAGGTCAGCGTGGTCGCCACTAAGATTGATATTCAGCGAATTGAGCTTTCTGCCATGCTTCTCCTCTAAATATTCGACATATTTAGTAGCTTCTGCCGCACTCGCATTTCCAGTAATTTTAACATTCATCCCCATACCTCCTAATAAATCTAATATAATATATGATTGCGTTCTATAATTCAATTCTATCACGCAGGGCTGTAAAAGAACTATAAACGCATTATACCACAATTAAACTAGATATGGTAGATGTTTTTTGAATTTTTGCTAAAAACTACTTTTGCTTGTGGTTGTCCATATTCCCATTTTTTCGGCTTCAGCAATTAGTTCATCTTGGAAGTCAGGGTGTGCAATACTTACAAGAAGTTCTGCTCTTTCCCAAGTCGACTTTCCCTTTAGATTTACAGCACCAAATTCTGTAACGACATAATGCGTACATGAGCGAGGTGTTGTTACTATATAACCTGGCTTCATTGCGGCTGTAATTAGTGATATTCTCTCTCCATTTAGAACCTTGGTGGACGGTGTGCATATAAAGCTCTGACCGCCCTTTGAATGATAAGCACCTTGAACAAAGTCAAGCTGGCCACCTGTTCCAGAAATGTGTTTAAAATTAGAGGACTCGGAGCATACCTGACCGTATAAATCCAAGATTATGCAGCTATTAACCGAAACGAAATTATCCATTCTAGCTATTATTGCCTGATTATTGACATAGTCAACTGGCGCACAGTAGCATAGAGAGTTATCGTCAATAAAATCATAGAGATCCTGCGTTCCACCTGCAAAGGCGTAGACCAGTTTTCCGTTGTTGAGCTCCTTGCTGCTTGTAAGCTTTCCAGCCTTGAAAAGCTCGAGATAGCCGTCGACTAACATTTCCGTATGTCCAGATAGATTTTGAATATCTGATTCTGCGATTAATTTTCCAATAGTAGAAGGTAGAGCACCTATTCCGAGCTGTATCGTGCTGTCATTGCGGATTTTTTCCACAACAAATTTTGCGATTTTTTCGTCAATTTCGGTTGTAGCACCATTGGGAATCGTTGCCATGGGCTGGTTAGAGCTTTCAACAACGTAGTCCACGTGCGACAGATGTATTTTGTTATTTAAACCGAGGGCTTTCGGCATTTTCTCGTTGACCTCGAGGATTACCATTTTGGCAGATCTGATAACGCCCCATACATCTGCGACCTGAGGGCCAAGATTGAAAAATCCGTATTCATCCATTGGACAGACTGAGAGCATCGCAATATCAATGTTGCAATCGTTGTGTTCCCAATAAGAGGTAAGCTCGTTGAAATTCATAGGGATATACCAGCATCTGCCGTCGTTTGCCATTTTTCTGTCTGCGCCCGTGAAGTGTGCTGAGCCGAACCTGAAGTATTCTAGTGGATACCCTTTTTTGTAAACCTCCCAAGGTGCGTGGATTGCCACGGTTGAGAGTATTTCGACCCCTCTGAGGTCGTCGCGTTTTGAAAGTGCAACATCAAGGTCGTTTACAGCACCGATTCCAAGTCCGAAGTGGACTCTCATGTTATTTTCAACCTTTGAAGCAGCTTCATCGGCGGTAATAAGCTTCTCTTTATATTTTTTACTGATTTCGTCTAATCTATACATTTAAACGCCTCTCATTCACAAAACTATATCCCCAAAATTTCAAAAGCCTTATTATAAAATCCTCAAAAACTTATCACAAGAGTCTCTCGCAAAAGTTGTTCACGAAATTTGCCTGCAAAATTTGCTTAGAAAATTTGTTCAAAAAACTTGCTCAGAAAATTTACTCAGCCATGCTTAAAATCATCGCAAGCATACCAATGAGATTGGTCTGATTTCAATAATGCTTTTAGCTATGCTAATAAATTAACAATCTCGTCTATTGTATTGTACTACACAGAGGCAAGACATTCAAGAATTTTTGATATTTTAAGGCAGGTATTTTAAGATCCGTTCGGCTCGGTGGTGCAAAATAGTAAAATATCCGAAAGCACGGAAAACCCTAAGGAGCATCGTTATTTTTGTAATCTTAATTAAAGTAGCACCATTCCAAGCTTCGACAGCAGGCATAAGGTCCATAATCCACACGATAGGAATTATGGAAATAAGACCTATGAGATGATAGAAGAAAAATTCCTTCTTGTTGGAAGCTTTTTCAAAGGCAGTTATGTAATCGGCCCAGAGAATAATTAGGATAATGGAATCAATTTCGATGTAGGGCGAGTGCTTAAAATTGAGGATAGTAAAGTAGTCAAGACAGACAAAAACAACGGAAACCAAAGCACAAAGTCCGACAAAAACCTCATACGCTATCTCCATGCCTGTCATATTATCATCGTCGATGTCAGCACCGACCATATGTTTAATCTGACTATAATCCATAATGCGCCCCTATAACTCCAAAGTGTCTGTATCAAGTTCGGCAAAAGTGTCAAGAAGTGGCTTGATAAGCGAAATAATCATCTTGGTACCTCCGAGGGTCTGACTTTCAATATTCAGAGGCATAATAGGGTCGTGTAGCGACATTCTCAAAAGAAGCCAGCCATTTGGGAACTTAATGCGGACGCCTTCATAATTTGGTTCCTCAAGAACAGCATCATAGTTTGGCCCCTCATCCTTTGTCCAGCCTTCAAGTGTCGACAAAACACTTTCTCCAATTTTTTCGACTTTTTCTCTTGTCGAGTTAATAGGAAGTCTATATTCCACAGATTCTGCAGGCTCTGAAAGCTCAGAGAGCAAACTGGAAATGCCCATGCCATCTCTCTTAAGTCTTGTAGCTTCAATTACAATTTTGGTTGCTAGGAATGCGCCATCATCAAGAAAATAATTTTCTTTGAATGCCGCATGACCCGAGGTTTCGATGGCAAGCTGACAATCTTTTCCTTCATCTATGAGTGTCTTTGCCTTATCAATGACATTTTTATACCCTCGTCTGTATCTGAAATGTCTAAGACCAAGTTTTTCGTTGAGAAAATCCGAAAGCTCCGGACTTGTAATGCTGTCAGTAACTACAAAAGAAGCGGGATGCAGCTTGTATATGAGGGAGGCTGCGACAGCAATTATTCCGTTTCTCACCATTGGTTTTCCATTTTCGTCAATAGCGGCTACTCTGTCTACATCTGTATCAAAGACAAGCGCAAGATCTGCCCCTCTTGCTTTGACCTGGTTGATAATATCTTTTACAGCCTCATTTTTTTCTGGATTTGGTATGTGATTTGGAAAGGTCCCATCAGGTTCAAGATAGAGGCTTCCGGATGTGTTTGCACCTAATGGTTTGAGAATGTTCTCGGCGTAAAATCCCCCAACACCATTTCCGGCATCGACTAAAATTTTCATGCCAGAGAGAGGCTTTTCATCGCTTCCAAGAGCAACGGAAATTTGTTTTCTCAGTATTTCACAGTATTTGCTCATGATATCGATTTTTTCGATTGGCTTTATTGAATACGCTCCCTGCTCATGACGCATTTCATTTTCATATAGTGAGGCAGTCGCACTGCTGTTCTCATCACGCTGTTCTGCTATTTCTAATATTTTGTTGATGGTATCCTTACCGACACCGCCGCTTGCCGAAAAGAATTTGAATCCGTTTCGATTTTGAGGTAGATGGCTTGCCGTAATCATGATGGCCCCGTGACAGTTGAAGTTATCAATCTTGGTGGACATGAACATGGCTGGCGTTGAAGCCAGTCCCGTATCAAGAGCCTGCACACCGTGTTTTTGCAGTGTTTTACATACAATGCCACCGATATGTTCGCCCGAGGTTCTGGAATCACGCCCAACTGACACTCGTAAATCTCCCAAAGGAGCACTTAGCTTATTTGCCAAGAGGTAGACGAAGCCTGTAATAATATTCTCAATCACAGCATCTGTAAGGTTGACAGGTTCATCGTTTACTATTGGTAGTGCAACACCTCGTATGTCGCTCCCATTTTGAAGAGATTTGTAGTTGATTTTTGGCATAATTGGCTCCTTAAAATATCAAAATCCAGTATGTAACATAGTATATATAATTTTACTAGGGTTCCAGAGTTAAGTCAAACCTTTAGAAAAAATTGAAGAGAAAAATTAAGCCAAACTTTTAGAAAAAATAAAGGGAAAAAACAAGTCAAACTTTTAGAAAACCTTTAGAAAAAAATTTTGATTTTTCTGCTTTGTTCATGCTTTCTCGTTATGGCGATGCGTTTAATTTAGTATTTTCCTTAGCTTTCACATTGTCGTTATGCGGTTAACTTAGTGTTTTATTTAGCTTTCTCATGGTAATTATGTGGTTAATTTAGTGTTTTCCTTAGATTTCTCATGGTAATTGTGTGGTTAATTTAGTATTTTGCCGTCTATAGATATGGTAACAACCTGCCAAGGTATAAACTTTCCGCTCGCTTGAAGTGCTTTTTTTGCAGCAAGCTCAAGACCTCCACAGCATGGCACTTCCATTCTAACTATCGTAACCTCGCGGATATCGTTATTAGAAATAATCTCTGTTAGTTTATTTGAATAGTCTATATCGTCGAGCTTAGGACAGCCAATTATGGTCGTTTTGCCATGCATGAACTCCGCGTGCATATTGGCATAGGCATAGGCACTGCAATCGGCTGCAATTAGAAGCTTTGCGTTATCAAAGAAAGGGGCTTTGGTCGGCACGAGTTTAATTTGGCAAGGCCACTGTGCAAGCTGCGAAACAGGCTTTGCTTGGAACTGAGTGTTTTGAAAATCCTGATTTGAACTAGGGCAAGCGCCGCTATTAACGCTACTATTCTTAAGTTGCCTCATGCGTGAACCGGGACATCCTCTGTGCATAGTCTGATTTGTATCGCCTGCTTCCTTCGTCTTTGCAATCATGAGCTTTCTCCTCTCATTTTCATCTTCAATCTGCATGATTTCATCGATAGACATGTTCATAGCTGTTTTTTTATGCTCCTCTTGCGATTCCTTGACCGCAGAATCGTCATAAGCAGGAGCCTCTCTTTCCTCAAATGTTATCGCCCCCGTTGGACAAGCTGGCAGACAGTCGCCGAGACCATCGCAGTAATGCTCTCTCACGAGCTTTGCCTTGCCGTCTACGATGTCTATTGCCCCTTCGTGACAGGCAGTAGCACATATGCCACATCCATTGCATTTCTCTTCATCGATTTTAATAATTTTTCTTATCATAATTTTATCCTCCTCATAGTACCGTATCTCCTAGCCCCGCACCTCATAGCACGGCATTGGTAGCCTTAAGTCTAATGTGAACTACCCATTATCTAAAGCCAGTGTGATTGCGGTAGCCCTGCTTCAATTTGACAAAATAAACTTGTCTTGATGACATAATTGTAGTAATATGCCAGTGGAAAGTATGTGGTTATAACCACGTAAATTGAAAAAATTGAGATTTTTAAGGTGAATTTTTATGGATATCAACAAAATAAAAGACACTATTATTTTTCAGGGAATGACTGAACATGAAATTGTCGATGCTTTGAAGGGGTTAAATGCTGTAACGAAGCGATATGAAAAGGGGGCGACTATTTTGTGCACAGGCTCCACAACGAGGAGTATGGGGCTTATAATCGAGGGTAGCGTTACGATAGAGAATAACGACATATGGGGAAATCGAACGATTTTGGGATATGCTGGCAAGAATGACTTTTTTGCGGAAACATACGGAATGCTTGCGGATGAACCAATGCTTGTTGACGTTGTGGCGAATGAGGATTGCAAAATTGCGTTTTTGATAATTTCGGCTTTGCGGTCTGACGCGCTGAAAAACGAGGCGTGGGCAAGTAAAATAGTTAGCAATCTCCTTGTGATTTCAACCCAGAAGAACCTAGCTCTTTCGGGCAGGAGCTTCCACCTTTCGCACAAAACAGTTCGCGGGCGTGTGATGTCATACCTTAACAGTGAATCGGTTCGCAAGGCAAAAACGTCTTTTGACATACCCTTTAACAGGCAGCAAATGGCAGACTATCTAAATCTCGACAGGACGGCCCTTTCAAAGGAACTTGGACGGATGCGGAAGGACGGCCTAATCGACTTTCACAAAAACCACTTCAAAATTAAGGAGCGGATGGAGATATGATTTTAAATATGGACACCTAGAAATACAATTCAAGATAGCCGTTTGCTTAAGCCGATCTTGCAAGTGTTGTAGCGGATTTTTCGTGGTGTAGAGGCTTTTCGGCACAGTTGTTCACAGCAATTATTCACAACAAAAAATTTTGTAGTCGCCGTAGCCTTCCTCGTCCATTTTTTCATATGGGACAAATCTTAGAGCAGCTCCGTTGATGCAGTATCTAAGACCGCCTTTTTCAATTGGTCCGTCGTCAAAAACGTGACCGAGATGAGAATTTGAGTTTTTTGACACGACCTCAGTTCGCACCATCATGTGAGAGGTATCAACGTGCTCGGTGAGCTTGTCAGTTGTGATAGGCTTAGAAAAGCTTGGCCA
>UMIY01004657.1_pt1 | contig 25474 bp, 20 predicted proteins | sample 1965921 | NCBI WGS metagenome assembly UMIY01 (sample SAMEA4836134, study PRJEB28245) | human gut metagenome | biome: gut microbiome; material: fecal sample | place: Denmark | collected 2008
GGCGTCGAACTCCGGTTCGTAGAGGTGCGAATGGGTGTCGATGAGTCTCATGGCAGTTTCATGTATCGGTTGCCGGGGAGCTGGCGGACGGCGCCGCTCAGCTCGAGCCCCACCAGCAGCGTGGCCAGCTCGCCCGGGTCGAGTCCGCTCAGCTCGCCGAGCGTCTCGAGCGAGAGGGGGTCGTCCGTGCGGAAGCAGCCCAGCAGCCCCCGTTCGTCGGGGGTCAGACGGCGGTCGCCCGGCGTCTCGGTGCGGGTGTCGCGCTGAGGTGCGGCGTTCTCCCACTGCAGCTCCGTGATGATGTCGTCGGCCGTGAGAATCATCTGAGCCTTCTGGTTGCGGATGAGGAAGTTGGTGCCGGCCGACATGCGGTCGGTGACCCGTCCCGGGAGGGCCATCACCGTGCGGTTGTAGCCGTCGGCGCAGTGGGCCGTGAAGAGCGAGCCGCCCGAGGCGGGCGATTCGACGACGAGCGTTCCGGCGCTCAGCGCCGCGATGATGCGGTTGCGCGCCAGGAAGAGGCTGCCGTTCTGCCGGGTCTGCGAGTGGAGCTCGGTGAGCAGCGCGCCGCCCTGCTCGAGGATGTCGCGTGCCAGTCCGGCGTGCTGCGTCGGGGTGACCCCGGGCAGCGGGTTGGCCACCACGGCGACGGTCGGCACCCGGCAGGCGAGGGCCGCGCGGTGTGCCGCGGCGTCGATGCCGAAGGCCAGGCCGCTGACGATGGAGAGCTCATCGACCCGCTCGGCGAGCCGTTCGATGAGGGCGTGGCACATCGTCTCGCCGTAGGGCGTAGCCGTGCGCGTGCCGACCACCGAGAGGCAGCGCATGTGGAGCGCCCGAAGTTCGCCCCGCAGGTAGATGACGTGGGGCGGGTCCGGAATATCGCGCAGCAGGGGCGGATATTCGGGGTCGGTCGAGGCGATGGGCCGTATGCCGTTGCGGCGGCAGTAGAGCAGCTCGCGCTCGGCGGCGGGGAAGCCCTTGCGCTGGAGGATGGCCCGCAGCGGCTCGGGACGCAGCCGTGCAGCGCCGGCCAGCTCGTCGTGCGAGGCGGCGAAGATGCGGCGGGCGTCGCCGAACACCTCGAGCAGGTGTGCGGCGCCCTTCACACCGATGCCGGGGGTCATCTGCAGGGCGATGTCTTCGAGTGTCATGGTCGCGGGGACTCTTTTGCGGGAGATAAAGGTAGTGATTTCCGGGCGAAGACGGATGGGTTGGAGGCGGAAAATGCGTAAAGTTGCGAATAAGTTTTGCAGATATCGGAAAAGTGTGTATATTTGCGAACCGAAACGACCCGGAGCCGCCCCGAGGGGAGCCCGAGCGATATCCGGAGGGGGCCTGAGAAGGAGCCAAGGGGCTGAGAAAGTCCCGGAGGTGCTGGAGAAGGTGCCTGGGGGCTTGAGAGGGTCCTGGAGGTGCTGGAGGGAAAAGCTGAAGGGGGCGTTTCGAGAAAGAAATGGTCTGATGGCCGAGTGGCTAGGCAAAGGTCTGCAAAACCTTGTACAGCGGTTCGAATCCGCTTCAGACCTCACAGAAACCGCGTTGCAGATGTCTGCAACGCGGTTTCTGTTTGAATTTGTACGGCATTTGTACGGCCGCGGGCCGGTTTGCCGTTTGGCTCAACTGTTTTCCGACCACATTTCGCACTGCTCCATGATGGTGTTCAGTGCGTCCTCCTGCCCCTCGGGCGGATATTTGTACTTCTTGAGCAGTCGTTTGACCAGCCGGCGCATCCCGGCCCGGGCGCTCTCCTTCAGATTCCAGTCGATCGTCTTGTTTTTGCGCAGCGCATCGGTCAGTTCGTGCGTGATGGCCAGCAGCTGGTCGTTTGTGTAGAAGTTCCGCACGGCCTCGGGTTTGGTCAGTGCATCGTAGAAGGCCAGCTCCTCGGTCGTGAGGTGCAGCGCCTGGCCCGCCTTCTCGCCGTCGATAATCTCGCGGGCCGTCTTCAACAGCTCCTCGATTACCTCCTCGTTGGTCAGCATCCCCTTCAGGTAGTTGCTCATCGCTTGGGCAAGGATCTCCGAGAACTTCGCGGCCCGCACCGTGTTGGTCCGACGGTAGAGCTGCACCTGCTCGGCAATCAGCTTGCGCAGCAGCTCCACGGCCAGATTCTTCTCCTTCATGCGGCCGATCTCCTCGAGGAACTTCGGGTCGAACAGCGAAAACTCCTCCTGCACGTCCGAGAAGAGGTTGATGACCCCTTCGCTCTGAATACTCTGCCGGAGCAGCTCGTTGATGCGTTCGTTGATTTCGCGGAACGAGATCTTGCCCTTGCCCTCGACGCGCGTCAACAAGGTGCGCACGGCCTCGAAATAGGCCGCTTCGAGCCGCTCTTCGCGGTCGGGCATACTCTGACACAGTGACAGCGCCTGCCGCAGCAGCAACGCCTCGCGGATGTAATCCTCCTTGACCTTCGCTCGCTCCGGCGCCTGCAGGAAGTCGGCGCCGCCGCTGATGGCCCGGGCACGTTCGAGGTCCGAATCGCCCCGGAATCCCGCGTAGTCGTAACCGTGCAGCAGGTCGCGGCACACCTCCAGTTTCTTCCGAAACTCCGGATAGGCCGTCTTGGCGATGTCGGGGTCGCCGTAGTTGCGGCGGTCGCGCAGCGTATAGTCGTTCATCGCCTGCTTCAGGGCCGAGGCGATGCCGACGTAATCGACCACCAAACCTCCCTGCTTGTCGCCGAAGACGCGATTCACGCGCGCAATGGCCTGCATCAGATTGTGACCTGCCATCGGTTTGTAGACATACATCGTCGCCAGCGAGGGGACGTCGAACCCCGTCAGCCACATGTCCACCACGATGACAATCTTCAGCGGCCCGGCATTGTCCTTGAACCGCCGCTCCAACTCCTTCTTGTGGGCGTCGTTGCCGATCACGGCCCGCCACTCCTCGGGGTCCTTGTTGCTCGAAGTCATCACCACGGCCAGCTTCTCGCTCCACGCCGGGCGCATCTCCAGAATCCGATGGTAAATCTTCATCGCAATCGGCCGCGAGTAGGCCACAATCATCGCCTTGCCGGTCTGTTCCCACTGGCGGAACTCCTCATAGTGCTTCACGATGTCCTCGCACAGCGACGCCACCGTCGCATCGGCCCCCAGAATCGAGTCGATACGCCCCAACTCACGCTTGCTCTTCTCGATGGCGTACTCCTCGGCCTCCTCGGCCATCGCATCGTACTCGGCATCAATGCGGCGCAGCGTCGCCTCGTCGAGATGGAGGTTGACGACGCGGCTCTCGTAGAAGACCGGACGCGTGGCGCCGTCCTCGACGGCCTGCGTCATGTCGTAAACGTCGATGTAGTCGCCGAAGACCTCGCGCGTCGAGCGGTCCTTCTGCGCAATCGGGGTTCCCGTGAAGCCGATGTAGGTGGCATTCGGCAGGGCGTTGCGCACCAGCCGCGCCGCTCCCGTGCGCACACGCCCCGTGCGCGGGTCGATGTGCTCCTCCAGCCCGTACTGGCTGCGGTGCGCCTCGTCGACCATCACCACGATGTTGCGGCGCTCCGACAGCGGCCCATCGCCCTCCTCGAACTTCTGCATCGTCGAGAAGAAGATGCCGTTTGCCTCGCGCCCGGCCAGCAGTTCGCGCAGGTGGGCGCGGCTCGACGCCTGCACGGGCACCTGCCGCAGAAAATCGCTGCACTGCGCAAACTGACCGTACAGCTGCCCGTCGAGGTCGTTGCGGTCGGTCAGCACGACAATCGTCGGCGAGGCCATCGCCCGCTGCAACCGCTTGGCGAAGAAGACCATCGACAGCGATTTGCCGCTTCCCTGCGTGTGCCAGAAGACCCCGCCGCGGCCGTCCGTCTCGGCGGCGCGGAGCGTCGAATCGACGGCCTTGCGCACGGCGTAGAACTGGTGGTAGGCGCTCAATAGCTTGATCTCCTGCCCGTCCTTCTCCGAGCAGCAGATGAAGCCGCCGAGCAGCTCGATGAAGCGGCTCTTCTCGAACATCCCGCGGAAGAGGACGTCGAAATTGGCGAAGCGCGCGTCCTCCAGCCTGCCGTCCACGGTCTTCCACTCCATGAATCGGTCCTCACCCGCCGTGATGGTCCCGGCCTTGGTCGTAGCCAGGTCGCTCATCACGCAGAAGGCGTTGTAGACGAACAGCGAGGGGATCTCCTGCATGTAGTTGCGCAGCTGGGCGTAGGCCTCCGAGACGTCGGTCGCCTCGCGCGAGGGGGATTTCAGCTCGACGACCACCAGCGGCAACCCGTTGACGAAGACGACGATGTCGGCCCTGCGCACCGAACGCTCCTCGACCGTCCACTGGTTCGCGACCGTGAACCGGTTGCGCATCGGGAGGTCGTAATCCACCAGGCGCACCAGCCCGGCACGCTGTTCGCTTCCGTCGAAGTAGTTGACCGCCACGCCGTTCTGGAGCATGTCGGTGAACCGGGCGTTTTTGCGGGCGAGCGAACCGTTTTCGTGGGTGCGGATGCGGGCGATGGCCTCGTCGATGGCGGCGCGCGGGAGCGAGGGGTTTATGCGGACGAGTGCATCTTCGAGAATCTCCAGACAGAGGGGCTCCGCGAAGTCCCTCACGACATCGGGGCCGTAGAGGTACTCGTAACCGAGCAGGTCTCGGAAGATTTCGAGGATGGCGTTTTCGAAATGGGCTTCGGTGAAGGGCATAATTATAAATTTCTCCAATTGTGTTCTACGTCGAGTAGTGGAATTTGCTCAATTAAAAAGTTTTGAGCTTTTTGAGAATATCTTTTATGTGTTTGACTATTTAGTTTTATTTCTTTATAAAATTCTGGATTATTTTGGATGTGTAAATGATTTATAACTTTTAACAATTTTGTTGTAGTAATATATGCAAAGCGATTTTGTATATTAACCGTCATCGCTTTAAGACCTAAAGAATAAAAATCTAACTCGTTGACTCTTTTAACCGCCAAGACTGCTGCATTAGGACTGTCTTTGACTAATGTAACTTCCACATCGGCCTTTTTTGTTATTTTTAATGATATGGATGGGCCTTCACCTTCTCTGCTGAGTTGAATACCAGCGACGCCCTTAAAAATTTCATCCCAGCTAATACCGCTTCGTAATTTATTGGCGATATTTCTAATTTCCGCATCGGATGGTTGCGTATTTTTCTCGCCAGAAATGACAGCGTCCAAAATACATAAAGGCCGAATTTTTGAATAGGCTTCTGGCCCTCGCCTTGATCCGGGATTCAATAGTTTTTTTATTTCTTTAGTTTCAAATCGAAATAACGCATCTATGTCTAATGGTGCTAATGTCGCTATAGGGAGAACTCTTTGAGGTAATCGATCAGATAATTTTATACTAAATACATTATTGAGTATATCAGAGAATAATGTTACTCCCGATTGCATATGAACATATAATTGTTGCTCTGATATTTGTAAAATATAGTGTTGCGCAGCATCTCGTAACCCATTGATCGCTTGAGCAACCAAGGCTTGCTCCTCTGTTAAGAATTTTATATTCCCATTAGAAACAGCGATTCGTAAACACGCATCAAAGCCAATAGTATTTTTATTGTTTCTCTTGTCGCGGATTTTCCCGTTGCGATGTATTATTGCAGCTTTTAGAATCATCTCAAAGCTATGATCTAATAGGATTAAAGCTCCGGTATGTCGACATTGCTCTTGTGGTCTATTAAATAATTCAATACTTAATATTAAAGAGTCCGTTGCTTTTTCAAGTAGCATTTTAACCTCTTTTTTCATAGCTCTTATTTATTTAAATTTCTCCGGCCATGAGTTTAGGCAGCAGGGTGTCGCGCAGGGCGGAAAGGCGATTTGATTGAACATCATTCAATAATATGTTTTCATATATTGGTTTTACAGCATCAGAAAACTGTCTTATTGTAGAAAATGGTGGTATAACAATTTGTTCGCTTGTAAAGTCTCTTGTTGTAATGGCATTGAATACGGCGCCGTTCGCCTTTTTTAGCAGGCGAGCGACTAATTGCAGTGTGATATGATACACATAATATTGAGAGATGTTTTGTTTTCCCAATAATGCATAGTTCGTTTGATTCATGGCCATTTCAGTCCCAGCTATAACGACCTTTCCGACAGTTCCTCTGGCTGTTATAAAAACAGTATTTGGTTGGAATAAACTGCTGTTGCAATTCTCCAGACCTTTGGCTGTAATGTGTTTCTCTGTATCCAAAACAAAGCAACTTGCTCCAACATCTTTGGGCGAGAAAAACGGGATGGTTCCATTCCAATATTCTTGGATTCCGGTTTTAGGGGTGCCGCCTCCTTTTATTTCTACAATGTCGGTATAATTCCCTATTTTCCAGCCTTGGGGGATTTTTCCTAATTCGGAATCGACAAAGGGGCCGTCGCGGAAGGGTTCGAAATCCACAAACCACGACCGGAAGAGGGCCTGCGCCTGCGCCTCCAAATTCGCGTTGATCCGCCGATTCAATTCGATTTTATCATCCAACGACCCCAAAATTCCCGCAATCCGCCGCTGCTCATCAAGCGGTGGCAGATTCACTTCCAGATTTTCCAATACGGACTGTTGCACCCGTTGGCGGCCGGATGAACCAACCATTGATTTGATGGCAATTTCTCTGAACCAGGGACTTGTTACAAAATAATAGACGAATTTACTGTCCGTAACACCTTCGATATTACGGAAGACAATATATTCGGTTGAGCCAAACCCTACTTCTCCATCATCAAGAATGGATACATAGGCCGTTTTCCCATTTTCAAGACATGGAGTAATGCGAGCCATCAGCGTATCGCCGTTTCGAAACTTGCTGCCTCCCGAATATTCCGCTGTTTCATAACTGGAAATAGCTCTCGTAAAAGGCTGCAAATATTCCATAGGAACTTTTTTTGCCAAAGTCCCTTTGGCTAACCGCTCCGTCGGATTGAATTGGACAATCTCCCCCAGCCGGTATGTTTTCCATTCGCTCATATTCCTAATCTAAAATGGTAAATCGTCTGGCTCAAAAGTGTTTTCTTGTTCTTGCTCTTGTTCAGTTTGTTTCGGATACTTCTTTTCATAGAAAGATATTAAAAACAAACCTATCGAAGAAACACTATTTACAATAAAATACGCATATAATGGATCGTCAATTATATAATCCGCATCGGTTTTTCCATGAAATAATGTTTTTTCACTCCTGATTCGCTCAATAGCCTGACATGCGCCAAGCATAGATGATGCAATAGTTTTTATTTCAATGGGATTTCCTTCGGAAGAAAATTTAAACTCTTTTAAAAGTTTTTGTGTTAAAGTATATAGAGTATCATTCTCTTTCCATGCGATAGAAACTCGGTTGTCTTTGAGAATCTCTTTAATGATGCTCTCTAACGCAGAATTCACAAGGCCAACCGCAGTGTCTGGATCAGTTTCAATGCATTTAAAAGCCTTTTCAAAAGTTTGGCTCGCAGTTTTATAACTTGACTTTATTTCATTCCTAAAAATCGGGATTGATGGAATAAAATCGGGCGTTTCTATTCCTAAATCAATGGCGATCTTTAAGAGCATCTCACCATCCATATTATGTAATGTGGAGAGTAAGTCTATTATTGGATGATCGTTGTCTTTTGGGTTGTCTTTGAATCTGATAGAGAAATTTTCCCAATATTCACTCCAATCATTGTTACAATTGTTACACTCATGCCATTTTTGTATGTAGAATAAAACATTAGTATATGAACTATATTCTGCCCATATTGTGTCGGCTATTCTCTTAATTAACGCCATTTGGTATTTTGGGGATATAGGCTCCATATTTTTTATATCTTATACCCAATTTCTTCCAACTGCCGGCGGATCTCCGCCTCCAGATCGTGCGACTGCGCGAAAAGTTCCGAAAGCTCGCCCGTCAGCCGCTCCATCTTCGCCGCGAAGGGTTCCGAATCCTCCGCCTGCGCCGCGATACCCACATAACGCCCCGGCGTCAGAATAAAGTCCTGCGCCGCAATCTCCTCGGTCGTCGCCACCGCGCAGAAGCCCTGCTCCGCCTCCAGACGCCCCTCGGCATAGGCCCGGTAGGTGTCGGCGATGCGCTGGATGTCGCCCCGACGGGCCGGATCCTCCGACTCGCAGTCGGTCAGCTCGCGCAGCTTGCGCGTGACCATCGTCCCGAGGTTGCGCGCATCGATGAAGAGCGTATGGCCCGGCTGCGTCTTGGTCTTGTTGAAGAACCAGATCGAGACGGGAATCTGTGTCGTATAGAACAACTGCGGAGGCATGGCCACGATGCAGTCCACCAGGTCGGCCTTGATCAACCGCCGCCGGATGTCGCCCTCGCCGCCGCTCTGACTCGACAGCGAGCCGTTGGCCAGCACGACGCCCGCGCGCCCCGTCGGGGCAAGGTGGTGGATGATGTGCTGAATCCACGCGAAGTTGGCGTTGCCGTTCGGCGGGGTTCCATACTTCCAGCGCACGTCGTCTGCGAGTTTGTCGGCGCCCCAGTCGCTGAGGTTGAAGGGCGGATTGGCCAGCACGAAGTCGGCCTTGAGCGTCGGGTGGCAGTCGTGGAAGAAGGTGTCGGCGTTGTACTGCCCCAGGTCGGCCTCGATGCCCCGGATGGCGAGGTTCATCTGCGCCATCTTCCACGTCGTGGGGTTCGAATCCTGGCCGTAGACCGAGATGTTGTTGATGTTGCCGGCGTGGCTCTCGATGAAGCGCGCCGACTGCACGAACATTCCGCCCGAACCGCAGCAGGGGTCGTAGACACGGCCCCGGAAGGGTTGCAGCACCTGCACGAGGGTCTTGACGACGCACGCCGGGGTGTAGAATTCGCCGGCCAGCTTACCCTCGGCCTCGGCGAAGCGCGAGAGGCAGTATTCGTAGGTGCGGCCGAGGATGTCCTTCGAGTCGCCGTGCTGGTGCATGCGGATGTTGGTGAAGAGGTCGACGACCTCGCCCAGACGCCGTTTGTCGAGTTCGGGCCGCGCAAAATTCTTCGGCAAAATATCCTTCAAGCGCCGGTTTTCGCGTTCGATGGCCCGCATGGCGTTGTCGATCGACGTGCCGATTTCGGGGGTGTGGGCCTGCGCGGCGATGGTCTCCCAGCGCGCCTCGGCGGGGACGTAGAAGATGTTCTCGGCGGTGTATTCGTCCTTGTCCTCCTCGAAGCCCTCGCCCTCGTCGACGAGCTGGCGGTATTTGGTCTCGAACTTGTCGGAAATGTATTTCAGGAAGATCAGACCCAGCACGACGGACTTGTATTCCGACGCGTCGATATTGCCGCGCATCTTGTCTGCTGCGCGCCAGATCTCCTTCTCGAAGCCGATGTCGGCCGTATTCATGGTTGCCATAGGTAATTGGGAAAGAATATTTCAAGTAAAGATAGCGGTTTTTCGGGAAAGTCCGTGCAATTTTTCATACAAAAACAGTGCGGCGGCGGGCGTTACCGCTTGATGGTATGGCGTCGGATGACGGGATGTTCGGGGCGGACGGGGTAGCCCAGACGGGTCATGAGCTCTACATACCGTTGGCGGAACCAGGCGTGCGCGGGTTGGCGGTCAATGAGCAGCTGGAAGCCTCCGGGGCCGTTCGGGTCGCGTTGCAGGCGGATTTCGGTATTCGAGACGTCGAAGCGGCGCGAATACTCTCGGGTATAGAGTTCGCCCGAGACGTAGAGGGGCTTCATGGCGATGATCTCACGGGCACCCGACTCCGAGATCCCCATATCGCGGCAGTATTCGCCCCAGCGGATCAGCGTCTGGGTGTCGGGCAGCCAATGTTCGATGCGGTCGAGCTTCGCCTGCAGCTGTTGTTCGGCCTGCTCATGTCGGGCCTTCTCCTCGCGGTTGGCACGGTTCAGCGTCCCGATCTGTTCGTGCAGGGCGGCGTTCTCCGCGTTGAGGCGGTCGATCTCCTGCTGCTGCCGCTTGATGCGGGAGGTGCCGATCATCGCCCCGATCCCCTCGACGATGTTCGACCCGACCTCCGCCGCGGCGTTTTTCAACCGGGCACCCTTCAGTTCGCCCTTCACGCTCTTCAGCTCGGCCTCGGTGCGGTTCAGTTCGGCGCTCTTCTGCGCCTGGAGCGTGGCGGTCTGTTCATACTCGGTGCGCACTTGTCGCTCCTGTTGTTTGAGCAGCTCGACGGCCTTCCGCTTCTGCTCTTCGAGACGGAGCAGTGCGTCGATGTTCTCCTGCAGATCCTGCTGCTGGGCAATGGCCTGTCGGTAGAACTCCTGCGTGGTGACGTGGCGCGCCTCCGAACCGTCGATGCCTCGCTCCAGCCCGTATTTGGACATCGCCGCGGCATAGGTGTCTTGATACTGCTTGAGCCGGACGCGCGACATGACGTCGTCGGCGCAGAGACGGGGCCGTGCGGCGGATTTCGTGCGGTAGTGCCGCTTGCCCTGGGATTCGGATGCGACGGTGCGGGCCTTGCGGCGCTCGCCCGTGACGATGGGCACCACGGCGGCGTGGATATGCGGGGTCGATTCGTCGCGGTGCACGACGGCCGAGACGACATTCTCCGCTCCGAAGGTCTCGCGCAGCCAGGCGAGGTTGTCGGCACACCACTCCGGTAGCCGCCCCTCCTCCTCGATGCGTTTCATCGCGTCGTGCGAACCGGTCAGCATGACGCGGATCACCCGCACCTGGTTCGTTCCGATCTTGCGCGTGAGACCGGCGTGTTCGAGGCGGTAGTTGATCGCCTCTGTGCGGTCGGCCACCTCTTCGGGAAACTCGACGAGCTCCTCGTTGAGGCAGGTGCGTTCGGGTGAGGCGTTGGTAGGTATCTTCGTGCGGGCGATGTGGGCGGTCATGGCCGCCTCGTTGCCCGGGGCTTTGTCGAGATGCAGGACGGCATATCCCATGGTACGGTCGTTTTTCGGAGGGTTGTGTGGTTGAAGAGGGGACCGCCTTGGCGGTCGGCGTGCGCAGCACGACAGGGGGTGTCCAGAGGGGCTTGACCCTTTGGCCTATTGGGGCTTTTTCAGCGTCGGCGGGCCGATGCGTCGGAAAAAGCCCTAATAGGCTATGGCTTTTTCCTCGGGGGAAAAGCCGCGGTCGCGAAGCGGCCGATGGGTGGGCGACGGTTCCGGCGTCATTCCGGGCGACATTACAACTTGCGGCTGCGACGACGTGGCGTGCGGGAAACCTTTGCGGAGGGTCGGAGCGATTCGTTCAGATCCTTGTGGGCACGGTAGCTCTCCGCACGGTCGATGACGGTCGCATCGGGCAGGGCGCTGCGCAGTCGTTCAAGGGTGAGGCGCCCCGCCTCGTCGTTGTCGAGGAAGGCGTGGATCGTCGCGTGGCGTGTGAGAAAAGGAAGGGCGCGGGGAAGGTTGACCACGGAGTTGAGTACGGCGGTATCGACGGTCGGTGTCGGCTCGTGCTGCAACGTCAGGTAGGAGAGCAGATCGAAGAAGCCCTCGAAGAGCAGCGCCGTGTCGCCGTGTCGGTCGAAGGTCGTGATGGTTTTCGGGGCGCTGCTCCCCTTGAACTGCGGGCTGCGCAACTCCCACCCTCCGGCGTCGTTGCGGAAGCCGATGGCGAAGAAGCGCCGCTCGCCGACGGCGTAGTGAACTTCGCGGCACAGCGCTCCGGCCACGGCGGGGTCGATGCCGCGCTCGCGCAGATAACCGATCAGCGCCGGGTGGCGAATCTCCCCGACGCCGAGAATCCGCAACGGGGAGTCTTCGCGCGGCGAGGCGGTCGGGAGGGGCTGAAAGGAGATTTTGTCTGCGGACCCTTTGCCGAGGCGCCGGATGGCTTCAGCCATGCCGCACCCTTCGAGGCGCATGACCAGCTGGAGAAGCGTGCCCCCTTCACCCAGCCCGAAGTCGTACCAGAGCCCCTTGTCGTAGCGGACGCTGAAGCTGGGGGTGCGCTCTTCGCGCAGCGGCGAGAGAAACATGCCGTGGGTGGCGGTTTCGCGGTGGGGCTGCAGTCCCCGGCGGAGGAGATACTCCCGGATGCCGATGCAATCTGAGGTCGCCTTCATGGCTATCGGCTTTTGATGGGGACAATCCGGTGCAGTGCCGCCTCGACGTCGCTGTCGCGGAACAGCACGCGTCCGCCGATCTTGTGGGCGCGGATCCGTCCGCGGTTCACCCAGTCGTTGAGCGTCACAAGCGAGATGCGCAGGCGGCGGGCCGTCTCGCGGCGGGTCAGATAGTTCGGCGTCTCGGCGGAGGGTTCGGGGTGGAGCTGCCGCAACTCGTCGCGCAGCGATTCGCGAATCATCTTCGAGAGCTGGTCGGCGGTCATGCCGCTCAGAAAGATTTCCTTGGTCATAACGATTCGAATTTGGTTGATGACGCAAAGAAAGGCTTTCCGAACCCCTCCCGAAAACGGCGAATGGCGTTACAAATCAGCGCCAACCGATGCCAACCGGTGCCACGCCGAGGACATGCCGCCGCCCGTTTCCGGATTTTGGCATTCGTTTGCTTGGGTTGGCACTGCCGTGTAATCGGATTCTTTCAGGGCGAAAAACGAGGGCGGCGGATGCCGTCCTCGTTGGTGATGTGGATTTTCGAGCCTATCGGAACCGTTCCAATACCTCCCGAACGGCATTGGCCGCAAAGAGGGTGTCGCCTCCGGTCGAGATCTGAACGCGGCACGACTCCAGCCATCCGTTTGCGATCCACCGGTCGAGTGTCGGACGTGCGACGCCCAGCGCCTCGGCCAGCTCCTTCTTGTTGAAGAGCCGGCTGCCGTTTACCATCAGATAGCGCTCGCTCTTGTGCACGCCCAGCCAGTAGTCGAAGCGACGGAGAATCGCGTCGGCATCCTTCAGCTTCGGCTCATACCGTTCGTAAGCCCAGACGTGCAGGCTCGACGGATCGAACCCGGCAAACTCCGGCCGCTGGTGCAGCTCCCGGACGAGCGTTTCGAAGCACTCCAGCTCGGAGGCCCGGATCGTTATTTTTCGACGGCGCGGCATTGAAAAGTCCTTAATTTTCTAATTGAAAATGAATTCAAGTGCTTTTTGTTACTTGATTATCAATGCGTTGCTGTTTTAATAACAATTAAAAAGCACTTAAAAAGCACTTGAACGGCATTTGAACGGTACTTGAACGGTATTTGAACGGCACTTAATTAATGAACCAGTCTGAATTGGGGCCTTTTGATTTATTTGAGATCTTCTCCAGTTTTCTCAACTTGATCAGCATATTTGTGATTTTGTCCTTTTTTTGCTTTTCATTAAGCAGGTCCGGCAACAGAGGCCAAAGCAATTCGTCGATCTCTTTTCGGGATAAGGATTTATGGTCACGCAATGCAGTCAGAAGAAACTCTTCGCAACGCTTATTCCCAAGACCTTTATGCCCGGAATATTCGATCTTCTGCCCGACTTTCTGTGCAATATGTTTTGCAATATATACCTTGGGTTTTCGTCCTTCGATCAGATGCTTGTTTCTCAGACGCGTGATTTCCTCGTCGGATAATGTCTTCCCCAATTGCAGGCGGTTCAGCAGTTCGATGTCAAGGAGGCTCAGATCGGTATTCTGTGCCAAAATATTCGCGTAATTCATATCGAGAATCTTGCCTGTAATGGTTACTTCGACCCGATTGTTGGATAAATCGTAGTCCGGCAAGGGGAACAGTCTCTGTCTCTGGTAATAGTACATCTTGCGAATACCGCTGCCGATTGTATCGACCATTTTCAGTCCTACCATTGCTGTTGCCAGAAATTGATTCCTGTATTGTTCCTCCGGAGCATCGCTGATGAGTACCCGTTCGATATTGCCGGGAATGAAAGAACCTTTGTTCGAAAAGACCAGTTTGTCGTCGTATTCCACTACGTTGATCTGTCCTCCCAGTGTATAATCCTGATGGGCTATCGCGTTGTTTAATGCCTCTCGAATTACATAGGGCTCATAGGTGTCGATCTCTTCAGGGAACAAGGTCTTGTGTTCGGGGTTGATATAACGGTATTTCAGATTGCGTATTTTGTTGTAAATCCTGTCAACGGCCAATACGAACGGACAGGATACGATCATGTAATCCCGTTCGATGTTGTCTTGTCCTCGCAGAATCCATTTGATTTTGGCTACTGCGGGAGAAATCAAATGCTCGCTTTCTTCTTTACCAAGCAGGACGATGGCGGTATTGGTGATCTTACCGCGAATCGTAATTCTTGCCTTGTTCAGGAATGTGATGTCGTCCCATGAGGCGATTTCGTCCGTCTTTTCCTCATGGGATTTTGTGTATAACTCTCTCGCCTTGGCAATGGCTGCCGGATCCAGGTCTTCCAAAGAGGCATTTTCGATGATTCCTGCGCTCCAATCCTTCAATTTGACTTGGTTGCGTATGCGTTCAATTTTCTCGATAGCCAGTCCTTGTAAAGATTCTCCGTCGCGTCCGTAGTAATGATCTTGAAAAGCGATTGGGATTCCCTGTGGAGCAGGCGGGATTTGGAACATTACAACTCTTTTCCCGTTTCTGTACAGTAACTCATATATCTCAACGAAGGTATGGCGCCCTGTGGTTTGATCTGCAATTTTTTTCTTTATTGCATCGAGAGCCGGTCGAGAGTTTTTATACTGACTTCCGACTACCTCATGAGATTTGTTCTCTATGCCGAAGATCAACCAAGCGCAATCCTTCTCTTTTAGGTTGGCTTCATTGCTTAAGGCCGAAAAGTATTGTCCGAGGTCTCGATCATCGAAATTCCGTTCTGCTCTTTTGAATTCAACGACTTCGGTCTCTGCCGGAAGACTTAATAAAGAGTCGAGTATGGATGTCAGTTTTTCGGCTGTCATAGACTTAAGTTTTTGTAAAATTACAAATAATTCTCGATAATCAGCAGTTGCGGTCGTTTGTGTGAAAATTCATGTGGGCTTTTGTTACCGCCGTAAATTTTACGGCGGTAACATTTCGTTTTATTTCCCGCTGAAATAGGGGTGGCTCATCAGCTCCAGGGCGGTCTGCTCCTCGGTGATCTTGATGTATTTCATGAACTCCCGTTCGGTCTTGTGGCCCGTGATCTTCATGATGGCGATGGTCGGGATCCCCGCCAGATACATGTTCGTCGCGCCGCTGCGGCGTGCTGTATGGGTCTTCACCAGCTCGCACTTCTCGACCAGCCGGCTCTTCTTCTCGCCATTCTCGATGTAGGAGACCTCGACCTTCTCCGTGATGCCCGCCTCGCGCGCAATCTCCTTGATGAGGTGGTTCACCTTCTGTTCGTAGGTTCTCGGCAGCCGGTTGTCGTACTTCTCCAGGATGGCCTGCAGCTCGGGCCGGACCGGAATGACGACGTGGTTGCTGGTCTTCTGCTGCTTGAGGTCGATGACCTGCTGCCCGTTCTCCAGCGTGCGGATGTTGCCTTCGTTGATGGTCGAGTAGTCGCTGAAGCGCTGTGCCGTGTAGCACCCCACCAAAAAAATGTCGCGGGCAACATCCTTGTGCCGGTTTTTCGAGAGGTCGAGCGCGGCGATGGCCCGGATCTCCGACTCTGTCAGATAGATGTTCTCCACGTTGGCCGTCAGCACGCGGAACTTGCGGCTCTCGATCGCCCCGTTGTCGTGCAGACCCTCCTCGCGGGCCGCACGCATGATGATCTTCAGCTCCTTGACGTGGCGGCCGATCGTATTGACGGAGTAGTTCTTGGCGGTGAACCAGGCGACGAAGTCGTCGTAGAACTTCAGGTCGATGTCGGCAAAGTCGAACTGCTTGCGTTTGGCTTTGCAATACTCGTCGAACTGCACGACGAACCCCTTGTAGTTCTTGATGGTCGAGGGGCCGTATCGGAGTTTGTGGATGTTCAGCCGGGTGCCCTCCTCCATTTCGCGCGTGAAGCGGGCGATGTAGTCGCCGAGCGATTCGCGGCTACGGACGTGGCGCCCGGTGGTGAGGCTGCGCGGGTGGTGGAAGCTGTAAATGATCTTCTCCAGCCGCGTCTTCGTCATTGCGTGCTCGGGATCCTTGGCAATCTCTCCGAGGATGTGGCTGCGCAGTTCGGAGAGATTTTTGGTCAGCTCGCGCCCCTGCTGCTCGGTGAAGTCATCGGTAAAGGTGAAACGGCTTTTGACCGTTTGCTTTTTATCGTCCCAGGCGTCGGAGAGCACCAGATACTGGGTGTCGGCATAGAACGAGGTGTGTCGATCGACGTTGAATCGGATGAGTACCTTGGTCAGAATTCCCTTGCGGGTTGTGCGGATGCGGTAGGAGAAAGTAGCCATACGGTTGGGTTTTATCTTCGGGACAAAGATAGGAAATTTGTACGGCATTTGTACGGCATCGGCCGAATTTTCGAAAACTTCCAGACCTCGCAGTTGATGAAAAATGGCTATAAGATATTGATATATAGATAAAATAAAATTAAAATCGGTAAAATTCGATCCAAATTTATGGCGTCCGCTTCAGACCTCACAGAAACCGCGTTGCAGATGTCTGCAACGCGGTTTTCTTTTGTCCTGTTGCGGCGTTGTCCTGCCACAGCGTTTTGGGGCGTTATAAAGCGCCGCGCTGTTCCCTCTGCCGGCGTGGAGTGTCGGCGTGGAGTGTCGGCGCGGGGCCCGTGTGGGGTCCGTGTGGAATCTGTGTGGGGCTTGGATGCGGGGCGTGCTTCGGTGCGGAAATTGATTTGCATCAATTCCTCGTTCGCGCGAAACCCCTAATTTTGTCGTCGGGAGTCGCTGCCGGCATCGCGCGGCAGGGCTTCCGCTTCCCGTTCGCTGTCGGAAGTCTCTCCGGCAGGCGCCGGGTGGCAATCGTGGAACGAACAAAAAATCGTGGAGAATGAAAGGAGTTGCACTCGCTGTGGCCCTGCTGGCGACCATGGCCCTGAATCTGTCGGCCCGCAATTTTACGCTCAGGGGGCGTTTTACCGATGTTGCGAACGATACGCTGCGGATAGAGTACGTCGTGCGCGAACCGGAAAAAAGGGTGGTGAATGCCGCTGTTCCCGTCGATGGCGAGGGTCTCTTCACCTATGAATGCTCGCTGGTGCAGGCCTGCCAGGCCTCTCTGGCCGTTCGCTCGACCGGTGGGAAGGAGTCTCTCTTTTTCGTCCCCGGCGAGCGTGCGGAGGTGGAGGGCCCCTTTGCCTCCGCCAGCGACTGGCGCATCGGGGGCTCGGCCTTCTATCAGCGGTTCGACAGCCTCCGGCAGCAGCTGGTACCCTTCTACCGGGAGTTTGACGCCGTGCGGGCCCGGTATGAGCGGGATGTGGCCGGGGGGCTCGACCGCACGGAGGCCGACAGCATCCGCAAGGCGGCCAATCTCGCCATAAACAGGCGGTTGTGGGTGGTTGCCGGCCGATACCTGAGCAGCCATACCGACGACGAGCTTTCGGTCGTGCTCCTGCTCAACCAGAACTATACGGAGATACTGCCCGCCATCCGGAGGCTCTCGCCCGAGGTGCGGAACGGGCGTTTCAGAAGCTACATCGACGTGATAGAGTCCATCTTCTCCCGCGTGGCCCGGGAGCAGCAGGCGGCCGCAGCCGCGAGGCCGGAGCTGGAGGTGGGGCGCCCTGCGCCGGACTTTACGCTGAAGGACATCAACGGCGAGGAGTTCCGGCTGAGCGCTCTTTTCGGACGGGGCAAGTATGTGGTCGTCGACTTCTGGGGGTCGTGGTGCTCGTGGTGCATTCGGGAATTCCCCACCCTGGAGGAGTACTGTCGCCGCTATGGGGAGCGGCTGGAGATTGTCGGCGTGGCCTGCAACGACAGGCAGGAGCGGTGGCGGGCCGCTGTGGCGAAGAATCGGATGCCGTGGCTGCAGGTTTTCTCGCACGACGGAACCACGGAGGTGCGCTACGGCGTGACGGCCTATCCGTTCAAGGTTGTCCTGTCGCCCGAGGGGCGGGTGCTGGCGTGCTTCAAGGGGTCGGGCGAGGCTTTCTACCGGCTGCTCGACCGCCTGTTGCAGGGCGATTGACGGCGCCGTCGCTGTCGCGGGTGCGGCCGGGCGGCCGTGTGTGGCCGGGAGCGGCCGGGTGAGGCACCCCGTCTCCCGCGTGTGAAAGGCGGGCGTCCGGAAGCGGAACGGCCCGGTCGGATGAAATCCTGCGCTCCGGATAAGACAAAAAACCCTGTCCGCATGGTTGCGGACAGGGGTTTTCGTTGAAGAGCGGGTCGAATCCGCGGCCCGGAGGCTTTGGAAACGGTCCGAGGCCGTTGGGCCTCCGTTCGGCGCTGGCCGGGTCCTCTCAGAGCCGGGTCTGTCCGGGAAAGGGCCCGGAGGCGGGCTCTGGGGGTCATTACTTGCGCCAGAGGGCCGACATCTGCTCGAGCGTCTTGCCCTTGGTCTCGGGAACCATCTTCCAGACGAAGAGGGCCGACAGGAGCGACATGAAGGCGTAGATGCAGTAGGTGCCCCCACGCTCCAGCCGCTCAGCGACGGGAAGGTGGCCGTAACCAGGAAGTTCGAGACCCACTGCGCCGCCACGGCGATGGCTACGGCCTGCGAGCGAATCGTGTTGGGGAAAATCTCCGAGATGAGCACCCAGCAGATGGGGCCCCACGACATCATGAACGAGGCGGTGTAGAGGATGATGAAGACGAGCGCCGCAAGGCCGATGGCGTCGGTGAACGACAGCACGGCGAGGGCCAGCATGCCAATCATCATGCCCGTCGAGCCAATCATCAGCAGCGGCTTGCGTCCCACCTTGTCGACCGTGAAGATGGCCACCACCGTGAAGATGATGTTGACCACACCCATGACGACCGTCTGGAGCATCGAGGCGTCGCCCGTGGCTCCCATGTTGGCGAAGATGCGCGGCGCGTAGTAGAGCACCACGTTGATGCCGATGGCCTGCTGGAAGAACGAGAGCAGCACGCCCACGGCGATGACCATGCCTCCGTAGGCGAAGAGCCGCTCGCGCCGCTCGTGGACCGTCGACTTGATGTCGGCCAGAATCGAGTGTGCCTCCGAGGTGCCGTTGATGCGCTCCAGAACGGCGAAGGCGCGCCGGTCGTCCCCCTTGAGGGCGAGGTAGCGCGGCGTCTCGGGGACGAGCAGGATGAGCAGCAGGAAGGCGCCTGCGGGGAAGGCCTCCGAGAGGAACATCCGCCGCCAGCCGACGGCGACCATGGCCGTCTGGATGGCCTCGGCGGTGTCGCCCAGGTTGTTGCGGATGAGGTAGTTGACGAAGTAGACCACCAGCATGCCGAAGATGATGGCGAACTGGTTGCACGAGACGAGCGTGCCGCGGATGCGTGCCGGTGAGATTTCGGCGATGTACATCGGGCACAGGGCCGAAGCCAGGCCGACGCCCACGCCGCCGATGATGCGGTAGAAGTTGAACGATATGAGCAGCGCGCGCGAGGCTTCGCCGTAGGGCAGGATGCCGCTTTCGGGCCACCACGACCCGACGGCCGAGACGAAGAAGAGCACGGCGGCCACGATGAGCGAGCGCTTGCGGCCCAGCCGCGAGGCGCAGAAGCCCGAGATGGCGCCGCCGATGATGCAGCCCAGCAGGGCGCTCGAGGCGGTGAAGCCGTGCAGCCACGGCGTGTAGTCAAAGTCGCGCGCCGTGCGGAAGAATTGGTCGAGCGCCTGTTCGGCACCCGAGACTACGGCCGTATCGTAGCCGAAGAGCAGGCCGCCGATGACGGCGACCATGACGATGGAGAGCAGGTAGAGGCGGCTCCCCGTTTTGGGTTCCGAGGTCATTGTCGAGGGGTTGGTTTTGGCGGGGCGAGAGGAAGAGGTTGGCCGCTCCGGCGCGGATGACGGCGGGGTTGAGCCCCAGCGGACGCATCAGGTCCAGGCCGTAGCGGAACGAGAAGGCGATGCCCTCCTGCGTGGCGCGCAGCAGGTGGGCCGTGGTGTGGCGGTTGAGGTCGAGGCGGTGGATGCAGGCACCCGGGCAGCGGTTGCCCAGCACACGCTCTGCGCCGTTGCCGAAGGGGACCACCAGCAGGCCGTCCGACCCGACGGGGACGCTCTCGGCCAGGCGGTTCATCGCGGCGTAGTCGAGCGTCTGCTGCGTGACGTTGCGGCGCATCCACGAGTTCATGATGCCCGTGCCGTTGATGCAGAGCAGGATGCCGTAGCGGGGCTGCTCGGGGCGGTGGTTGACGTGTACGAAGGTGTTCACGCGCGAGAGGGGGTCGGCACGGCGCGTGTCGACCACGCCGTAGACCACGCCGCTCGTGCCGCCCGTGGCGGCCACCTCGCCCGCCTCCAGCACGTTGAGCGAGAAGGCGTTGTTGGGCTGGTCACCCGCGCGGTAGGAGATGGGCGTGCCGGCCGGGATGCCGAAGCGCTCCTCGGTCCGGGCGTCGGTGCGGGCCTCGATGCCGATGGAGGCGCCGGCGCGGGGCAGCATCGCGTGGGGGATGCCGTAGTAGTCGGCCACGAAGTCGGCGCGGCGCTCCTCGGCGAAGTCCCAGAGAATCTGCTCCGAGAGGCCGCCCACGGTGGTCGAGATGTCGCCCGAGAGGCGGAAGGCGATGTAGTCGCCCGGGAGCATCACCTTGTCGATGCGGGCGAAGAGTTCGGGTTCGTTGCGGCGGACCCAGGCCAGCTTCGAGGCGGTGAAGTTGCCCGGCGAGTTGAGCAGGTGCTCCAGGCAGCGTTCGCGGCCGAGGGTTTCGAGTGCCTCGGCGCCGATTTCGACGGCGCGCGAGTCGCACCAGATGATGGCCTTGCGCAGGGGGTGTCCCGTGCAGTCGACGCAGACCAGGCCGTGCATCTGGTAGGTGATGCCGACGGCCCTGACGTCGTCGAGCGGGTGTCCCGCCTCGCGCAGGGCGTCGAGCCCCACGCCGACGTAGTACCACCACAGGTCGGGGTCCTGTTCGGCCCAGCCGCTGTGGCGGGCCTCGATGGGCATCTCCTGCGCGGGCTGGGTGGCCGAGGCGACGCAGGCGCCCGTTTCAATGTCCATTAGCGACACCTTCACCGAAGAGGAGCCGATGTCTATGCCTAAACTTTTCATGAATGCGAAGATTGGGGTTGCCGGAAGTTCGAATTTCGGCAAGTAAAAGCTTATCTGCAAACGTTAGGGCTCTTTTTCGTGAACGGAAAAGGTCGCACGGGAGGGTGTTGCGGCGCGTGGATGCTGTGGGGGCGGAGAGGTTCCCCGCAGCGGGGCGGTTCTCCGGCGCAGGTGAGGCGCTGTTGCGAGGGGGACGGAGCGGTTGGAGGGGTGCCGGAGCGGTGTGGCATGGGGGTGCGGCGTAAGGCGGTTCCCCGGTGCGGGTGAGGCCGGTGGATTGCGAAGGGCGGTGTCGAGGGTCCGGAATGGTTGGCGGGGTGCGGTGCGGGCTTCCGTTTCTCTGGCGGGCGCAGGGGGCCGGGTGCGACTGAAAGGGTCGGCGATGCCGGGCGGGCAGGGGCTTCCCGGGGCTCGGACGGGTTTCCCCGGGGTCGGATGGGTTTTTCCGGGGTCGGACGGCGGGGCGATTTTCCGGCGGCGGGGCGGGTGCGACGGCTTCTGCGAGGTCTGCGGTGCGTTCGGGCGGCTCTCATTGCGAAAAACCCCGGCTGAAGCCGGGGTGAGGGATGCCGCATGCGGGTTGCGGACCGAAGGGCCGGCATCGGCGCGGGGTGATTCATCGGGCGGGTACGGGCTCCGGTTGGCTCCCGGGCCTGTCCCCGGCTCCGTAGGGACCGATTCGGGCCTCTTTCCGAAGCCGGTTCCGATTCCCGGCTCCATCGGGCCCCGGGTTTTGTTCCCGGGTCCTGTCCCCGGGCTCGGGCCCACCGCCTCCCGTTCCGGGCCCTTGCTACTTGCGAATCGGGCGGATGACGCGCGCCGGATTGCCCGCCACAATGGTGTCGGCCGGGACGTCGTGCGTGACCACCGAACCGGCCCCCACGATGGCGTTCTCACCGATGGTGACCCCCGGAAGCACCACCGAGCAGGCCCCTATCCAGGCGTTGCGGCGGATGAGAATCGGCCGCCCGTAGACGTTGTGGCGCAGCTCGGGCTCCTCGGCATGGTTCTCGGTGATGAGGTTGACGTTGGGGCCGATGAAGACCCCCTCCTCAAGGGTGATGCCGCCGCGGTCCATGAAGGTGCAGCCGTTGTTGACGAAGACGCCCCGGCCGAAGCGGATGAACTGTCCGAAGTCGGTGTGGAACGGGGGAACGACCCATACCGAGTCGTCGAGTTGCTGGCCGGTCAGCTCGCTCAGGGCGGCGCGCACCTCGGCGGGGGTGCGGTAGGAGGAGTTGAGTTCGCCGGTGATGCGCATGCCGCGCAGCAGCGCCTCGTAGAGGCGGGGATATTCGGGGTCGCTGTCGAGGATGAGCTCGCCCGCTTTCATGCGTTCGAAGATGTCTGCCATGGTATTCGGATGTCGGGCGATGGGTCCGACGGTGCAAAGATAGCGCTTTGTGCGCTGCGGGGGATGACCGGAATTCCGGTTTGTGCAACCCCGATTCCGGCAGGGGACGGACGGCTGAGCGGCGGATTGGAGCAGGTCGGGGCTGCGGGAAAAGGAGCGGGGGGAGGCGGAGCGGCGGGGAACGATGTGGGCGGAGCGGGAGTTCGGGGCGCGGGTCTTGAGGCGGCCGGGACGAGAACTGAGGGTGGTTCGGAGCTGATGGGAAGGTAGCGAAGTGCGGGGAAGCCGGGATGTGAGGCTGCGGGGACGAGGGTCGTGCGTGGGGCCGTTGCTGGTCGGGGCTGCGGGAAAAGGGAGGGTGCGGCAGCGTGGCCGGACGGGGCTCCTTTTTTATAATAAGGGGCCGGGGGGGCGTGGATGGTGCCGGGTTGGCTGGGTTGGCGGATGGACCCGGGGAAGCGGAAGGGGTTGTTCCGCCCCGGCCTTGGGCGTTCGGAATAGCGGACGGAGAAGGCGGGTAGGATTCGGGCTGCGGCGGCCCTTTTCCGGCGGGTTGGCGCGGGCGTCCTCCTCGCTCGGAGCGGCGGATGGCGAAGGTGAAAGCCGGTTTCGGGGTCGACCTGTTGTTGCGGAGGTGGGTGGCGCGGGAGCCCTCCTCGTTCGGAGCGGCGGGTGGAGAAGGCGGGTAGGATTCGGGCTGCTGCGGGCCCTTTTGCTGCGGGGGAAGCGAGGAGTTTGGGGCTGCGGCGGGACTTTTCCGGCAGGCGGTGCGGGCGCTCCCCTCGCTCCCCTCGCTCAGAGCAGCGGGCGGAGGCGGGCGGAGGGACCCAGGCGCATCGAGGCGTAGTCGATGCCCGAAAGCAGGCAGAGCCCCGGCCGTTTGCCCGGCTCGACGCTCCCCAGCTCCTGCTCCATCCCCAGCGCGCGGGCGCCGTGGAGCGTGGCCCAGGCGATGAGCTCCCCGAGCGGCACCTCCTCCAGCTGCCGCATCTCCTCGAAGAGCGACATGGCGGGGTTCGAGGCCGGCGAGTCGGTACCCAGGCAGATGAGGGCGCCGTTGCGCCGCAGCAGCCCGACGGGCGGGCGAAGCCCCGAGATGTGGCGGTTCGAGGTGGGGCAGAGGCACCAGTAGAGCGGTGCGGTGAAGTGTTCGCGCAGCTGGTCGATATCCTCCTGCGTCGTGCAGGTGGCGTGGACCAGCAGCAGCGAGCGGTCGCGGGGCGTCTGCTCGACCAGCCGGCGCGTCGGCGAGCCGTAGTGGAGGAAGTCGCACGAAAGCCCCTCGCTGCGGTACCACTCCCACAGCCCGCCCTTCCCGCGGAAGAGCTCCTTCTCGTCGGGCGTCTCGAGGTAGTGGAGCGAGAGGGGCGCGTCGCCCTCGCGGGCAAGCGCCGCGAAGGGGGCCTCCTGCACGGCGTAGAGCGAGTGGGGCGTGGGCGAGGTGTCGGGCTCGGCGAGCAGCGGCGCGAGGTGCTCCGTGGAGCTGCTCCGCAGTCCGAAGAGCTCGGCGAAGGTGTGGTAGCGCAGTGCGCTTTGCCGCTTGGTGGCGAACGAGGTCATCCCGTTGGAGGTGTCGCCCACGGCACGGATGCCGCGGCTGCGCATGGCGGCGTCGATGCGGTCGGCTGCGCGGTGGCGCTCCTCACCGCTCACGGCGTGGCGGTGGGCCCGCAGCGCGCGGATGAAGCCCCGGAAGCCGCACCCCGCGGGAATCATCCCCGCCAGGTGCGCCAGTTCGAGGTGGCAGTGGGCGTTGACCAGCCCCGGGAGGAGCACTCCGCCGTAGAACTCCACGCCGGCCAGGCGGTCGGGCTCGGCGCACTGCTCCACGCCGAGGATACGCCCCCCGGCGTCGATGCTCACCAGCGGGTGGCGCAGAAAGCCCCCGGGCTGCCAGAGCAGGTTAGAGGCTATCCGCCGGATGGGCTGCGCGGAAGAATTCATCGGCGAAGATGCGGATGTCGAGTTGGCGGATGTAGAGGCTCTCGACGGCCTGCGCCGTCGGGGGCGTGTAGTCGATGCGCAGGTCGCGCATGGTGACGGAGGGGCGCCCGGCCGCCTCGCGCGGCAGGAAGAGGTTGAGGTGCAGCCTGCGCGTGGTGCTGTCGGTGGTGAAGTGGCGCGAGAAGCGCTCCTCCTTGCCGCGGCGCAGCGTGAAGGTGTAGCCTCCCGTGCGGCTGCCGTCGCAGCGCTCAAGCCACGCCGAGCCCCGCAGCCCGGGGTTGCGGTCGAGCGAGTCGACCGTATAGCAGACCGAGAGGTCGTATTCGCCCGCAAGGAGGGTGTCGAGGCGGACGTGGAGCCGCGCCGTGTCGCGCAGCGTGCGCACGCGCACCAGCGAGTCGGTGTAGACACGCCGCGTGAAGGTGCGCCGCGCCACGTTGTCGATGGTGTCGAGGATGGAGACCTCGTGCTCGTAGCGCTTGCCCTCCTCCTCGAGTATGCGGATGGACTCCTCGACCACGTCGCCCAGGCGGGCGCTCTTGCGCTTCGAGAAGTTGCCGATGGTGTACTGCACGTCCTCGGTCGTGTAGCCGTAGCGGGCGAAAATCGGCTCGTAAATCTCGAGCGAGTCGAGGCGGAGCCGCTCCGTGGTGATGTAGGCGTTGGTCAGGAAGGCGTCGTGGAAAATCAGCGCCAGCTCATCGTCGGGGATGATTTTGTGGCGCGTGCAGGCTCCGGCCATCAGGCCGAGCAGCAGCAGCGCCGCCAGTCGGATGCGGTATTTCATGGTTCGGTACGTTTTATCATGCTGCGCACGGTGAGGTGCGTGATGAGCCCCGCCACAAGGGTGAAGGCCACGGCGACGGCCGCCAGGTCCGTCCAGCGGAACTCGACCGGGTAGCTCTGCATCAGGAAGCTCTCGGCCGGGATGCGGATGAGGCCGTAGTGCTGCTGGAGCAGCGTCGCGCCCACGCCCAACACCACGCCCAGCAGCGCCCCCGCGCCGCTGATGAGGGCCCCCTCGGCGCTGAAGAGCCTCCGCAGGAAGGAGGTGTCGGCACCCAGCGCACGGAGCGTCGCGGCGTCGTCGCGCTTCTCGACGATGAGCATCGCCAGCGCCCCGACAATCGAGAAGGAGGCGATGACGAGCACCAGCAGCGAGATGAAGAAGATGCCCCACTTCTCGTAGCGCATGATGCGGTAGAGCGAGGCCTGCATCTCGGCCCGCGTGCGGAGCCGGAAGTCGTCGCCCGCGATGCGGGCCACGCGGGCGGCCACCTGTTCGGCATCGGCCCCGGGCGCGGTGCGCAGCAGCAGCGCCGAGGCGCGGCCCGGGTAGTTGAACAACTCCTGCGCCATG
>UMIY01011981.1_pt1 | contig 25427 bp, 22 predicted proteins | sample 1965921 | NCBI WGS metagenome assembly UMIY01 (sample SAMEA4836134, study PRJEB28245) | human gut metagenome | biome: gut microbiome; material: fecal sample | place: Denmark | collected 2008
GTATAACAAGCTCTGCAAGGGCTGCGTCCACCCCTGCAAGCAGAGTTTCCAGGCGGTAGTGTTGTCTTGTCCGCACTATCCTGCCCGCCGTTTCAAAAATGCAGGAATTAGGGTTCAAAATTGGTGAAGGACCGCTTGTATCGGCTTTTCCGTATAGGGGTAGTATGATTTCCCATATGGAGCAACTGGGGGTTTCTGCATAGGGAAAGCGCCGGATTTTCACCTTTAGATAATATGGGAGCACCATCATCGGATCAATGTAATCCAGTGATGGCGCTCCCTTTCTTTTTGTTGGAACGATATAATACCTGCACATAGCAGCCGTTTATTAGGTAAAGACATCTATCGATATAGCGAATTTATTGTAAAAAAATAGGGGCTCTGATATAATTAAATTATGAAGTGAATTTAAGTCTACGAGTATCTATCCAAGAAATGCAATGGATTTCTGCGGAACTTGAGAATCTATTTGAAAAGAATCCGACGGAATGTATAGCAGAACGAATTGGCAGACTTAAATTTAATTTATCAATACAGTTGGCCTGCGATGCTCGTACGCTTAAAAAGTACGCCGTGGAAATCGAAAATAATAAGAGGAAGATATGACATAAGATCGATATAAAAGTGTGGTGCAAAATAGTGTTATGAAACCAAATATAGATTTAAACTCTCCAATTGTAAAAATGGCAATTGCTTTGAGCAGACAAAAGGCTGGTATAGCGCTTAATACTAAACAAACTGTTGAAAAAGCTGTCATACCTATTTACCATGTTCCTGCCGGAAAAAGACTAGCTCAAATTGGATCTGGTGTCTTACTCAAAATAAAAAATGAATATTTTATTTTAAGCGCCTCCCATGTTTTTGACCAAATTGGAACGCATTGTTTACTAACAGGCGATGGCACGAATTCTCCAATACAACAATTGGTTGGCGAGCGATTTAGCACTCCTCGGGGACCATCTGGAACACATACTGATGATCCACTTGATGCATCAGCTTATCATATACTTTCTCCACTTTCAGATACTTTTAAAAGTTATGCCATAACTATGGATGACTTTGACGATACTCTACTTGATTATCCGGATAGTGTGTTTTTATCGGCTGGATTTCGAGTTAAAAAGTCTAATATGGCGCACAACAAAATTAAATCCGAGCGTGAAGCCTTCCCTTCATTTGAAATTCAAGAAAGTGATTACGACCTTTTGAAACTAGATCCGTCCTTAAATATTGCACTTTGGCATGAATATCAAATGCTATTAGAAAATAACTGGCAGATTTCGCCTATACCAAGAGGCTTTAGCGGTGGCGCAATTATTAGAATTTTTCATGATGGAAATGAATATAAGCAAGTGCTGACCGGAATAGTCACGGAGCACCGTAAAAAATCGAAAGATATAGAAGGTGTTTTGATTGGCACTCGCATAAATGTCCATATGAGCGCAATTCTAAAATTTATGCCAGAACTATTCGATGAAGAATAACTCGTTAAATAGCACGAATATTATACTTATAAATAAAATAGTAAAAGATATGTGCTATCTACCTGGTTCAACTAAGAATATTACCATTTTCAACTCCCATTAGGGCTCTAATTCTTCTTTTTTTCCTCTGCTTCTTCTGTTTTTCAACATAGTTACATTTTCTCGGAGCGTATCGTATGCTTTTTCTTCATACTGTACTTTCCTAAGTTCCGCTTACAGAGCAGTCTTGCGGGCGGAAAGTCCATCCAGTTCAACTTTTATCTTCTCGGGAGGGAAAGGTCGACGATCCGTTGTTCTGTATCCCGCAGGCTCTCTCTGGCACGAATGGAGGAGGTGGCAACAGCATCGCACTGTTTCGCCAATTCCTCATAGCTTCTGATGCCGTATTCGGTGAGAAAGTTCATGGTGGCGGCCGCTCGTTTCAGATTCTCAATGGTCGCCCACCGCTGGTATCCGGCGCTCTGGCAGAGATATACTTTCCTCGCTGGATCTCGCATCCTTCCCGTTGCAACCGGGCAAGCAAATCGTCTAGGCTGGAGGACACGGGGATCAGACGGTCGATGGCTGCTTTCACCTTGTAGCCGGTGCCATTCTGTGCGGCCTGAGGCTCTATGTAGCTCTTGCCCTCGTCTCGGCCGGGGACGATGACGGACAGGCCGTGTTCTCTGCACTGCTGGTTGCTTGGTCGCTGGTCCGGTGTATCTCGTGATAGCTACGCTTGTTAGAATGGTAATGCTCATGGTCGGTGAAGCTGACCACATTGAAAATCAGATGGTTGTGAATATGTCCCTTGTCAATATGGGTGGTAAGTACAAACTCGTACTTGCCACCCTATATTTCTTTTGCCAGCTGCATCCCGATCTCATGGGCTTCCTCGGCGGAGACCTCCCCAGGCTCAAAGGCCGGGATCAGGTGGCGACCCAGGTGTGTGCCTTTGTCGATGGAATGGCGGCGCGTCCAGCCGAACTCAATGTCGGCGGTTTCGGCGGCGCATCCAAAGGAGGACACCAGCAGCTTCCCGTCTAGTTTGTCAGGATTGCAGAATATGTATTTCCAAACAACAGTTTGACGAGCTGCTAGAATCACTTGATCTATGATTATAAAAAGGAGGTATGTCCCCATAAAAAAACGATAACGATATGCCAAGCATATCAATTTTTAACATGCTATAAACAAAGAAATAGGCCCTCTGAAATCTTCAATGTAAAGTACATAATTGCAGTTTAGCGTAGAAACTCTGTTTTATAATGTCAATATGCAGAAGAATTTGACTGCGAATTTTGACCACCACTTTTATGTGTCCCAAATGGCGGATTATGCAAAAATAGTACCAGTTTCCAGATGTTTATGTTCGGAATAATCAGATTTTATAGAATCACATGTGGTCAGAATGGATACCGCCTATAAAAAGTAGTAATTTTTACGAGCCTGTTAGGCAAATTATCTGCCCTTTAGCGGGATATTAGTAATCTTTTTACAATTTGTTCGTTTTTGCTGCATGAAAGTCCCAAACGGTTGAACTAAATTTTTTCTGTACGTTTCCGGCCATTTCCGGTGGTTTCTGCTCGTTTCAGCGTACTCTCCGCCCCTCTTAACTCCACTGTTTCCGTGTGTTCCGAAGCTGTCTGTGGTCAAACATGTGGTCAAAAAGCCCTTCTTGACCAGGTGCGGCATCAGCTGCCGCCGCCTGTCCAGAAGGGCTCTTTTTCATATTCAGGTTTTGGGTATTGTACCTCTGGAGCTGGTGAATTGCAACGGTTTCCTCTCCCGCTTTTAGGGTCCCTCCAGGCCCTTTTTCATGCCCAAAAAAGGAGTCATTTTCAGAGCCAAAACCGCCAAAAGCTTGCGTCGCTATATCAAAGAATAGGGCGGCAGAATTTCACCTCAACGGTATGGTAATTTCTTCTAATTTTTTTAGGCGTAAAACGTTCAATCAAAGCCATCAAAATACAGGTTCTCCTCTGCCAGGCCCCGCAGCTTTTCCTTCAGCTCCGACTCACCAAACCAGTCGCAGGCCTCATACAGTATTTTCTGTCCAGTGTCCCAGCAAGCACACTGGAAGATCTGCCTGGCCAGATGGTCGTCGGTTTTCAGCCGCTGCAGCAGCGGGCCCTGGACAAACTGATCCCGCAGGAGGCCGTCCATGTCCCAGCCCAAAAACTGATAGGCAACTTCCCTTTCCTCCAGCTTGTCTCCCACCGTATCCAACAGCAGCTTCATCATATCGATGGCTGCCTCCGGGTCTTTCTCTCCGGTCTCTGACAGAAGATCCTGAGTATCCATGTTCTCCAGTTCTTCTGCCGTCCAGCAGCTCACTGCTGCTGGAAAGAGCGCAATGAGCAGATCCCGGCAGGCCCACTCATCCTCAGAAAAATCCCACCGGCGCACCATATCCTCCAGTTCAGCACGGGAGAAACTACGTGGGGGATCTTCTTCATCGGAAGCGTCCGTCACTGTGATAGAAAGCCGAACAGAAGGCGCAACCGCATGCACTAGCTTGGCCTTTTCCGAGGGTTGAAGAGATGAAATCGCTCCAAAATCACCGCAATAACCGCACTCCCAGCGAGTTCCCCGTACCATCACAGGACTGCCGCAGTGCGGACAACGAATCGTTGCCACAGCAGATCCCCCTTCTTACCTGTTTAACATCCAAACAATGCCGGCAGCTGTGCGTTCTGCGGCATGGTTATAGTGATTACCTGGGTTCAGCTGGAATACCGTGTCAATGCCCTTGCTCTGGTAGAAGGCATGAATCTCTTCTGTGTTCTGTCGGACACTTTGAAGGACCGTGTTCCTGGTCTTGCTCTCCTTATCTCCCAGGGAAAAGTACATATGATCCGGCCGACGCTTTGGTTCATGGGAGAAGATGTACTCCTTCATTCCGGGAAACCAGAGAGATCCAGACATACTGCCCACACGGGAGAACAAATCCGTCTGGTAAATGCTGTACAGTGCAAATAGCCCCGCCAGGGAGTAGCCGGCAATCCCACGCCAGCAAGGGACTCCAGTAATTTTCTTCTCTGCCGTTGGAATAATTTCCTCGGTCAGGATTCGCAGATAATCGTCCGCACCGCCAGTGCAGGGGTCAGCATTTTTAAAAGCAGGCGGGCTGTCCCAGGGAACCATATCGTGGTTCCAATCCAGATCACTAATGGCTACCAGAGTGAATGGTGGGCAGCCAGCGGACTGTGCAGCTTCAAATACCTTCTGCCCTTCATTGGAGAAAGTGTTGAGATAGATAATAGGGACAGTTACTTCAGGACCTAGAAAAATGGATATCGTTTTGCCTTGAGTTGAGAAGATGTACATAGCATGCATCATCCGCTTTCTAGTTTGATAGAGAGTGTCATACAGAATAGTCTTGCTCATTGAGCAAATATAATGCTAAACTGATTTCCCAATAATGGAAATGAGCTACATCCAAGCCAGGCGGCTTTGTTTATATTTTCCAATAAGTCCTTGTCGGATTTTGGAATTTCAATTATACTAAGTACAATATACATCTGCAAAGAGCAGATAGGAAGAGTGAAATATAATGCTGCCTCCCGGCCTTTACGAACAAGTCATCAATACTGCCTTGAACCGCGAGCTTTCGGAGATTCCAGACGCCCGCAAATCAGTTGCGCCTATTGACAAAGCGGAGGCCTCCAAGGTGCTGGCACAGTACTTGGCAGATGTGGTACAAAAGGGCCTGGAGAATGTAGTGGACAACGGTGGGGACATCTCCACACAGATTGGCCTTGCCAATCAAATCGTAGGCCTCATTCAAAACATCACCCAAGAAGCTGACTTTGCTGCGCTGAACGTCGACCAGCGGGCGGAGCAGCTTCTTGCGCTTTTGCGGGAGCAGGACCCCCGGCTGGCAGTTGGCAAAACGGCTGCCGACCTGATTCGGCCGGAGACCTCCATCGCCCAGAGTAGCCTGTTCACCGGAGCCATTCATGAGCCCCAGATGTACTCGGAACTGAAAAAGGAGATTGTCTCCGCCGACCGCATCGATATGTTGGTGTCTTTTATCAAGTGGAGCGGTCTGCGACTCTTGATGGACGAGCTGCGAGAGTTTACCCAAAACGGTGGCGAGTTGCGGATCATCACCACCTCCTACATGGGGGCCACCGATGTGAAGGCCATCGAGGAGCTGCGCAAGCTGCCCAACACTAAAATCAAGGTCAGCTACGATACAAAGCGTACCCGTCTTCATGCCAAAACCTATGTCTTTTACCGGAATACTGGCTTCACCACCGCTTATGTAGGCTCCTCCAACCTGTCCAACGCCGCCATCTCCAGCGGTCTGGAGTGGAATATAAAGGTTACCCGCAGGGATCTGCCGGAGACTATCGACAAGATCGCCGCCACTTTCGAGAGCTACTGGAACTCCAGCGAGTTTGAGTACTACTCGGAAGATCAGAAAGAGCGGCTGGCTCGGGCGCTGAAGGCGGAAAAATACTTTGACGCAAACAATGCCGAAGTATACACCATGGATATTGCACCCTACTCCTACCAGCAAGAGATTCTGGACAAGCTGGAGGCTGAGCGCACCGTCCGGGGCTACACCCGCAATCTAGTGGTGGCCGCCACCGGCACTGGCAAGACAGTGATCTCTGCCCTAGACTATAAACGCTTTTGCAAGCAACACCCCGGGAAGCCCTGCCGGCTGCTCTTTGTGGCCCACCGGGAGGAGATCCTGCGGCAGAGCCTGTACACCTTCCGAGCAGTTCTAAAAGATGCCAATTTTGGAGAGCTGTTTGTGGGCAGCTACCGGCCAGAAGGCATTGACCACCTGTTTTTGTCCATTCAGACCTTCAACTCGCAGGATTTCACCGCTAAGACCGCTCTGGATTTTTACGACTACATCGTTGTGGACGAGTTCCACCACGCAGCGGCACCTACCTATCAGAAGCTGCTGTCCTACTACCAGCCTCTGATCCTCCTGGGCCTGACCGCAACCCCGGAGCGTATGGATGGCAAGAGCGTGCTGCCCTACTTCAGCAACCGGATTGCAGCGGAAATTCGCCTACCTGAGGCCATTGATCGCAAGCTGCTGTGCCCCTTCCAGTATTTCGGTGTTACCGACACAGTGGATCTAAACACCCTGAAATGGAGCGCTGGCGGCTACGACAAAAATGAGCTTTCCAATCTCTACACCCTCAGTGGTGCCGTGGCCAACCGCCGTGCCGATTTGGTGGTGTCCTCACTGCTCAAATATGTCACTGATATTGACGAGGTAAAGGGCCTGGGGTTCTGCGTGTCCATCGAGCACGCAGAGTTCATGTGCCGCTATTTCAACGATCACGGGATTCCGTCCATCTTCCTGACCGGAAAATCCTCCGATGAGGAGAGGAAAACAGCCAAGGGGCGTCTAGTAAGCGGTGAGATCCGTTTCATCTTCGTGGTGGACATCTATAACGAAGGCGTGGACATTCCAGAGGTCAATACGGTATTATTCCTGCGGCCCACCGAGTCCTTGACTATCTTCCTTCAGCAGCTGGGCCGTGGCCTGCGGCTTTCGGAGGGCAAAGAATGCCTGACCGTGCTGGACTTTATCGGCCAGGCCAACAAGCGGTATAACTTCGAGGACAAGTTTGCCGCCTTGCTCTCCAATACCACCCGCAGCGTAACTCGAGAGATCAAGGATGGATTTGTCTCCGCACCCAAAGGCTGCTATATACAGCTGGAGAAGAAGGCCGCCAAGTACATTCTGGACAACATCCGCGCCTCCTATGGCAATACCGCTGGGCTAGTATCCAGGGCGGCCAGCTTTGCAGAGGACACGGGCTTGGAGCTGACTCTGGCAAACTTCTTGGACTATTACCACTTGGATCCTAGGACAATTTACAAGTTTTCTTCCTTCTCCCGCATCTGCGCCCGGGCGGATGCAATCGCGGACTTTAACGAACCGCTGGAGGATATACTCACCAAAGCCCTCGGCCGACTGGCTGTTGTGGACTCCCAGCGCTGGATCCGTTTTTTGCTGGACCAACTGCCTCGTCTGGACGGTGTGGACTTTTCGGTGCTGAGCGAACTGGATCGGAGGATGCTCCAGATGTTCTATGTGACCGTTTGGGGCAAGGCAGCAGAGAATTGGGAATCCGATGAGGTGCTGGACAACTTGTATGCTCTCTCGGACAGCCCCGTGCTGATGGGCGAGCTTCTGGATCTACTCCGCTATCGGTATGAGCAGATCGACTTCATTGACGAGCCGGTAGATTTGGGCTTTGACTGCCCGCTGGATCTCCACTGCACCTATACCCGTGACCAGCTGCTGGTGGCGCTGGATTTCCTGAAACCAGCCACGGTGCGTGAGGGTGTGAAGTGGTTGCCGGAGAAGCAGTTGGATGTGTTCTTTGTGACGCTGAATAAGGCGGATAAAGACTACTCGCCCACCACCATGTATCACGATTACTCCATCAACGAGAACCTCTTCCACTGGCAGAGTCAGAGCACCACAGCAGCGGACTCTCCTACTGGACAGCGGTATATTCATCACCGGGAACGCGGGAGCAAGGTGCTGTTGTTTGTCCGGGAGTTCAAGGCGGATCAAATCACAGGAGGTGCCGGGGCCTATACCTTCCTGGGAACGGCAAACTATGTGAGGCATGAGGGGAGCAAGCCGATGAATATCACCTGGAAACTGGATCGGCCAATCCCGGCGAAGTTTTTGAAGAAGACAAATAAGCTTATCATTGGTTAGCTCGGATTACATCATTACTCGACTGCCATATGGGACACGGATTGGATTTATCCCGGTGCTTTGCATGAGCACCCAGTCTTCAGTAAATTCCAGTCGGACCGGAACCCAGCCATTACTCGGTTCGAAAACAGAAAAACATTCTCCGCAGTGCAAACCGCCATAGAAACTTCCGTCTTCAAAAACGATATCCGGCCTATCATCTGTTTTAATCAGAATTCCAGTCATAAGCATCTCCTATAAGCGAGGGATTTTTGTGAAGCTATTTGATGTTATTCCAAATGATCTTTTTTCCATTCTGGCATCACCAAACCGCATACTATATGCAGATGCATTGGATGTGCTCTATGAAGCCTATCAAGAAAATCTGAAAATACCAGAGGACACGCTGTATTCTATGTTGCGGAGCAAATTAGAGCAGCAGTTAGCGGATGCGACTTTTGAAGGAGAAGACATTGACGAAGAAGAACTGCGGGATATTTCTGGCCGTGCCCGATTTCTGATCCGCAAATTACACAGCAAAGGGTGGTTTGAAAAAGAACGTGGTGAAGACTTCGATGAATATATCACGGTCCCCGGATATAGTAGCCGTCTACTGGAATTGTTTCACCAACTGCGGGACAATAGCCCAATTCGCGGCTACTCCTACGTATTTGGCACATATTCCGCATTGAAAGTAGCAGATGAGAGTAATAGCATGTACGAAAAAGTGGCTGCAGTTTATAGTGCCTATGAAAATACACAGGCACTGATTAAACTACTGCAAATGGTCTACCACAATGTTAAGCATTTCTTTCAAATTCAAATCAAAATGCAGGAGGTCAATGCCGTACTAGCCTCCCACTTTGACGATTTTGGTCAAAAAGTGGTTGAAGCATACATCCGCCCGTTAAAAATAAAAGACTCGGTGCCAAAGTACCGGGTTCCAATCCAAACGATTCTCACCAAATGGATGGAAAATGAATCCTCATTGTTGGCTCTATCCAATGCCGCACTGCAGGATCGGCGCGGTGCTACGCTGGAGGAGTGCCGGAGGGACTTGTTGAAAAAAGTTTTCTGGGTAAAAGACCGCTATGACAGCATAGAACATGATTACTTGGACGAAATTGACCGCCAGGTGCGCCGTTATACCAGAGCCACTACGCAGAAACTAGAGAATTTGACAAACCGGGACTACAATGTTCGTGGAAATCTAAACTATCTCCTACGCACGTTGGGACAAGATCGTCGTGACTCTGAGATCGTGGATCTGATTCAACCGGCATTTCAGCTTTATGAACAATCCTTCCTTTCCGAAAAAAGCCTCTGGTATCGCAAGAGGCCAGGCAAACGCACAAAAGCAGAGCCGGTTCATATTGAAGAAAATAGGCTGGATGCCGCAGCAGCAGCGCAAGCAATGGAGTTACTCCGAACAGAGTATAGCCGATCTGCAATTGCAGCATACGTGGAAAAATGGTTAGGCGATCGTGGAATTTGCTATTCCAAGGATATGCACCTAACAGATGATAAGGCCTACATTATGAGTATGTTGGCTGTTCTTATAAGCAGTGATCCGTCTACGACCTATCGGATTCGTGAATTGGCCGGCAATTTTACTGAAAATGGATACACCATTCCCCAGCTTCAGATCACGCGCAAGGAGGGGAAAAAATGAATTTTGATTGGTTAAACACCGCGACACAAAAAGAGCTAGAGCATTTTAAGACTATCTGTAATCAATTGCTTAGTCGTACATTCGTTGTAAGAACTTTTTATAAACCAGGAGAAGGCCGAGTAAATAATCCCGACTATGTGTTTCTCTCCACGCACTTTGAACCAATACGAGACTACCTAGCACTCCTGGACTGGGATTTGCGGAAAGATGACTTGAACGGATATTTCTATGTTCTAAATACAGATGAAGCGAATCGTTGCAGTCTAAACAAAAAAGAAACTGCTATTCTTTTGGCAATCCGTTTACTTTATGAGGAGAATATTGAGCGACTGGGACTGGCACAGGATGCTATCTGTTCTGTCCGCGATCTTTTGGAAAAAGTTGTGACAGACTATGCTATTTTGCCTGCAAAGCCCAACATGGATGAGGTAAAACGGGCTCTTACAGTCCTGGACAACCACTCCATAATTCAGCGGATAGAGGGAAAATATAACCAGAATAGCTGCAAATTTGCCATATTGCCTACTGTTTTGTCTGTGGTCTCAAGCGAAAAGCTGCAGGCCATTGTATCTGTACTGAGAAAGGAGGACGAAAGTGAAGAAACTGAAGAAAATCCTGCTGATTAACTGGCTCTATTTTTCCAAAGAGCTCATCGAAATAGATGACATCAATTTTTTAACGGGAAAAAATGGTGCCGGAAAATCCACCGTAATTGATGCACTTCAAATTGTCCTTCTTGGGGAGACCAACGCCCGGAATTTTAATCAGGCTGCAAACGAAAAATCGCAGCGAACATTGGATGGGTACCTACGAGCCGATATGGATGAAAACAATCCCTATTCACGGCGCGGAAAGGATTTTTCCAGTTTTATTGTCTGTGAGTTTTGGGATGATGTAGAAGATAAAGCATTTGTAAGCGGCATCGTGTTTGAATGTAGAAATGACGGGAGTCGTCAGGACCGTTTTTTTCTATACGATGGTACCATTCCAGAGGACTGCTTTGTCCAACAGGGCGAGGCAATCGATATTCCAACCCTCCGCGCCTTTTTGAAGCCCTATGGCGTCCGGGCAAAGATGTACGATACCCACAAGCAATACCAGGCGGATCTGTTGGCGAAGTGGAATGTCCACAATGAGCAGGTCCTGCGAATGATGAAGAAAGCCATCTCTTTCCGGCCCATTGTAGATATTCAAAAGTTTATCACGGAGAATATCTGCGACATTCCCCAAAAACCAGATATTGAAGCAATGCAACAGAATATCCGAGACTACAAGCGCCACGAGCAGCTGGCCCAACGCCAGGAGGAAAAGTTGGACGCGCTGCGATACATTGGCCAGCAGTATCAGAATTGGCAGCAAACAATCGATCGTTGGAGAATCCAATCCTTTCTATCCGTGTGGGCAGAAAAGGAAGCGCAGCAATCCACAATCGATCGCACAGAGCTGGAAAAGCAAACGTGTGAAGCTGCACTGACTGAAGCAGATGGCCAACTCGAGACACTTGCCACTGAAATTTCACAAAAAGAGACTCGGCGACGCGAGTTAGACCTGGCCGTAGCACAAAGCAGTATTTTTCAGGAAGAAGAGAAACTCCATCAACAAAAGCTAATGTGTAACAATGAGCAGCAAAAACTAACGGAGGGACTTCAAACTCTGGCACAGGAAATCAGACGGGAGGCTGGTCGGATCGATCGTCTGTGCGGAGATATCATCTCTTGGGATGAAGAAGAAAGCCTTGCACCAGTGCGGCAAGCTGCTGAAACTGCCCAAAAAGCTTATACCGTCTTTGAAAACGCCGGAATAGAACTTTTTGCCCGTTCCATTTCCCTATTTGAACGTGCCCAGGTTACTGTTGCGGATCTCTCTACAGCAATCAGGAGTACTGCCCACAAAGTAGAAGATCAACTGGATAAGTACAGGACAGAAGCAGACCAAAAACGATCTGCGTTGGCCAACTTGCGAAAAAACATTAAAGACTACCCTCGGGGACTTATCCAACTTCAAAAGCGACTGAGCGCGGGACTAGAGCAGCAAATAGGGAATCCCGTAGAACTGCCCATTCTTGCCGATGTACTGGAGATCAAAGAGGAAGCATGGCGTGGGGCTGTGGAAGGTTATCTCAACACGCAGAAATTTTATCTTCTAGTAGACCCATCCTACTACCAAGCGGCTTTGAAACTCTATGACCAGATCAAGGGAGAATTTGGGCAGAACTCATTCGGTATTGTAGATATTGGTAAGCTGCGGGAACATGAAAAACTAGTCCCCTTAGAAAGTAGTCTTGCCCAGAAAGTGGAGACAGGAAATGATCTGGCCCGTAGCTATATCGATTATTTACTGGGAAGGGTCATGTGCTGTAACCGGGTTGAGGACCTTCGGAATTATAAGACATCGATCACAGCGGAAGGTATGCTGTATCAAGGATACGTCACCCGGCCGCTACGCCGGGCATTGATGGATGATGCCTTCATTGGCCGTCGAGCTGTCGCATTACGTATCCAGCGTCTGGAAAGTGAGTTGGCCCAGGCTGAAGAATTGATTCAATATTGGTCCCCTATTCTTAGTGTTTTGAACCAGCAGTCCGAGCCGCTGTTTACATTATTTTTTGTACAGAATACCGTGCAGGAAAAGTTGAATGATTACCTGCACCTTCTCGAAATCAAAAAAGAAATTGCACAGATTGAAGAGCAATTATCCAAGTTAGATCTGCTCTGGCTGGATGAACAGCGAAAAAACATTGACAACCTTAGCCAGGAGATTCAGAAGCTGCGTGACAAGCAGCAAGAAACCCTAGATCAGCGCGGGCAGTTAAAGGCGCAGATTCACACTCTGGAATATGAGCGGCTGCCGGATCAATACCAAAAACTATCCGAATTAGAAGATCACATTCGTGAAAATTTCTCTGCAGAGTATCAGGAACAGGTGGGACTTCCTCGGTATCAGCAGGAACTGACCCGGCTGAAACGTCCAGTTGTTGTACATAAAAATTTTAGTGACCAACTGATTCGTTCTAACAACGAGCGGGGTCTGGCTCAACGGAATTTACTTCAGGCCAGGCGTGACTATGCTGATCGGTTTAAGCCCTGTTCTTTCCGGATCGATGCTCCAGATAACGAAGAATATGAGGCAGAGCAACACATTCTGGAAGAAAGTGAACTTCCGAAATATCGGGAAAAAATCAAGGCCGCCCGAGAGAGCGCCATGGAACAGTTTCAAAACGACTTCCTTTCCAAGCTGAAATCCAGCATCGACCAGGTGCGTGAGCAGGTCAAAAATCTCAATAAAGCATTAAAACAAGCGAAATTTGGAACAGACCAATATCAGTTTAAGGTAGACCGTAACCCAGATTACGCCGACTATTACGATATGATTATGGCACCTGAACTGATGGAGGGGGAAGGTGGCCTGTTTGCATTGCCGTTTCAGCAGAAATATGGGAAGCTCATTGAAACCCTGTTCAGCCAGATTGCCATGTCTGATGATACCCAACTCAACGCCAGAAAACAGAGTGAACTCCAACAAAACATCGAACGATTTACTGATTTCAGGACCTATCTAAAATTTGATCTGGAAACCACAGACCAGAATGGCTCCAAGCAACTTCTTTCTCAAACACTCAACACCAAGTCCGGTGGAGAGACCCAGACTCCTTTCTACATTGCAGTGCTGGCCTCCTTTGCACAGCTGTATCAGGTAAATAATCCGTCCAGCCTGGCCAGTAATACTGTCCGGCTGGTCGTGTTTGATGAAGCGTTCAATAAGATGGATAGTGACCGAATCGTCGAGAGTGTCCATCTATTACGAAAGATGGGCCTGCAAGCCATCATATGTACACCCCCAGACAAACTGCCGGATATTATGCCTCTGGCAGACCGTACCCATCTGGTTATAAAAGAGAAATACCAGATGCACATCACGGCCTGGGGAAAGGAGATTCTGCCGGTATGAAGCAAGAAATTCTTCTCTCTCGATTATTGGACAAGTATGAAAAAAGCAAGCATCTGCGGCAGCCAGGAACTTCCACGCGCCGCGTCATGCTGCAAATTGAAAAAAAGGAGCTCCCGGAATATCAATATGAGGATGCACAAATCCGGGATGCCTGGAATGAAGTTGTCAAAAACTTGGAGTCACAGGACTTGATTACTGTAAAATGGCGTCAAGGCCTCCCTGTCTTTTCCTCCGTTATACTAAATTTAGATCACCTTGCAGATTGTTACCGGCTTACCGGCCGGACACACCCAAAAGAGCAAGCCCGTGCAGTAGCAGAACTGGTTTCCTCGAGGCTCGCTCTTGTTACAACAGATTGGATTCTTGCTTGGCGAGAGGAAATCTGTCATCAGGCAAAAGAGTCTCTTCGGATCCCCTCCTACTGTAAAAAAGACTTCTCGCTGCTGGACAAACTTCTAACTGCCTTGACGGTGTATGATTCTCTGCATGGAGATTCCATCACTATGCGTGCCTTTAGTGAGAAGTGCTATCAGAATACGAAAACCTTTGAAAAAGAAGTCCGTGACCAGTTCCTACGAATCGCTTCAGTGTACTCCCCAGAACTGAAAGAAGCCGGTGAGCCCAGCGAAATGGGTGAGCGTGACCAGTTGGCTTATTTGGGGATCTACGCTCGTCCAGAGCTGTATGAACTTTCTGGAAACTGCACCATACACACTCAAAAGGGAGACATCTGCGTAGCTTCCGCGATGCCTTATGGCTTGGCTCTTCCCAGCTCAGGTATCGATTCCATACAGTGCTTCAATCTGAATGGTATCCACAAAATCATTTTTATTGAAAACAAAACTAACTACGATGAATTTATCTTATCTGAGCTGCGGCCTGATGAACTTGCCATTTATCACGGTGGTTTCCTAAGTCCCCAAAAGCGCAAGTTCTTAGGGAAAATAGCAAACTCACTGAAAAAGCAGGTTCAGATCGTCTTTTGGGCCGATATTGACTTGGGTGGATTTCAAATGTTTGAACGGCTACAGGCAATTTTCCCCTCATTATGTCCCATGCGAATGACTGAAGAAGATGTGGTATCTCACCATGCAAATGGGATGAAACGTTCAGAACGTTACTTAAGCGAAGTTCAGACTGCCCTCAATAATGGCAAGTACCCGCTTTTTCATGCTGCAATGAAAAAAATATTAGAGTATGGTGTCACCATTGAACAAGAAGTGTTTTTAACATAGTAACGCAAAATTTTGAGGAATTGGTGGAAAAATCAGATGATAGAAGTAGTGGCAGCCCTAATTTGGGATCAGGATAAGTTTATGATTTGCCAACGTCCAGCCAATAAGGCCCGAGGGTTGCTGTGGGAGTTTGTCGGTGGCAAGGTGGAACCTGGCGAAACCAAAGAACAGGCACTCATTCGGGAATGTCAGGAGGAACTTGCCATCACTCTGGATGTAGGTGAGATATTCATGGATGTAGTGCATGAATACCCTGATTTGACTGTTCATCTAACTTTGTTTCATGCAACCATCCGGGAAGGCATTCCTCAGAAACTCGAGCACAACGACATCCGTTGGATTACGGTAAACGAGATTGATCAATATGAATTTTGCCCGGCCGACGTGGAGATTTTGAGGAGGATAAAGGATGCCTACTAAAGCCTACCATAAACTCGTTCGCGACCGAATCCCAGAGATCATCGAAGCGGACGGTAAAACCTGCGTCTGCGAAACTCTCTCTGACGAGGACTACATATCTCTCCTTGACCAAAAACTGAACGAGGAACTGGCTGAGTATCAGGAAAGCAAATCTCTGGAGGAACTGGCCGATCTTCTAGAGGTGATCCAGGCTGTTGTGAAAGCTCGCGGCTGGACTGTGGAAGAGCTGGAACAAGTACGGGCAGAGAAAGCTGCCAAACGGGGCGGGTTCGCGAAAAAGATTCTACTGAAGGAAGTGCTGGAATGAGCAAAATAGCACTCCAGAATTCGGTCGCAGAAAAAGTCAAAGCACTTTATGAAATATCTCATGAGCTTGAAGATCTGTTCCCCGGAAGGCATTATACGCCGGATGGCCATATGATTGGGAGCATCGGAGAGGCCTTGGCGGCCAGCTATTATAACCTGGAACTTTTCCCCGCCTCAGAAAAAACGCACGATGCCAAAGCACCGGATGGCCGCTTGGTGCAGATCAAAGCGACACAAATCAACCGTGTTGCTCTTTCCAGTGAGCCAGAGTGGCTGCTCGTGCTGAAAATACATGAAGACGGCACTTTTTCTGAGGAATACAATGGCCCCGGCAAACTGGCCTGGGATCATTGCGGGGAACTGCAGAAAAACGGTCAGCGGCCTATCTCTTTGATAAAACTGCGAGAACTCCAAACAGCGATCCCGCAGTCTGATCGACTAAAACAAACGATGTGAGGTGGCCTCCATGTCTACTTACCACTCCGCCTCCGGCAGCAGTGCCGAGGATCTGTTCATTGAACTATTCTCCGACACCTTCGGTGCCGAGAAAGCCGGCTATCTCTACTCCCAGTACCCCTTCTCCGATATCTACCAGAACAGCCGGTTCGCCGACTTTTTGATTGAGAACGGTGGACGGAAGGTGGCCATTGAGATCGACGATGAGGCCTCCCACAACCCAAAGCTGGTCTCTCAAGACAAATTCTACGATGATCTGCTCAAGCAGAACAGTATGATCTACCTGGGCTGGGATGTGTATCGCTGGGCGGTGCGGCAGATGCAGCAGCAGCCGGAAACTGTCAAGGACGAGCTCCGGGTATTTCTGGGACAGCACCCCAGCTTCAAGGAAATCGAGGACTACCTCCCCACCCAGCGGGGCAAGTCCCTGGACGGATCCAAGCTAGAGCTGAAAGAGCACCAGAAACAGGCCTTGGCGGCTCTGGAGGAAATGCGCTGCAACTTTGAAACCATCGCCCTGCTCTACCACGCCACCGGCACTGGCAAGACGGTAACCGCCGTCATGGATGCCAAGCGATTCGGCAAGCGGACGCTGTTTCTAGCTCACACGGTGGAGCTGGTAGATCAGGCCACCAAGACCTTCCGGGCACTGTGGCCTCGGGTCACCGTAGGCCGCTACGTGGAGAGCATGAAACAAGGCAACGCCTTTGTGGTCTGCGGCAGCATCCAGAGCGTGGCTCTGAACCTGGAACGGTTCAAGCCGGATGACTTCGGCTACATCATCGTGGACGAGGCACACCACGCCTCCGCCGATACATATCAAAAGGTCCTGTCCTATTTCACGCCGGAATTCACCTTGGGTCTGACCGCCACTCCGGAGCGGGCCGATGACAAGAACATCCTAGATATTTTCAAAAATACTGCTCACAAGCTGGACATCCAGACCGCCGTGGAGATCGGCGAGTTGGTGCCGGTGCGGTGCATCCGCATCCATACCAATATTGACTTAACCAAGGTCCGTTTCAACAGCGTCCAGTACAACATCCGGGATCTGGAGAGCAAAATCTATGTGCCGGAGCGGAACCAGCTCATCGTGGACACCTGGCTCCAGTACGTGAAGGACAAGCGGACGGTTATCTTCTGCGCCTCCGTCAAGCACGCCCAGGAGATCGCTGGACGGCTTCATGATGCCGGTGTGGCTGCTGAAGCAGTGTCCGGTGAGATCAAGGCCAGTGAGCGACGGGAGGTACTGGCCCGGTTCGAAAAAGGCGAAACCAAGGTGCTGTGCGCCTGCGACCTGCTCAATGAGGGCTGGGACTGCCCTGCTACCGAAGTGCTGTTCATGGCCCGTCCCACCATGTCCAAGGTTCTCTACACCCAGCAGCTGGGCCGCGGTATGCGGCTATTCCCCGGCAAGGAAAGCCTGATGGTGTTCGACTTTGTAGACAATGCCAGTCAATACAACATGCCCTACTCCATGCACCGGCTGTTCCGGCTGAAAGACTACAAGCCCGGTGCCCTGGTGCTGGGCACCAAGCAGCAAAAGGCTGCCGAGCAGGGCCTTTACGACCGCGGCGAGCGCCCGGATGCCCTCATCGACTGGCCGGTGGACGCCCTGGATTACGAGCTGGTGGACATCTTCAACTGGCAGGAAGAGGCCGCTGGTATGATCTCCCAGATGGAGTTTGTCCGCCGGGTGGACGTGCAGACGGAGACCATCGAGCGGTATGTAAGGGACGGTTTGCTGGTGCCTGACCTGGTGGTACCCATGAGCGAGCACCGAACCTTCAAGTACTTCAAAGAGGAAACCCTCCAGAAGTATGCGAAACAGTACGGCTGGACGCTCATTGACGACTCCAACCGCAAGGATCTGTTCCTGGATATGGTGCGGCAGATGGATATGAGCTACTCCTATAAGCCGGTGCTGCTCAAGGCGGTGCTGCTGTTTGCCGACGACAAAGGCCGGGTGAAACTCAGCGACATTGTCACCTACTTCCGGGAGTTCTACGAGGCCCGCCGGGCAACTGGACTTGTAGTGGAAAAGGCCAACAGCATCTACGCCAAGGGCGGCTACACCGACGCCCAGGCCCAGCGGAATATCCTGTCAAACCCCTTCAAGCGGTTCGAGGATATGCAGATGCTCCACCATACCAAGACTCTGGGTGTGATCCAGGTGGACGAGTCCGTCTGGAAGAAGCTGACCCGGGAGGAGAAGCAGGAGATCGAGCGGATCTGCGATGAAAAGCTGGAGCAGTATTACGGGCGGATGAAATAAGATCCGTACCAATTAAATTTGGTTCAACATCTTAAGGGAGAAAGTTAAAGCATGAAAGCTGGAGAAATTCTGATCAATGGCATATTCAATGGCTCGAGATTATTAGAGGTCCCATTTTTTCAGCGATCCTATGTATGGGATGAAGAACAGTGGGATCGGTTCCTCGATGATATGGAATTTGTTACACTTACGAAAAAGCCATATTTTCTGGGCTCAATTATTTTAAAAAGCGGGAAGGCTCCCAACACATGGGATCATTTTTCAGATTGTAAGGTGGTCATTGATGGACAACAGAGATTGACGACATTAATGATCTTTTTCAAAGTATTGTGCTTGAAAAACGGAGAAAACAGGTTGTTTGACCGCGACTTTCGCCTTGAAGATGATACGATCGCATTGCAGCATGGTCGTAGTGACCGTTCAGCTTTTTTGTCCGTAACCAGTCAAGAAAAAGCCGAAGAAATCGAAAATACCGTGCCTGCTTCTCAAATAATTTCCGCATTCAACTATTTTATAAAAAAGATCAATCCAGAGAAACTGGATCGGAACACTATTAAGCAGAATATTCAGTTTGTATGTATTGATCTGCTTGAGGACGAAGATGAGCAACAGGTATTTGATACCATTAACTCCCTCGGCGTAAGACTAACTACATCTGAACTTTTAAAAAACTATTTTTACAGCAAAGATGATATAAAAGAATATGAACAAAATTGGGAATCTATTTTTGAAGCAGATGCTGAAACCCGTGCTTATTGGAAGCAAGAATTTGAAGTTGGACGATTAAATCGTTCTATGATTGACATCTTTTTTGATTCTTATTTTCAAATATTTATCCAGGATAAAAAATATGGCATCTCAGCGGAAGCCAGAGCTCTTTACTCAAGAGCGGATAGGCTTTCAAAATCGTATCAAGACTTTATTGCAGCACATTGTAATGGAGATAAATCCGTTGTACTTGAACCAATGGCTGAATACGCAAAATGTTTCAGAGAAATATTTAATCCAGAATACTGCAATATGAGCATCCCATCTTCGCCCAGCATAGAGCGCATAAATGTAGTTATTTTTGGGCTAAAGACAACAACATTGATTCCATACATTCTTTATGTGGCTAAAAATGTTGCTGATGAAGATGAGAAGGATAAAATATTTGGGTTTCTTGAAAGTTATATTATGCGAAGAATGGTCACTCATGCAACGACGAAAAACTACAACAATCTGTTTACTTCGCTGATTTTAAATCAAGTCCTCGATGCAGATTCTTTGAAAACCCGTTTAAGCAAAGGAACGGATATATCTACATACCTGCCAAATGATGATGACCTTCTTCTTGGATTTCAGCAGTCGAAACTTAGCAATTTGCAGACACGCGGTATTCTTTATCTGATTGAAGCAGGCATACGGCCAAATAAAAGCTCCACTGCATTGCTTGGCTTTAATAATTATAGCGTGGAACATATGATGCCGAAAAACTGGGACCGCAACTGGGATTCATGCGAGTCACAGGAAGCGGCTAAGAGAAGAGATTCTTTGTTGTTAACGTTGGGGAATCTAGCCATTATTCCGCAGACACTCAATGCGTCAATCCGTGATGGAGATTGGCCTACAAAAAAAGCTGGTAACGGTCCGAAGAAGCCGGGCCTCACCCTTTGTGCAGCTGGTCTATGCACGATCAGTGACGCGCTTAAGTGTGATGTATGGAATGAAGAAGAAATAAATAAACGCGCTCTCTGGCTATTTGATCAAGCAAAACAATTATGGCAGGTCTAACGATATGGTAACTTCAAAAGCGACAAATGATTTCATCCTGCAAGAGGCCCCCGTTACTGTCATCTGCTTCGGCGATTCCAATACCTATGGCTATGATCCCCGAAGCTATTTCGGCGGGCGCTATGATGCGGACAGCCGGTGGGTGGACATCCTGGCCGCGCAAACAGGATGGACAATCTCCAATATGGGACAGAACGGCCGGGAAATCCCTTTCTCTGCCCCTATCTTCCCTGCTGACACAGATCTGCTGATCGTCATGCTGGGAATCAACGATCTGCTCCAGGGACGGAGTCCGGAGCAAGCTGCTGAAAGGCTGGAGAGATTCCTCTCTGGCCTCTCCCTGGATCGAAAGAAGATCCTTTTGATTGCACCGCCGCCGGTATCGCTGGGGGCATGGGTTCCCAATCAGCAGCTCATTGATGACTCCCATGCCTTCGCACAGCTCTGTCAGTCCCTGGCGGATCGAATGGGCATCCGCTTTGCCGATGCCGGAACGTGGAACATTCCCCTGGCTTATGACGGCGTACACTTCACTGAGCAAGGGCACAAGGCCTTTGCCGCAGGACTTTTGGAGGTGCTCAAATGAAACGGATTCTGCCCTTATTTCTTCTCCTTCTGCTGTTGCTGACTGGATGCGGCGGAACTACATCAAATACCTCACCAGAGAGTAGCTACCAGCAGATCTCCCAGGAAGAGGCCAAGGAGATGATGGACACCCAGGATGTCATCATCCTGGATGTGCGGGAGCAGGACGAATATGACAGCGGCCACATCCCCGGCGCCATCCTGCTGCCGGTGGGTACCATTGACGAAGAGACTGCCGCGGAGGTAATCCCCGAAAAGGATTCTACCGTTCTAGTCTACTGCCGCAGCGGGAACCGGAGTAAAACCGCCTCTTCCGCGCTGGCTGAACTGGGCTACACCAACATCTATGAATTCGGCGGCATCAACACCTGGCCCTATGAGACAGAGTCGTAAAAATATTGAGAAAAGAAACTATATATTCTGATGCTGGGAACCCCACTATTAAAGAAACATTCGTATTGGAGGAAGAGAGAAAATGAAGAAGTTCTTAAGTGTAATCCTTGCATTGGTGCTATGTCTATCCTTAGCCAGTTGCGGCAGCAAACGGGCCTCTGCCGAATCTGTTGTAGAAAGTGGAATCAAGGCTTTTCAAAATGCCGATGAAAAAGCAATACAGCAGTATTGGGGAGACGCTGATTTCACCGATGTCCCAACTGAGGAAACGACTGCGGAAGATGATGCCTATGGGCAGGAATTACTTGAAAAACTGGCAAGTAATCTTACATATCAGATCACAGGATCTTCTGAAGATGAAGATGCCGGTACTGCTACAGTTACGGTTGAATTTACGAATATTGACATGGGGGCAATTGTTCCGGAGTGGATTGGAGATGTATTTACAAAAGCTCTTGGATATGCATTTCTTCCCGAAGATCAGCAGCCAAGTGAAGAAGAGCTCAGTGCAATGTACATGGACAGTTTGAATTCCGCTATCGATGACCACGCTGGTGATGTCGTAACAAATACTGTGGACGTGACATTATCACTTGTAGATGATGAATGGAAAATCAACGCAACAGATGATGTGATTGATGCAATGGTTGGCGGGATGATGAGCAGCTTTTCCTCTTTGGGTGACTCATTTGGAAGCTCAGAGGAAAGTTCGGAACCCACAGAGACGGTTCGTACGAATCCTGCGAATCTTGGGGCCTATACTGTGGAAATCAAGTCTGCAACCGTGACTCAGGATTATGATGGAAATCCAGCTGTCATCATTACCTACTCCTGGACAAACAACAGCAGCGAAACAACATCTCCCATGCTTTCGATTTCAACTGCAGTATTCCAGGATGGGATTGGCATGGACACAGCGTTTATCTATGATGATCCCGCCTATGACGGCGATATGTATACCACGGACGTGCGCCCTGGAACGACAGTTGATGTACAAGAAGCATTTGAATTGAGCAATACGACATCTCCGATCGAAGTGGAGATTACAGAAGCATTTAGCTGGGACGAGCCAACGGAGATTGCATATCTGGAGTTGGATATTGCCTAAACATCAACCGAATAATGATGAACCGGTTGCATATGACCAGCAGGAGCCTGTCCAATATATTCTTCCCAAAAAGAAAAAAGGGGGACTCTGGGCTGCAGTACTCGGGTTTGCGTTAGGTTCTGCCCTGGCTAAACGGGGCAAAAAGAAGCATGACGGACACTGCGATGGAGACTGTGCAAACTGTCCTCCCCACTACGGATATCGCTATGGCCGCTGGTACTATGGGAAAGGCCATCAGTACGGCTGTGAGTTCGGGGGCAACCAGGGAGGCGGACACCTGTAAGAGGACAACAGCTGCATCGCTATATCAAAGAAAAGGCCGGCAGAGCTGAGCAGTTCTGCCGGCCCTTTTTGTCCTCTGCTCACTGGCTCTGATTTGCATTGTCCCTATCAGAGGGCATTCAACCGCTGCACAAGTTCGTCATAAGTCAATTCCCCGCGCTCTACTTGTTTTTCTAATTCCCCCACCTGGGCCATCAAGGCATTCCATTCATCGGCTCTGATTTTTCCCCGAGTCTTTCTCTGTTTCAATCTGTTATATACCCGGTAAATTTCTCTCTCAACAAGTGTGCGCTCGGAATTGCGCCGCAGCGCTTTCTGGTGAGCCCCCACCTTCCTGCAGGTACGCGTTGTCTCCCCGGGTGCAATATTGTTGCAGTAGCAGGTGTTGTACCCGGCAGTCAGTAAGAAATATTTTCCACAGTTGTGGCATCTCCGCGGAGCATTGCCAACGGTCAGTCCCCGGAAGAACTCAACTTCCAAAAAGGATATCAATCCTGTCAGACCAGAAAACCGTGTCCGCTCCGCCAGGATGATTTTGTCCTTATCTGTGGGAGACTTCATAGGAACAAATTTCACTTGAACCGGGAAACTGTGCTCAGGAGGTGACTCATGGTTCTCTCGCCCCGCTGTTTCCATATCACTGTAGAATCGATAGATCCCTGTTGCATAAGCCTCCGAATTTCTCCGCTCCAAGGGCTCCAAATATGCGTCTACTATCTGCATGATTTCTTTTTGGAAAACCCGCAGGAAATCCATCACACCTGTAAGGCTGCGCAGCTGCCGGCTCACTTCTGCCCGTTGTTCGACTGGTATCTTTCGAAGCGCAGTCCAAAACGTTTTTACCAAATCGGCATTCTGAGAGATTGGCTGTGACCAATTGATATGCATATCCCGATAGACCGGTAGCCTGGATACAAGAAACCATGCCTCTTGCATTTTCTCCTGTGCGATCCGCACGGAGCTCTCGGTGTTCTCTTTCCACACACGCTGTATGGCATGGTAAACGTCCTGTAACGCCTGATCAATCTCAGACAGCTCTTCTTCCTCGACATTCAGAATATCCACAACACACTGTCCGGTCGAATATGCCCGCTCACCAACGTAAACACGGTCCTCATGAAAAAGGGTCGAAAAATCATCCAAGCTGCTTTTGTATTTGCCCTCATCAGCAAACCGATCATCCATCCTGGCAACCTCCCATGCTGTACCCGATAAATTTTTAAATTTCCATGAACTGGTTAAAAACCTATTGAATATACTTCCAGTTTCTGTTATCATCATTGTACCAGATGGAATTCAAAAAGTCAATCGGAGGTTACCGATATGAAAAATTCAATCCACAAAAGCTATGACGAACTGCCGCTGTTTCTCAACGCGAAGATGGTGGCACAGGTACTGGGAGTGTCGGCGTCCAGCGGATATGAGCTGATGCACGATCCGGACTTTCCCACGCTGCGGGTGGGCAGCCGTATGGTGGTCCCCAAGGAACAATTCATCCAATGGGTAAACACCCATACGAAAGGAGGTGGCGGATAATGCTCTGCATCCCTTATCAGCGTGATGCCAGGTCCTTCCGCTTTCCGCTTCCCAACCGGATCTGGACACACCATCTCAGATATCCGTCCTTCTCTGTGCTGGCCTACCTCCACTACCGACGTCACAGGGGTCTTCCCAGCAAAGCAACGCCGGAGGAACTGACCGATACCCTGAATCTGAAAAGCAGTATGATCAGTCCCATTCTGGAAGAGCTGGTGCAGCAAGGCCATATCACACCGGACATGGTTCCGGTCAGTACCAACGAAAAATTTTTCTCTCTGCCGGATGAAGTCTTCCACCTGAACCTTGGGTGCGCCGCTATTGCCATCTACGCCTTCCTGCTCTACCGGGAGAACCGGAAGACCTATCGGTGCACGCCCAGCTACAAGACCATCGGACAGGCCATCGGCGCCAGCAACAACACCGTACGCAAGCACGTGCTGGAACTGGAGGAGGCCGGGCTCATCTCCACTGACCGTACCGTCGTCATTGATGTGAGCGGAAGAAAGCGCAACGGCAATCTCCGCTACACCATACACCCGATACAAAACGCAGTGGAGCTGCATCACCAGCGGCAGCTGGCAGCACTGGATGCTGCCGTGGAACAACAGAGGGTGAAAAAACGCCTGGCCGCGTCCGCCCGGAAAAGGGGGCGTGCCGGATGAATTTCTTCGCGGAACTGATAAATCAGGTTCAGGATCACGTCCCCAGTCTATCGCTGGAGTGCTTCCTGACCGCCAGGCAGTACATACAAACCCGGTGGCAAGCCCTCCACGGCACACCCATGCCAGAGGACTCGCTGACACAGTTCCTGATCGATCCGTCCCGCGGCGATCTCACAGAGGAGCAGAAGGTCTTTGCGCACAGCACCTTCGAAGTGGTACGCGGCAGCTATCGGCGCGCCGCCTGGGATCTGATCGTGTGCAATCGGATGCTGAAAGATGACGTCATCCAAAGTCCCCGGGAGTTCCGCAATCTGAACCGGCGGCGGTATGCCGGAGGCGGGACACAGGAGACACGCTGTGAGCCCCTGTGTGCGCTTGGTTGGGATACCCCCATCCCAGCACCTGAAGCACATTCCAAAGGCGTGTGAAGGAGCTGTGCGGGAGAGGGGAGCCGTTTTCTGCGGCCCCGCTCTCCCCCCTGGAAATCAGGCCATTTTGAGGCCTTTTGAGCCAGCCGAAAAAAGTACTAGATAAAGGGGCGTGCACCTTCGAGGTACCGTTTCGCCCCAAAAACACCGGACCCGCAATGCGGGCCGGGGTACCTCCCACAGCGGCGGGT
>UMIY01021383.1_pt1 | contig 25326 bp, 26 predicted proteins | sample 1965921 | NCBI WGS metagenome assembly UMIY01 (sample SAMEA4836134, study PRJEB28245) | human gut metagenome | biome: gut microbiome; material: fecal sample | place: Denmark | collected 2008
AATTACAAATCAAAATCAGTCAGTTATGCTAGATGCGCGGATAATTCATCCAATGTCATTCCCACAGGCTCATAGGAATCACACAACCGTTCCAGCGGATGATCCAGGAAAATTTCTTTCATGGAGATCATCTGGTCAAAAGACAACGGTGCCATATTCTGGATACAACTGAATGCATCGGAGAAAATAGGGCTGCCACCGTCACCGGTGAAATACCGGAATTCAAATGTATATTGAGGGAACAAGTAAGGAGTTTTATCTAGGTCCTCCGGATAAGGCCAAAGGAAGCAGTCATAGTACCAGAGCCCACGTTCCTCGTCCCAGGGAGATGAATTAGAGGCCCAAGTACAGAAATATTTTTCCCCCTCGAACTGTACTACATTGATGCCACCAGCTCCAAAGCCGGCAAGCGTGGCTGTATTCATGTCTGCCAGTTGGATCAGATGTTCGTCAGAGAAGGTCCACAAGGCGCAGGATAATGCATCTTCCCCGTTCGGATAGACAATGACCAATTCATCTATCCCATCTTCGTTCAAATCATACAAGGAACACTTGGTCAAGCGCTGAGCGTACGAAGAAAGATCTTCTATCTGTTTCTCAATACTGGCCACGGCCGAGGCATAGGCCTCTTGCCAACTGCTATAGATCTGATCCGCTGCCTCTATCGGTTTCTCCTGTCTAGAGCTGATTGAGGCAGTTAGGTTCCCCGCCTGGACAGAAGCGCCAGATTCGCTACATGCAGTCAGAAGCAAGAGCGCACAGAGCGATGTGAGATATTGTATCTTCCTGTATTTCATGATGATAGCCTCCTTACATAAGCATTGGAATAGAATGTTGTGAAATTTCTTTGGCTGTTGGCATTTTAGGCATACAAAGCGACTACTGAACCTATACCTTTTCTATCCATGCCAAATAGAGCCTCCCCCAAAGTCAGTATATCTTTTCTATATAAGACTCAAAATATATTAATGTGCAACAGTTTATCATTTATATAATCACTCGTAATCACACGCTACTTCAATAAAACTTTCATTTTTGTGAAGTAAAGTGAAAAATTATGTAATTCGTTAAAAATAGGCGTATATTGGGGCAGTTCAACGATAGAGAACGGAAAAACATCCGCATAAGTAGTATGACTACAGAAGAGTTAAAACGGCTGTATAGATTTGATCCAGCTGCATCTTAGGATTAAAATGTCAAAAACGGCGCAGTGCTCCGCCAAGGGAACACTGCGCCGTTTTTGTGGACTAGGGGTAGGGTCAGAGTGGACCGGGCAGAAGGACTCAGGGTAAGGACTCATCATACTCAGAGAATCAGAGAACAAAAACTACTCCTTCATGTATTTACGCCACTTTTGGTAAGCTAACCGTTTGGCCCGCGTTACCGCCATGCGGACGCTGCTTGGATTCATGCCAAGGTCAACCGCTAATTCTTCGTAAGACTTTCCTAAAATAAAGCGGCCTTCTAGCAAAAGCCGATTCTTATCATCCAGTTTGGGCCATATTTGGCTGAACGCTTGTATCTCTTCTTTGTGAATGGCTAATAATTCTGGATCGTCCTCTGCAGTGAGAGTGTTTTTCATCATCCACTCCTCAATATCAATTTCCGGATGATTCTTTGTTTTTCGTAACTGAGTGTAAGTGGAGTTTTTTACTGCAGAGATGATGTAGTTGATCCTTTTTGTATTGGAAAGAGAACGGAGGGTCGGTATGTTATCAATTAATTTTACCAATGTGATTTGGAGAACATCATCTGCCAGCCAGGGATCATCTGTGAGCTGATAAATTGTATGATACATCAGTCGATGGTATTGCCGGTACACCTGCTCCATAAAGTCACGGTCGTTCTCATCTTCGATTGCAAGGATGACAGATGGAATAATAAGCATTTAGGAACCGTCCTTTTTCCGGTACTGGTCAATCATTACGTTAAGCTCTAAAGAGGACAGGATATGCGCAAAGGACTGCTGCAAATCTTTCGGAAGACTCAAGAATATGTTGAACGCAGTAAATGTCATTTTATTTTCTAAAATCTTCTTTTGAAAATCAGTCTGTGTCTCCCGAATTCTGGTACGTCCCAATAGATAGTCGGTGGAAACGTGGAAATAGTCTGCGAGAATGATAAGCTTATCGGCGTCCGGAAGATGGACGCCTTTCTCATAATTTGATATGGTCCCAGCTGAGACACAGAGGACGTGTCCAAGTGGTTTTTGTGTCATACCACGCTCCTGGCGCAGTTCGGCCAGAATTTCTCCTAATTGCGCCACGTAAAATCCTCCCGCAGTTTAGAATGTTATCATTATATATTTTCTGCGGGACTTTACGGCAATATTTTAGAAAAAGAATTGATATTAGGATATTTCATGGTATAATTTTAGATAAACTGAAATTTATAATAAAAATAGTGAAGGAGCTAAAAATACGTGTTGTTGCAGAACCAGAGAAACCAGGTCTCATACAGCGTAGAGGTATGCTATGGGAGTTGATGTCATGCGGATAGAGACAGAAAACGTAGGGCAGAATGACACAGACCAAGAATTCATCTTATGGCTATATCAGGAGTTCTACCGTCTCATGTTCTATACGGCTCAAAAATATGTGGCAAATCAGAAACAACAAGAGGACATCGTCCAGGAGAGCCTTCGGAAGCTGATTGAAAAAACACCGCGTCTTCGGCGCTTTCAGCGGCCCGTTCTTGCCAGCTACATCGTATCTACAGTACGAAATACCTCTATTGATTACTTAAAGATGTGGCAGGAGGAGAAGGACCGGCTGGTCAATTTAGACGATCTCACGACCCAAGAAGCTGAGAGCGGCCAGTCGATGGATGAGACACTTATCTTTCAGGAAAAAATGGAACTCTTGAAGAAAGTTTGGCCTAAGTTGGATGCTGAGACGAGAATGGTCCTTGAAGGGAAATACATTCTGGGGTATGATAATGAAAAGATCAGCCAACTGTTGGGATGCCGCCCTTCCAGTGTGCGGATGAGGCTGACACGGGCCAGACGAAAGGCCTTGGAGTTGATGCAGAAGGAGGGAGAATGATATGACAAACCATGAACGGTTGAGGGAACAATATGAGGACGCCTTGTTTGCCCTTTTGATGGAAGGGGTGGCGGAGTCGGAAGGCGAAGAGGCCCTTCGGCTGAATGAGGAGCTGAAGAAAGATCCGAACGCCGAGGTGCCGAAGGATGTGCAGAAGCGCTGTGAGAAGACGATTCGGTCTGCCTTTGCTCGAAAGCAGTTCCGCACCACCGGGCGGACTGCCATCCGATGGCTTACAAGAGTTGCCGTGGTCGCTGTCTTGGGGGGGGTCATGTTCACGGCAGCCTTTGCTCTTTCGGAAGATGTGAGAGTTGCCACGCTAAATGCACTGATTCAAGTGATGGATGACCGGACGCAAATTACATTTGAAGGGACCAATGAAGGGGCCAAAACAGCTGGAAATCAAAGTTCATCAGAAATAATTTCTGGGCTGGAGTATCATTATAATATTGCTTTAGAGTGGCTACCAGATGGCTACACTATTATGAGCGGCTCATCTGATACAAATAGGGATAAGATAATTTATACTGATAATAATGGAAGTGAAATATTTATTTCTATTGACCATTATTCCCCTGATTTGGTGTATACTTTTGATTCTGAAGATGCTGAGCAAAAAAATATTGAAGTACAAGGACATCCTGCAACCTTATATGTTACTAATAAGCAAAAACTTTTGGATGTTTTTGGAAGCGATTCTCCAATTTGGAGCTCAATGACTGTGTTTTGGACAGATGATAACACAGAAACAATATGGTATGTTTCTGCTACCAATTTAACGGAAGATGAAATTATTTATTTGGTAAATGGACTGCATTGGAAAAAATGATTTTATGTTGCATTCCGCTTTAATTGGAGTCTCCTAAATTGAGTACTAGCTCAAATTATAAGGAGGTCCATGACATGAAAAAGTTAATTAACTGGAAGAGAGTTGTTTCTGTAGGGTTAATTTTCTGCAATGTTGCAATGATTTCTGTTCCGACTTTGGCAGTAAGTAGCCCAAAGGAATCTACTGTCCAAATTGAGGAAATATCATTACGCTATAGGGTGCTACGTCAAATTACAGCTACTCTTTCGATTGCTTCAAATGGTAAATTAACATGTAGGTCTAGTATCAGCGCACTACCCACAGGTTCGTTTGATGCCACTGTTGAACTTCAACAAGAGGATAATTCTCGTTGGAGTACTATTGAAGAGTGGACATATCATGGAGTTGATCTTGAATTTAATGAATCATATTATGCAAAAACCGGATTTGATTATCGATTGAAGGTATCCGTAGACGGGTATAATTTTAATGGACAACTGGTTGAACGTCCCATAGTGTACTCGAACGTTGTTTCCTACTAGTATACATATAGACAAACTAAGGGCCAGTACATTTGTACTGGCCCTTAGTTTGTCTATATGTTGCTAAGTGGTATTTCATATCTGGTTACGGGAGCCACCTCGACCGAAACAATCTATGTTTTTTAATGAGTAATGCAAAAATGTGCCTCCAATTACTACGACAGATACATGCATTACAATACCGTACCAAGTTACACTACAATCTATGCCCCCTAAATTAAAACTTGCTCCCCAAAAATAGAGCCAACAATATAATGGAGGCAATTGTACTAATGAGATAGTAGCTACTAAAGCTTTTTGTCCTCTAGGTTTATTATGTAATAGCAAGAGGCAAATTAACAATCCGAACAATGCGATCCCATATTGTTTTGTTATTGCTTTTGAGAAGTCGGCAAATAAATAAAAAAGTGAAATGGCAAACACTAAAAAATAATAAAAATTTCTAGCAAATTGAAAGATTTTTTTATTCATAATCCAGTGCTATGCCTCATATTTAGCAGACCCGAATCCTCAAGTTCCCAGGTTTTGGGCACAGGAAAGCTACTACTCAGATTGGTGTTAGACTCATTTTCATTAACTCCATTTTCTGCGTGAAAGTTGCTATTATAGCTTTCAGCAGAATAGACAGAAGGGAATTGACCAATGGAATCAATATATTCAGAAGGCACCAAGGCATATACAGAAGTAATTCCTACGAAAGACATCGACTCTTTATCAAGCTGCTCCCGAATCAATGTTTCTGTTTCATCAAGCCCTTTGTCTGTCCGAGTAAAAATAGAAACTCGTTCACCAGAAGAAGTCAATCCTCTTAACTGAAGCTTCACAACATCAACGGGCATGTTTGTACAAAAATCTGAGAATTCATCGAAAGAAAGATAATCATTAAAAGTAATAGTTGTAGGAATTCCGTAAGTAGATTCAGTTTTGGCCAGCTGAGTATTAGCATTGGACTCTTCTGTGCTAATATTCCGGCTTCCTTTATTGGGACCATAGTCAAGTTTAGCTAAATATTTATAATCTTGCACATTGTAATCTTTTACTCCCTTCTTGCTTAACTCTCCTTGTACACGCCAATGACTGCTACGGCTGCCATCGCGATAATCATCCCAATAGACTGACATGGAATATGTAGTATCTGACTTTATGCCACCTAGGCTCGTGACCTCAGCTTCCTCATCTCTAGAACCCAGCGGGTCATCATTTTCATAATCTTCTACTGGATTGGGGAGTGTTGTAATAATAGAATACGCATTAAATAAATCATAGTCAAAACCACTGCTAATAGTTTTTATATCAATACCAGGATAAAGGTCATCTTTTTGATACTGAGCTAGTTGCTTTACGGTTGCACTGTCGTAACTGAATCTAATGCGTGTTGTTGCGTAATCAGATTTAAATGTTGCAGATACTTCGCCATTAGTAGGCCAAAATCTTTCATATTCTTCCTTTTCACCATAGCCACCGCCGGCCATATTCCATGAAGGTTCCAAAGCTGATACATTAACGACTAGCATTGTAGAAATAGTACCCAGGATAAAAAGTTTTTTTAATAATTTTTTCATTTTTATTAGTCATCTCCTTAGTAATAAAACAGATGTACAGAAAGGAACTAAAACTTCGATCTATTAACAGAAATTACGCTTTACTGCATCGAACTCACCTCTCTTAAAATAATACTTGATTTTGTTCGCCTTTCATTTTATAAGACGGAAATTCTAAAAAACGCAACAAATCTCTTAGACTATGTTTTATGGAGCCTCTAGTGACTGATACATTGAAAAATACTTGCTTCAATTGAAAGAGAAGAAACCTTCTAAGAAGTCATAATTTCAAAAGAGAGAGGTACGGGGGTTTACATTTTTGCCCTCTTGTCTCTCTTTAATTGATATCCAAAGCAAATTACCCGGTTCCAATTGGTCGGATATCCAGTTGGCATCGTTATATCCAAGTGGTCATTTGCTTCGGAAATATATTTTAGAAGGAGACTTTCAAGTATGGCAACTTATACACTCAGTCCGCTGTCCGCACCTTCCCGTTCCCTCAATATTGCGAGCAGCGCAAGTATCACCAATGGTACGCAGGTCAACATCTACACGACCTCCGGCAGCAATGACCAGAATTGGGTCGTTGACTCCCTTACCTCTACTAGCAGGCAGTACATCAAGCACTTTTCCAACCAGGCCTATGCCCTGAACGCATATCGTTCTGGCACCAACTGGAACTGCACCTTGCTTAAGGCTTCGGGCAACATTGACGGCTATGTGATTCTTACCAAGGTTGCGAACAAAACCAATGTTTACACCATCAAACTGTCGGAGTACTCTAATCGCTATCTGACTGCTGACGGAACGGGGAACAGCTCTAAGTGTTCCTGGAGAGCTTATACCGGTGGTACTGAACAGCAGTGGAAGTTTACTAAAGTAAACACTGGCGGTTCTAGCAGCGGCGATGCTACTGATGCGAACAAGCTTCAAAAGGAATTCCAGAAAGTGGGGGACTATGACGGCGCATATGGCCTTCAGTGTGTAGACATTGTAAGATGGTATATTGATACGTATACCAAGCTGAAGTCTACTTCTGGCAATGGCAAGGATTTGGTGGCCAACCTTGCGAATAAATATGGCCTTACCATTTCTAGCACTCCTAAAGCTCCGGGTATTTTTAGCGTAGGCGGTGGATACAAAACCTGGGGTTCTTCCGGATCTTCTAGTGGCCATACCGGCATTGTCACTTCTGTAAATGCCACAAGTAAAACTGCTACCGTTGTCCACACTGGAAACTCTTTAACCGGTAAGACCCCGAATTCTTGGATCAGCACTTACACCTACCCGGCGTCCGGAGTAACTTTTGTGTACTTGGGTGCCCATATGAAGTAATATTTGTGGGGTAAATCTCACGGCGCATAAAAGGCCGCTATCTCAGTGCCTGTGCACTGAGATAGCGGTCAGCATTTCTATTGCATTATGGTTTTAGAATGCTACGATCCTGGGGTACATTCATCGGTAGGAAAAATCCTGTTCTGCCTTCACATCACTAACTTATAGTCTTGGATACTATCCGGTACTATCATATATTATTTCGGGCTATTATAGTTTGAAAGAGACGGGTTCTATTTAAAGCAGAAGATTGATTTGATGCTTACCGAAAATTTACTAGATATACGCGCAATCCATAAATAATTTGTAAAAATGTCACCAATAATTGTTTCTCATGGCACAATTCAATCGAACATAACTGATTCGGCTAAATCTTGATTGGTATATAATATTTCTGGGTCCACAATAGACACCGGGGCATTGCACTTAACGACTTCTGCTCCTGTAACATTCAATCCGCCATCACTAGCAGGCTCATTAGTATTCACCATTACTTCCATATCATTATACGTAAATCTTAACCAGCCTTCTGCAGTTATCGTGTCTTCTCCAAAGTATTCATAATCTTCAACACCGATCAAGGAGAAGAAATCTTGAAAAGCCATGTCACCAGCCATCTCTGGAAAAAGCACATTTGCTGTTGTGATGAAACCGGCACATTTTAGTTGGTCCTCACATTCAGTCATAGCCTTTTCAAAATCACCGCTCTGTCCTCCGAAAAAATAGTAAATATATTCTGCCTCCGGTACTCCAAAACATGAAGCAGCACTATCCGGGAATCCATCTAAACTTTCAATAAACCCGCCTTGAGGATACTCGTTTTCCAATTCATTAAGCGTTTTTCCAATGTCGTTAAAAAATGCAGGGGTGCTTATGTTACCATGGTCTGGAATCTCTGTTGATACACTGGGACTTTCTGATGTTTGGGGGACATAGTTTGCAGGGGTACATGCAGAAAATGTGAATGATACGAGCAAAAATACTGTTGCAATGGCTACGTTTCGTCTCATATTAACCTCCATTTTAGATATCATTATTGTTTGTTTTCAACTACTCAGCTAGTCCTTTTGAACATAGCGTAAGACTGCAAATCCTATGCTTGATGGTGGTGCATCTTCCTCCATGAGAGCTCTATGGTAAATGGAACGAGAAGAGTTTTGGCGGTGCCCGAGTGATCAATAAAATGATTAGCCTGAAAGAGCCTTAACCTTCTTCATAGAAACTGCCCGGGGATTTAATGAACTGTCCCGGCCAGCTTCCATTTGCTTAGAATTCATATCGGACGGGTTCATATTGAAGTTCTATTCTTTTTACAGAGTTATCCTCAAGTGAAAATATGAGCTCCGGTGCAAGACTTCCTCGATACTCCTCTGGTGTATATCTGAGTTCACCATTGAAACCGGCCTTTCGATATTCTTTGGACCATGTATCTAAATCGTACCCAATGTCTTGATACGCAGAAATTAAATTTTCAAGAGAACTCCCCACATGAATTCCTCTATATGTGTAGATATCACTTCTTGTAGAGACTAGCGAATATATGGTTTCAAAACCTTCATTTGTATGTTCGCTTTTATGTGCAATAAATGTTTTTACAATGAAACCATCCCAGGTTTTTGTCTCATATTTGCCGTTAATTGAGGTATCTGCTTGTGCGTCAGGCGTATCAGAAGTAACTGTTATCTCAGGATCTTCTGTAAAAAGATCAGCAGAGGGGCCCCATAAGCCGTATGGTTCACTACAGCTCTCACTCCAAAAAGTTAATTCAATGTCAAGACCAGTATAGTGTGCAGGATCGTAATGATCTTTAGGCACAAACGACACCGTTTCTGGGTCTTTGACAGTATTCTCACATGAAGTTTCATTGTGGAAAAAATCTGTTTGATGTGTATCGCATGCAGCAAGCAATAAAAATATTGCAGCAAATAAAAAAGAAATTCTACGCATTAACATCCCTCATATTATCATAATAGCAGATCAACTGTCATTGATATTATCCTCATAGCAAGACTCTTTTCAATATCCGGAAGCGCGCTATAACTAATATCAGTCCAAAGGATATGATAATTGTAAACACTGTCCGAAGAACTACAAATTGAATAATGGATAAATCACTCCCCAAAAAGTCCGTTATTTCATTTAGTACCAATACATGAATCCAATATACTCCAAAAACATGGTTGGAAATATGGGCCAGTAAATTTGAATTGCAACGTGTTTTTCCCTCAAGCTTCTGGAAGATTGAACGCACAAGCGTAAAAATTGCGCTCGCAATGAGATAATGATTAATGCTATATCCTCCATTAAACGGGAGCGGAATCGACTCTGCAGAAGATGTAATAAGGTTTCCAAAAGTGCCTAAGATGTATCCTAAACCACCAGCAATAAATATGATATATCTTATCCGACGATTTAAATCTATTTTCCCTAAGCAATATCCTAGTAAAAAATATCCGAGATATCCCTCCATAAGAGGATCAAACAGATAAATATAAATTGGTTGTACTATGTTTAAAAATGGGCGGATTGTGGTTGGGAATAAAATAATTCCAATTAAAAGGGAAAGTTCTTTAAACGTACAGTTAACTATAATTCGTCTTAGAAATGGGCAAATTAAATAAATGCCCAATAAAGTGTAGACAAACCACATGTGGTAACTGGCACCTTGATTGAGAAGTTGCTGAAGAAAAGTTGTAGGATTTATGCGTAGATTATCTCTAAAATTAGCTACTATGCAATAAATCAGGTTCCAGCTTACCAAAGGTATTATCAGTTTTGGAAGATTCTTTTTATAAAACTTTACAGTCTGCTCGGTAGAGGGGCGGCTTAACATTAGATATCCACTAATCATAAAGAACAGCGGTACACCGGCCCTATTTAGTGGATCTACAAGCATACAAAAATACCAGGATTTTGTTTGATAAAAGGCAGTATTAGTAAGAATGGGTGTCATAGCATGGAGGGTGATTACCAAGATAATGGCAAGACACCGAATAAAATCCAAATATGGAATACGACGTGTCATATAGAGCCTCCTAAAAATTAAATATATCTTTTTATAGAAGACTCAAAAGATGTCAAAGTGCAACAGTTTACAGTTTATCGTTTGTATACTTACTCATTACTTCAATAAAACTCTCATTTTTATGAAATTAAGAAAGAATAAATTAGATATTATCTTCTTTAAAATATGAGATTGGAATTACTTCTGACCTAGAATAATTTTTTCTCGCACACAAATTGATTTGATTTGTTTCATTAAATAAAGTCATTTCATAAAATAGTAATGCAAATAATGCATCCTCATATTTTTCTATTAGGTATTCATGGTATGTCATAGACTTTTCCTTCCTTGTCCACGATTTATAAAAGAAGACGCTATTTCAGAATAGGTGCAACACATAAAATAATGGCGGGTGCTATTCAGCTCCCGCCATCGGATGACTTACTTAGGAGTTTGACCTGCCCGCATCCGCAATGTGCTCAGGTGCGATAAGCGCGGTCATAGAAAATATCAATAATATCTCGAGAGGAACCGCTAGTTAGATCACAGCAGTCCGTATTGTAGCGAAGAGAATACTGTGTTTTATTACTCTTGGAGTAAAAATCATATGCAGTGCCACCAGATGTATACACTTTAGATTCGCTCTGAATAACATTACGGAAGTATCCTCCGCAACGGTAGTCCGGTGTTATAGGAGAATTGCCAGACAAATGAGGAACATACGATACAGAGGAAATGAGACATGGCGTTCCTCTAATTAAATCGTTACTGTAGCTTAATGTATATGTCTTTCCAGTGGTTAAGTTTTTGGCATTCAAAGTTAGTTTTCCTGTAATATAGGACATAGTCAGTTGAATATCTGCATCTGCAACATACTCGCCAGAACTATTAAGAGTAGAGGAACAAATAGTGCCACCAGGGACACTGACCCATTTACCTCCAGTTGTAGTTCCAATGAGTAGGTTCCAATTACCATTTGCATCTTCTGAAATGACACCTGCATCAATACTAATAGAACTGGTTTGGAACGTGAAAAAGACATAGGCACTAAACGGCATATTAGGGTTTTGGGATGGTTTCAGGCGTGCCTGAGAAAGCAAGACCTTTTTGGTAACTTTATTATCTGTACCTGCAAAACCAAACTGGTAGTAGTACCCGCCGCTATTAGGTTCTTTGGCCCATTCATTAGGGGTTCCCTTTGCGGTGAGCCAGTTACATCCATAAAAGCGTGCGTTAGAAGATGTGATAACGTGCGTATACAGGTAGCCGCTGAGCCAGTTGGACACATCTGTTAGGTTGGTAGTGTACCCATAGCTGGCTGTAAACTGATACTTATAGTAACGACCAGTCTGTCCATGACGATACACTTCGTCAGTACCGTTCATTTTTACAACTGCACCAGTGCCGGCCTGACGTGCGCGTTCAATAGCCTGGAAAAGACTGGAGTAGACTTCCAGCGGGCTAGTTGCAGAAGCCGATCTATAAGCACTGAATGTAGTAGAGGCGGCAGCTAACGGTGCGACAGCATTCAAGGCAACGGTTACGTTATCTGCAACAGCGGCATCCAAATGAATCATACTACAGTCATCACTAGTAGAAAAACTGGTCTGCTGCACGTTTCCATCTTCATAAATTTTTAGAGTGTATGGAGTATTAGTCTTCAGGGGCCCCAGAAATACGCTCGTATTTTCCGCAGAGAGTCTATCGCTCATTACTTCGATATTATTTTCCTGAAGTCCGATGATTGACGGCGAGTTTTCTGAAAATTCACCATTATATACGACAGCCAGGTAATCGCTTCCATCCCGTCCGGTGATGGTTCGCAAGATGTACTTATTCATAACATAGCCTCCTTATAACTTATGGAATGAACAGAAAAAATTCAGTTGGGACATGACGGCCTATTTTGGTGTCCAAACAAAAGAGACCGGAATTTTTGCCGTTCAATAGGGAAAGAGGTTAGTTGAGAACAAAAGTAAACCGAAATAAATCAAATTAAAAAGGAATAATATGTTTACTATTTTTTATGAAGTGCCTCCCTATGAAACAGCTACTTTCAAGGAGGCAATTTTTATGATTGAAACTTTTGTTGAGGTTATGTCAAAACTTGTACTCGTATTTTTTGGACAAGCGGATAATCTTCTGAAATCGCTTGTTTTGTTTGTTGTAATTGACTATATAACTGGAATATGTGCCGCAATACAAGAGAAACGTTTGTCTAGCAGTATTGGAGCCATTGGTATTGCAAAGAAAGCATCAATTTTTCTCGTTGTTTCAGTAAGTCACGTGGCTGATCAATATTTGATGGATCAGAAAGATGTACTGAGAACTGTAACAGTAATGTTTTATCTCTCGAATGAAGGAATCAGTATTTTAGAGAATATTGGGAAAACAGGTGTTCCACTGCCTCCAAAGTTGCTGTTGTTTATCGAACACCTGAAAAAGAATGAAGACAAGCAATTAAAATGATGAGGATACCATAGCACTTTTCATTTTTTGTAATGCTCGGCGTTTTATTTGGTTGATATTTTGCTTGCTGCTAGAAAATTTATTTGCTATCTCTACGGAAGAATAACCATATAGGTAAACTAACGTTAGAATTTCTTTTTCTTTGACTGTTAATGTCGAACAGACTGAAAGTAGGTCATCAAAGCGCACTTTATCTATGTCATCAATAGGTAAAAGTGCTTTACTACGTTGCGATTCTGTCATTTCCTCCCAAGATACTATAGAGGAAATCTCTTTCGAGTTCTTTCGAACATGCGCTACATATGCATTTTTTAATGACGTGACTATATATTTTACAATTACCCCATCATTGTTGTTTTTGAGCGACTCTAGAGGAATAGCATGAACAATTTCTATAAAAGAAAGAACAAGTTCATTAAACGAATCCTCTACATAAAGGATTCGACTATAGTGCTTTAATAATGGTGTGAACTGGTCTATGAGGTCTTGCATACTATTCTGATCCCCCGACTGTGCAAGTAGTACTTTTTGACGAAGCATTCTTTACACTCCCAATCGTTAGAAATTGAGAGTTAAAGAAGAAATTCAAAGGAAAAAGTAAACGTGCACTATGCTTTCGTCATTCTTATTATTATTGAGACTTGCTCCGACAATGGATGCAACATTTTTTCTAGCCTATTAACCAACCCTATCTAAGGTTTCATTCAACAAAAAAATGAGTCACCTATACAGAGATAAACCGCATTTTAGGTAGTAATTACCGTGAAAGGCATCTTCCTGTGAGGTGATTCAAAAAAATTGGGAAAGGATCACAAAGATTTTGCCAGCATGATGGGTACAGGTCTGTAGCCATCCGATTGCTTGTGATCCAGGCATGTAGCCTATTTTTTAAGTGTCAACCACCTAGGTGTCGCTCACCTCCAGCTTCTGAAATTTGTAATTTCATTTTCAATTTTTCAGAAGAAACGGAGGCTATCTTGTGGCAAAACGGTATTTTAGAAAAAGAGACCCGGCAGCTCAGGAGTCGAATCTAGAATGGATTGAGATGAGCGGCCAGGAATTCTATCGATTTATTACTTCCCCCGCAGGCCGGGGGTGTTTTTTTATTGATATGGAAGACGTTGTGATTGAGGCCCCAAAGGAAGTTTATGAGGAATGGCGTAGAGAACAGTCTTGGAAGAATTATCATCAGAATCAGGCGTCAAAGATCGGAGTCAAGATTTTGCCTCTGAACAGCGACGAGATTTCAGAAAGGGGAAGTGGAGCAGATGTGATTCCAGACGAAACAGTCCATGTGGAAGAAGATGCACTTCTGTCCTCGGAAATCCATGATCTTCTCGTTGCATTATCCCAATTGGATCCCGTCAGTTATGGGCTTATCCATTCTTACTATTTAGCTGAAGACCATAAAACAGAAAGCCAGATAGCGGAGGAACTTGGGGTTTCTCAGTCTGCGGTACATAAGCAGAAAAAGAAAATACTGAAAAATTTAAAAAAGTGGTTATTAAATCATTCGAAATTCTGCAATAGAAAGTGAGGGCTGAAAAATGTTCTGCCGCTCGACGGCACTTTGAAAATTAAATATCCGGCAACGGGATACGTTAGTTGACGGGCCCCGAGGAGGGGACAGCGAAGCCGCAAATGCGCCAGGACCTGCCTGTGGAGCAAAGCTCCATAAAAAGACGGCTACATAAGGTGGCGAGCGTGAATCCATTTTCGGCGTTCGAGTCTGGCAACTCGAAGCGCGACGCCCCCGTCAACCTATCATGATACTCCTGCCCAGCCACAGCCCTGAGTGAAATCGGGATCAAGCAATGGGGGCAGCTCGGAGAGATCCTCGGAGGGGTGAGATTCCCGTGACGTGCGCCAGCACGGTCCGTCAGTTGCCGCCCAGGGCTCGGGAAGTAGTGTCAAATAGAGCCAACAGTAATCATCTATGCGCAACAGCAAGGGGCGCTCCGCATCCAGCTATTTTAAAATAGGAAAAGCCTGATCTCCAGAGCGACCTTGCTTCTAATTTTAAAGAGGGACAGTGACTTGGTTATCACTGTCCCTCTTTTGCATGTCAGAAAGCTGGAACACTTCATGAACAAAAACATCAATTATTTAGGCATGGTAAACTTGCTGAGAAAACTCCAGGCTGCCGGCTTGGTAAGTCAAAAAGAAGCTCAAAAAATCGCTGCGCGGCTCAAAGCAGAAACCGGTGTAGATGTAATATTCTCTCTCTAATTTTTGCATCTCAGTCAGGACACAAAACCAAGTATTCTGTTCACTTAGCTACTCATAAATACTAGTTTTGTTTATTTTCCTGAACATGTTCTATAAGTTTTACAAAGCACAGCATATTTCCTGCCCATACAATCCCGTACAAGGCTAGTACACCGTTACAATTTAATATAATATTTAGTATCAGACTTCTACCTCCTCTTAGTAAAATAACAAGTAAATAAATGGAAATAATACTCAATACATTGTAGGTCATTAACACTTTTTTCGCTCGACTGTTCTCATGTAATCTTATAAGACATATGACAATTTCTAAAAGATGCACAATTATTATTCCTATTAGAAATAGCCATCCAGCCTCTGCTTCTACATCAATCATATCATTCACCTAATTCCAAGTCCCATGACAGGTCCATTACTCGTATATCCAATTCTTGCTCATAATCCCTTTTCTCAATTCTAATAAGGGGGTCAGATAAATCAGAAAAATAAACTAAATCATCTTCCATCATATCTTTATACGCTTCAGTAGTCGGATCAACAACCATTTCTGCACTAACAATTCCACAATATTCTACATTACCGTGCATTTCTCTCAGATACTCGAGCTTACGTTGAAGATTTTCTTTGCTAAGATTGTCGGTCCACCCGGTAATTCGCATTCCTTGCTCATCTACATATTTTAGAACACAGTTTTTTATCTCAGCGTCGGCCTTGTTAGCAATATCTATCACCGTATTGCTCGAGAGCGGGGCTGTGAAAGTTACAACAATATTTGCATTCCTGAGTAACTCTTTATTAGCATCATTCTCCGCACACTCTCTCATAACATCGTTATACTGCTTAGTCATTCCATCAATGCGCTCATCCAAGCTGTTAAATGACTGCATTACCATAGTCGGGGGGCTTTCTTTTTGGAATGTGGCAACTGCATCGCTCCGTAAATTGTTTCCAACTGCTTTACTTTTTCCTGCAACACCATACTCACTTGTATTTCCATGATACTCTGTCTCGTGCGCCTGCATCTCTTGAAAAAGTGGGGACCACATGGACTTCTGTGATCTTACACTTCCCTGCATGTTAACGCTATTCTCAGATGGATTATGCCATGTTGTATCAAAAAAATAAGTTGCTCCAGCAATAAATGGAGATGAATCATTGCGTGAAAAACATGCAGCTTCAAGTTCTTCTTGATAATTATTACCACCAAGAAATCCGTCATCATCTATGTCGTATTTAACATAAGGGAAATTAGAGTAAAGATCATCCAATGTTGCTGTACCATTATCTTTCGTATTGTAATGCTCCAAAACATAGTATAAATCTTGCACAGGGTCTATGGCGTCATTTACATTTTCAGAATTAAACTTAATATAAGAGACCATCCGAAAATAATCGTAGTCATTTTGTACCTTTACAGTATGGACATCCGGATCCCATGTATATTTGTTTTGACCACCAAACAATTCAATTTCAGTCAATGCAGCAGATGCAGGACACCATAATAAGCTACTCATAATGGATACAACTAATCCAGTCGCGGTCGTTCTACTAAAGTGGTTCATATTATCTCCTTTCTCCGACTCGAACACAGTTTCTACTGTTTTTCAAAAACGACTCTTTATGTGAGCCTAACTAAATTTTGAACAGCACACTATGTTAAAATAATCCAGCTTACATAAAAACTAAGATAATAAACTAATTTTTACTACATTGGTCTCATCCCTTTCCTGATAATTTCAGTATTAACAGCTTCATCATATAAGACGACAGCTATAAAAAATGCAACATCACTTTTTCAACATTAGATACAACTCTTTTCTAAAATGCAAAAATATTTTTAAAAATAGAGTATAAAATTACCAATGTCATATTCTCTCTAATTTTGTGTTCTTTGGATATAGATATCTCACAAGTATCCTGGTATTGTGTGTTGCTAATAAAGGCAGGTGAAATCATAATGAACGGGCAGAAAAAAACAAACGGTGCTCTGGCCCTGACTCAAGAACCCCGTGTTGTCACGATTCCGGCGAATACAACTGAATTGGCCAAAAAACTGCGCGTAGCCGCTTACGCCCGAGTGAGTTCTAACTCAAAGGATCAGCTGAACTCCTTCGCAGCCCAGAATGCTCACTACACGGAACTCATCGCCAGCAATCCGGAGTGGGAATTTGTGGACGTCTATGCGGATAAGGGAATCACAGGTACCTCAGCCGAGAAAAGAGACGATTTCCAAAGGCTCTTGGCAGACTGTCGTAGAGGGCGTATCGATAAAATACTGGTTAAGTCCTCCTCACGGTTTGCCCGAAACGCAAAAGAGTGTTTGGAAGCAGTCCGGGAACTGAAAGCTCTGAATATTAGTGTCTGCTTTGAGGAACAGAATATTGACACCGCTGAAATTTCAGGCGAGCTTTTGCTTGCTATCTTTGCCTTAATGGACCAGAACGAAAGTGAAAACATATCCCACAACCTCAGATGGAGTATTCGTAAGCGAATGCAAGCTGGCAAATACAATACTTGCAGAGCACCTTTCGGATATTGTTTGGAGAATGGACAATTGAAATTACAGCAAGAATACGTTCCAATTATCCAATACATCTTTTATTCGTATTTATCAGGCAAAACAGCTGTGGATATTGCTCAATCTTTGAATTCAATTGGTGATGCTAAACGTTGGAGTGCAAACAGTATTGATTATATACTTACAAATGAGCGATACTGCGGTGACGCTTTACTAATGAAGCGTTTCACCACAGATACCTTTCCGCATAAGGTAAAGAGGAATATTGGTGAGCGACCAATGTATTATATTAGCGGAGTCAATGATGCAGTCATTTCTTCTGAAGTATTTCAATGCGCACAGGCGCTCCGAAAAAGTCGATGTAAAGATAATTTTTCCAACTCCCCAAAACGTAGACCCCTGCTAGGGAAAGTAATATGTGGAAATTGTGGAAGATCATTTCGCCCCAAAAAGGTCTCAGGAAAATGGTATATGATATGTCGGCTCCATGAGGATTCCATCAAATCCTGCTATCTACAACCAATTCCTGAAGAAACAATTCTTTCTGCTACAACACATATATACTATAAGCTCCGTAACTCAGGCTTTCAGGTCCTTTCTCAATTGCTTATAACTCTCCAGACTGCCCGAAACGGAAAATTTCTCTGGCACCCGGATATTGTAGAACTCAATGACCAAATCGCAGACATCACCCGTCAGGATCGCTTGCTGACCCAGTTGAAACACCAGGGGTTAGTGGATCCTGACATTTTTATCTCCCGCCGCGACGCGCTGGCGGAACAGCTCCGAGCCGTAAAGCTGGAGAAAGAACGTCTCCTGGAATCCGAGGAAAACCAGACCATCCGACAGACACAGATCCTGCTGGAAACGCTGGAGTCCGGCCCGGAATTCCTGGATACTTTCAATGAGGAACTGTTCCGCGAGCTCGTTGATAAAATTATCGTAGAGAGCAATGAACGTCTGCGGTTCCGGCTCATTAACGGCCTGGAACTAACAGAGCCCATTGAAAGGACAGTGCGGTAAATGGGATCCTATCGAAAGCAGCCCTTCGGCTACAAAATGCAATGGGGCAAAATCGTCCTCCAAGAACAGGAGGCGCCTGTAGTCCGTTGGATCTACCAGACCTATTTATCAGGTGCCTCCTATAACGAGCTGGTAGAGACCTTGCGAAAGCAAACGATTCCCTACATCACGGGAAAGCTATGGAACAAAAACATGGTTGCCCGCATCCTGGAGAACCCCAAGTATACCGGTGAGTCCGAGTATCCGCCTCTAATCTCCCAAGAGCAGTTTGAAGCGGTACAAGTGCGTCGAAAGAAACAGGCGGCTCCTCCGCAGAAAACGCCGGCACAGAAGGAGCTGCGCCGACTGTGTGGCGGTGCTCCGCCCCCTTGGGTGGAGCGGCAAGTGCTGGATGTTCTGAACGACCTAATCACCCACCCGAAACAGCTCCGCTGTCCTCCCTGTGAAAATGTCCCACCTGCAGAAGTTGTCCGGCTCAGCCGGAAGCTGGATGAGCTGCTGAATACCCCGCCGGTGGACGAAGATCGTGCCAGAGAGATGGCTCTCCACCTGGCAGAACTCCAGCTGAACGCCATCGGGCCGGAAAAATACGAGACCACTCGGCTCCAGAGGCTGTTTCAAAAACACCGTCCTATGGATGACCTGGATCAAGGACTCCTGCATGAGAGTGTCCGGCGCATTACATACAACCGCAGGACAGTTTCCATCCTGCTGAAAAACAATCAGATTGTGGAAGGGGGAACGCCCCAATGACGGATTCTGTTCCAAAGATCATTGTGATTCCCGCTAAAGGAGAGACGCCTCAGGAGCAGGAGAAAAAACGGAATCTTAGGGTCGCCGCATACTGCCGGGTGTCCACCGACAGCGAGGAACAGCTCACCAGTTATCAAAACCAGCTCTCCTACTACACAGAGAAAATTATGAAGGAACCCAACTGGACCATAGCCGGTGTATTTGCAGATGAGGGCATCACAGGTACCTCCGCCAATAAGCGGAAGGAATTTCTGCGGATGATCCGCCAGTGCCGCCAAGGAAAGATCGACATGATCCTGGCCAAGTCTGTCTCCCGCTTCGCTCGAAACACCGTGGACACCCTCAATTACACCCGGGAGCTGCGGAGCCTGGGCATCCCGGTAGTCTTCGAAGAGCAGAATATCAACTCCATCCACCCGGAGAGTGAGTTCCTGATTACCCTCCACGGAGCCTTCGCCCAGGCTGAGAGTGAGAGTACCAGCAGCCGGGTCCGCTGGGGAAAGCGGCAGTCCATGAAGGAGGGCCGTGTCACCATGCAGTACCAGAAGCTGCTGGGCTATGAGCGGGGGCCGGACGGGAAACCTCAAATCGTGCCGGAACAGGCAGAAATCGTCCGCTTTATTTACCAGCAGTATCTGGCTGGAGGTACCCTCCGCTCCATCAAAGGCCAGTTGGAGGATCAAGGCTGCCTCACTGCAGCTGGGAAGACGGAATGGATAATCTCCAACATCAAAAGCATCCTGACCAACGAAAAATACTGTGGGGATGCCTTGCTCCAAAAAACATTTATTAAGGACTGCATCAGTAAGCAGGTGATTCCCAATACCGGGCAGCTTCCCAAGTATCTCATTCGCGATCACCACGAAGCAATTGTCAGCCGGGAGATGTTTGATGCTGTTCAATTAGAAATGGCTCGCCGGAGGGCGCAGGAGGGGGGAACGAAGAAAAGCTCTCCCTCCGGACTTCGTAAGTACAGCGGAAAATATGCCCTCAGCAGTATACTGTTCTGCGGTGAGTGCGGCACAGCCTACCGCCGGTGCATCTGGACCCAGCACGGGGAAAAGCGGCCTGTATGGCGCTGTGTCAGCCGGTTGAGCTACGGAAAGAAATACTGCCTGCATTCTCCAACATTGGATGAAGAGCCGCTTCAACAGGCAATTCTGGGAGCCATCAATGCATCTATGGACAACCGAACGGTGCTGGAAAGTCGGATCACGTCAGCGATGGAACAGGAGCTTCTGCCCGTCGCTGGAGAAACCATGAGCTTGGCCGATGTGGAGCGAGCTCTGGAGGATCTGGGGCGGCAGTTTGATAGTCTTCTGAAAGAGGCCGCTTCTCCCGAGCGTCAAGAGGAATATACCGAGCGCTTCCGTGCGGTATCCACCTCCATGGCCGAATTGAAAAACCGGAGAGAGCACCTCAAAGCAATCTATCAGGAAAATGAGAAGGCTTCCCAACGGCTCCGAGCGATCTCCGCCGCGTTGGAGGGAGCCTCCGCCGACATCACGGAGTGGGACGAGAGCACGGTCTATCAGCTGCTGGAAAAGGTCACGGTCCTATCTAAGGACAGAATCCGGGTGACCTTCCGGGGTGGATTGGAGATAGAGCAAAACATGAAGGAGGCGTAGTAGATATATGGTATTTATCACAGGCGATTGCCACGGAAACTTCCGGCGGTTCGGTCGCAGATACTTCCCAGAGCAGGAGACTATGGATCGGGATGACTACATAATAGTGGCGGGCGATGTCGGAGGGGTATGGGCTGACACACCGGAGGAAAACTACTGGCTGGACTGGCTGGAGCAGCGGCCCTTCACAACCTTGTTCGTGGATGGAAATCATGAAAATTTCTGCCGGCTGGACACATTCCCGGTCCGCACCTGGCACGGAGGCTCCGTCCACCAGATCCGGCCCCATGTGCTCCATCTGATGCGCGGTCAGCTCTATGAAATCATGGGAAAGACCTTCTTCACTATGGGCGGGGCCAAGAGCCACGATGTGGAGGACGGTATCCTGGATCCGGCAGCTCCGAACTTCCGTGCCCAGCAGAGCGCACTGAAGCGCAGCGGCAGGAACAGGTTCCGGGTACTAGGCCGATCCTGGTGGCCGGAGGAGCTGCCCTCCGATGAAGAATACCATACCGCATTGAAAACGCTGGAGCGAACAAATTGGCAGGTGGACTATGTGATCACCCACTGCGCCTCCACCAGCATCGCCCTGTCTATGAACCGTCACAACGAGGCAGACCATCTCACGGAATTTCTGGAGATGGTAGACCGGCGACTGGAATATGAATACTGGTTCTTCGGACACTTCCATGACAACCGCTCGGTGGACCAGAAACACATCCTGCTTTGGGAGCAGATCGTACAGATCTTGTGAGAAGGGCCAGATAGAAAAAGGCAGCCACAATGCCGTTTTTCCCATCTGGCCCATTATTTTAATAAAATTTTAGTTTAGATGCGCTAAAATGGTGCTCATTAGATATATTGATTACAAATTATATTGATTTTATGTTTAGAGAGGAGAAAAACACGGTCCGATCTTTAAAAAGATCGGACCGTGTTTGCTTATTTACAATTGAAAATAAGAATGGCGCGAATAGGTTTTATCGCTTTGCTTCCAAAATCGTATGTTATATTATGAGTCCTACTCATTTGGCCTTTAGTAACCCCTAATGGCCGTTCTGCTAAAAAAGTTTGGTTATTCCAAACTCCACTCATGGAAAGTAGCAGCTGCACCATAAGACGCTAGAATCTGCTGATAATCGAAAGTAAAACTTTCTCCGGCCGCTAAGACAACTTTACACCACTTCCAAGTAAATTTACCTGTGGTGTCTGCAGAAAGTCGGGCAGACTTAACAGTACCCCCGCGATTAATTACCTGAGCATTCCCTTTCTTATTTGCACCTACATAGCCATATACTGTAACGGAAGAAGAGCTGGTATTTCTTAGAGTAATTTTATGATAATTTTGAACACACCAATTTCCCAAGTTTCTTAATTCCTGATCTGAACTGGTAATAGATGCAGTAAAATTTCCGTCAACAAGCTTAATTGGGACCATTTCTCCATTATTTTGCAGTCCGGCGTTGGCATCACAATTAGTTGTAAAACGATATGGAAGACTGCTGGTACTGATTGTCCCATGATTGAAGGTAAGGAAGTAACCGTTTCCTAGTCCAGAGTAGACCGTATTATCATTGGAGGGTACTTCTGTAGATCTATAAGGGAAGGGCTTTGTGGCGTTATTAATTTTGCTACTAGATTCATATGCAATTACAGTAACAACAACACTCCTATTCGTACTAAACCGTACCATTCCCGTAAATGGCTGGCCATTGGCAACGACGAGCTCATCAATGAGCCAAGCGGTTCCATTTGCTGGCACAGAGATTGTTTTGCTAGAACTCGCAAAGAAATTCTTGACTGCAATTGTACCATCCCAACCAGTACAAGCTCCTACATTACTGCGAGTAACAGTTGCGACAGAGGAATTGTTATTTTTGAGTTGAATACGATAACGAAGGGTTTTTCCAGTCTTATTCCAGTGGGAGTAAAAAATCTGGGCTGGGCCGTTCACCGTCTGGCGATTAATATAATATCCATTTTCAGCAATCCCCCAGCTCTTATTCCCATCTCCAATTCGTTCCGGGTAATTACAGTAAATCCAAGGCGCATTATTGGAGGTGGGAGTAAGCTTTTTACGACTGCTAGCGCTGAGAACGTCGGATCTTAGATTCGAACCCGAAGGATCCAGAAAGGTTAATGTTGCCATCTCTTTAATTCCTTTCATATGTTAATTTGTAAAAGATCCTCCTAAATAGGGCATAACGATATGTTGTAATGCCCAATTACAGCATACCGAGGAAAATCAATTACATATAGCATAGAGATGTATACGAAAGGAAAAAGTAAACGTTAGAAAGATTTTTCAAATATTTGTGCTAGATCTAAAAAGAAATAGTTGTCAGAACGATCAGCACTTCCCGCAATGTAACCGTCTACCGTAAATTCTTCTGAATCGCCGTCGTTGTCAATCCATTTTACAGGGATCAACAGCTTTGCCAACGCCGCAGAGCCCCCTCCTTTGTGGGCTCCAAAACAAAATACGGTGCCATAACCAGAATGTTGCGGATCATTTGTTTCGGCAGATGGCGGAGGAGATATTAAAACCGGGGCAAGCTCTCCATGGATGACCAAGGTCCCGTCTATCAACTGACAATCTGTATCCACTCCACCACTCCAAAGGGCAGCTTGTAAAAGTTCAAGAGAAAAATATTCCTGATCACCGACGACCAAAGCAAGTCCTTGCATCCGAAGATCCGCCCAAGTCTCCTGCGAACTTGAGATTACACCCGCCCCCGCAGACTGCAGATAGAAATCAGAAGTTAGTTCGGAAACTGTGTAAATATCTCCTTGGAAAATCACTTCGGAACCGGGACGGAGAGCTGTGATTTTGACCGAGCGTGCAGAAGCATCCCATTCCGTTCGAAAGCCTGCGTTAGAATAGCCGAGTTTCTGATTTAGATTGCAATGCTCGAAGTTGTTCGTGTCACTGGCGGACATATCAAACGGAGCAATCACCGTTTGACCGCCAATGTTATAGGAAGGGATTTCTTGATTGTTGACAAATACACGAATGTCACTTTGGTAGATATTTCCCAATATGCGCCCGGGAGTATCTACTGCAGGTTGGTGCGCTGGCTTCTGTTCCGGATACCTGCCCGATGTAATAAATACTGTGCGGTCTTCCTCGCTCCAATTCACTTGAAAGCCATATTCCATTAAGTCTTTGGCTGCAATAACTGTTTTCCCTCCGATATTATAGGAAATGATTGGCATGCCATCTACATAGGTTACAATATCAGTAGAATAAACATGGCCCAAACACATTCCTACAGACTGCTCACTTTCGTTTGCGGCAGTCGCAACTGTAGATAACAAACCGGTTAGGATTAACAATGTACTCAGTTTTAAGAATTTATATTTCATATAGATTCCTTTCTCTCAATGTGAGTAGATCAATATATTACGTCACATATTATAATACGTCACATAGCTAGAAACGCAACAAGTAAACCTCGTAGCAAATTGGTGAAATTTCAAATTTCAACGGCGGATTACATTTATAGCATACTTCGCCATGAACAACATAGCCTTCGGTTCAACAACCTGAGCTCAATGGGCCAACTTGCGTTTTTTGGTAATCAAGGATTGCGCCAATTAGCACTACAGGAATTTGGGGCATTCCTATGAAAATCGCATAATTTGATTCTAAACATATTATCTTATAAAGCGAATTATACAGCTTTTATGAGATAAGCCAGAGAGGAAACGGCAATCCCTTTTCTGCTGTTTCCTCTCTGGCCCTTCATTTGGGAAAATACCGCAGTAGAATTTTTAGAACAGATGTGCTATAATCATACACATAAAAGAAGGGTGGGGAGGCTTCACTATGGCCATTGAAAGCGGCGAATGGATCATGCGGGGCATGGACTGGGACAATCCTGCCCGCATCCAAAGCTGGGAGGAACTCATCTGCTGGGTCGATGAGATCGGCTTCCTGCCCCTGTTCCAAAACGAGATAGGCGGCTTCTCCGTGGAGGAAAACACCGCAGACCTCTATTGGTGGACCGGAGACCCGGAGCAGGACCCCTGGGAGTGGCGCGCGCTTATCGCCCGCAGCGGTCAGGTGGCCTACGGCAAGTTTTTCGGCAAACGGGCCGGTTTCATCTCCAAAGCCTGGTTTCCGCACTTCGCCAACTGGCGTCGGGACGGCTATGACTTCGACAGCCGGTGGGAGGACGGGCAGGCCACCATGCGTCAGAAGCGGATCATGGACCGCTTTCTGGAGCAGGAGGAGTGGTTTTCCTCCGATTTGAAGCGGCAGGCCGGATTCGGAAAAGGCGGAGAGAAAAATTTTGAGGGCACGGTCACAGACCTCCAGATGGGAGGCTATCTGCTCATCCGGGACTTCCGCCAGCGGATCAACAAGAAGGGCGTGCCCTATGGCTGGCCCATCTCCGTCTACACCACCCCGGAGGCCCTGTGGGGTTAT
>UMIY01006502.1_pt1 | contig 25183 bp, 21 predicted proteins | sample 1965921 | NCBI WGS metagenome assembly UMIY01 (sample SAMEA4836134, study PRJEB28245) | human gut metagenome | biome: gut microbiome; material: fecal sample | place: Denmark | collected 2008
CCTCAAGTAAAAGTATTTCCTTTAAAGAATTATTTTGAAGGCTTCTGTATTTATCAAGATCTGAGTTGTAATTAAGCTTAATTATATAGTCACTATCCATAGAATCTATAGCGATATCTATAAGCTTAACTATGTCATCTAAGGCAAAAAATTTAAAATTATTTCGAATATTTTCATCTTTTATAAGCGCTACAGCATTTTCAGAATATATAATGTAGTCTTTAAGCCTTAGCATATCCTGTTTTGTAACAGTCATCTCATTGATTCTGTTAGAAATTCTGTCTACGTCACGAATATTTTTAAGATAATTTCTAATACCAGTCATTTCTATTTCATTTTTATAGAAATACTCTACTAAATCAAGTCTTTCGTTTATATCACTAGCGTTAATAAGTGGCTTAAGCATAGCATTTTTGAGATATCTAAGACCCATAGCCGTTTTGGTATCATTAAGTATATCAAATAAAGTTTTTGACTTAGTATTGTATGATGAATCTATCTCAAGATTTAGTCTAGTTTGATCATCTAGAATCATGGTTTTAACATCATCATTGATATTTTCAAATTTAAAGTGCTTCAAATCATTTTTTTGAGTATATTCAAGATAAGATATAAGATAATATATAGCAATTATCTTTCTATAATCATTTTTCTTAAGATTTATATTGTGATTTTCTTTTAAGATAGATATGATATTATCAAGATTATTATCAATCTTATAAGTCTTTACATATTCTAGTGACTTTTTGCCGAAATACTTAATAAGGTTTTCAAGTTCTGGATAATCATCATTAATAAAAACTTCGGCAACATTATACTTGAATATACTGTCAACTATGTCATAAACGCTGCTCTTGATCTTATAATCATTAGCATCAATATCACCTGTTAAATAATCACATTTAACTATGGACGCCCCCATATCGTCAATATAAAGGTAAATTATATATTTATTAAGCTCTTCTCTGCTTGAAGAAGTACCTGGCGTAACTATCTTAACTATATCTCTTTTGACAAGACCTTGAGCTAGTCTTGGGTCCTCAACTTGATCAACTATAACAACTTTTTTACTCATTTGACCAAGTTTATTGATATAAAAATCAACTGCTTTAGCTGGCACACCGCACATAGGAGCTCTCTCATCTAGTCCGCAGTCGCGTCCTGTTAAGACTAAATCAAGCAGCTCGCTCGCTTCAATTGCGTCGTCAAAAAACATTTCAAAAAAATCACCAATCCTATACATAACTATAGCATCTTGGTTCTTTTCCTTAAGTTCAACATACTCCCTCATCATAGGAGATAATTTGTCTTTATCTATCTTCAACTTTCTCACCATTCAAAGAAAATGATTTAACATCATTTATTTTTACTTTAACAATATTGCCAATGTCTTCCTCATTAGCTTTAAAGTTAACTAATTTAAACTCTTCAGATCTACCTGAGTAGAAATTGTCATCTTTTGAAGAAGTTCCTTCTACTAACACATTAAGTGTTTTGCCTAAATATTTTTTATTTTTTTCTAAGCTAATATCGTTTTGCACTTCTATGAGTCTTTGTAGTCTTGCATTTTTAATATCATCAGGAACTTGATTTTTCATCTTAGCAGCAAGAGTACCAGGTCTAGTTGAGTATATAAAAGTAAATGCTTGATCATAGCCTACCCTTTTAATTAAATCAATAGTATCTTCAAAATCAGTATCACTTTCATCAGGAAATCCAACGATGATGTCTGTCGATAAAGCTATATCTCTTTTTAGAGACTTTATCATATCAATTTTTTCTAAATAATCTTCTCTAGTATACTTCCTATTCATAAGCTTAAGTATTCTATCAGAGCCTGATTGCACAGGTATATGCAAAAATGGCATTAACTTATCTATCTCATCAAAAGCATATATAAGTTCTTTAGATATATCCTTAGGATGTGATGTCATGAATCTGATTCTTTCAAGTCCATCTATATCAGCAATTTTATATATAAGTTCAGCAAAAGAAATTTGAGGGTCTAAAGTTTTTCCATAAGAGTTAACATTTTGTCCAAGTAGAGTCACTTCTTTAACGCCACTATTAACAAGATGCTTGACTTCAGCGATTATATCTTTTGCGTCTCTTGATACTTCCCTGCCTCTTGTGTATGGTACAATGCAATATGTACAAAAATTATCGCAACCATACATAATATTGACATAAGATTTGAAATTATATTTTCTATTTTGGCCGATTGTTTCTCTTGTCTTTAGATTAATGGAATCAATGTTAATAACTTGTTTTTTAGTAGATAGATGCTCTTCAAGCAAATCTTCTAATATGGCAATGGAATTAGTTCCAAATATGATATCTACATGCTTGAACTTATCTTCTAAGAATTGTCTCGATGAGTCGATTTCCATAACACAGCCGCAAACCATGATAATCTTTTCTAAATTTTTAGCTTCCATTGTATGCTTTAAATCGCCAAGATTACCTATAAGTTTATTTTCAGCGTTTTGTCTGACGGCACAGGTATTGAATATGACTATATCAGCATCCTCCATATTGTTAGTCTCTACAAAACCTTCTTTAGATAAAATCCAGCTTATGGATTCGCTATCGCGTTCATTCATTTGGCAGCCATAAGTTCTAATCATAAAACTTGGTGATTTATTGTATTTATTTTGATAATCATTTATATATTTTGATATACTTTTCAATATTTGTCTAACTCCTAACTAATTAAAGGCACGCCTAGGCGTGCCTTTAAAAATCAATTATTATTGTTCTTCAGATTCAGAATTTTCTATTGCATTTTTAAATAACGCACCCATATCTTCAGATAAATCATCTTCTTGTACAGGTAATTCTTTTGCTTCAGCTTCCTTTACTTCGTGTTTTTCTTCAACTTCGTGTTTTTCTTCTTCATGAACTTCTTCAGCTACTGGAGCTTCTTCTTCATGTTCTTCTTGAACTGGTTCTTCAAGTCTTCTCTTAGATACACTTACCTTTTTGTCGTCATGAATTTCTGTAATCATAACATCGAAGCGATCGCCAACTTTTAATACATCCTTTGGATCATTAACTCTCTTGTGAGAAATTTGTGAAACGTGTAGTAAAGCGTCTACGCCTTCCATGATTCTAACGAAAGCACCGTATGATTCAATATTAACAACTTCAACTTCAACAACATCACCTACATGGTATTTTTCAGTAAATACTGACCATGGTTCAGGTACTGTTTGTTTTAATCCAAGTGAAATTCTGTTCTTTTCTTTATCTACTGATAAAACTTTAACTTCAATTTCTTGGCCTTGTTTTAAAACATCCTTAGGATTTCTAATTCTGCCCCAAGTAAGGTCTGTGATGTGAACTAAGCCATCAACTCCGCCTAGGTCTATGAAAGCACCATAATCAACGATTCTTGCTACAGTTCCTTTAATTATTTCGCCTTCTTTAATATTTTCCCAAGCTTCTTCTCTCTTCTTGTCAAGTTCTTGTTTTTCAACAGCTTTTCTTGAGAATACTAATCTTCTCTTATTTATATCAACGTCAATAATTACAACGTCTAAAGTTTGTCCAACAAATTCTTCAAGATTTTCTTTATATCTAACTGATACTAGTGAAGCTGGTATAAATCCTTGAATTCCTTCATAGCTAACAATCAAACCACCCTTAGTAAGTGATTTAACTTTTACAGAAACTATTTCGTTTCTGTCTTTAACTTCTTCGATCTTGTCCCAAACTTCCATTTCTTTCAATTTCTTAGTTGATAGAACAACATTACCTTCACCGTCGTCAATCTTAACTACATAAACTTTGATCTTATCACCTTGTTTATATAGATCCTTTGGATTAACGTCTTCTTCAGCTAGGTCTTCTTTTTTAATAATACCGTCGCTTCTGAAGTTGATGTTTACACTAACATCGTTGTCAGTTACATAAAGAACTTCGCCTTCAATGATTTCGCCTCTTGATATTCTTTTGAAAGAATCATCAATTGCCTTTATCATTTCATCTTTTTTTGTTTCTTTAGCATCCTCCTTTTTCATTGTTTCTTCGTGGTTTAAATTTTCCATTACTTTAATTGCCTCCTTAATTATATCATCAGGCGCCGAAGCACCTGCTGTAATACCAATTTTATAATCTGGTTTAATTAAACTCATGTCCAGCTCATGAATATTTTCAAGTAAATATGTTTTTGGATTTATATTCTTTGAGATTTCATATAGCTTTTTTGTATTTGAGCTAAAATTTGATCCAAAGACCAAAACTACATCTACTTTCTTTGCAAGCTCTCTAACTGCGTTTTGTCTGTTTTCAGTAGCATTGCATATAGTGTTAAACACAAGTACATCCTCATTATGCTCTTTTATGTATTTGGACATCTGATCAAATTTATCATAAATAAATGTTGATTGAGCAAAAACTGCAAGATGCTTTAAGCCAATAATATCTTTTGCTTCATCAAAATCTTTAAGTACTATTGCCTTTGATTTTGAATGAGATACTATAGCTTTTACTTCTGGATGTTCTTTATCACCAGCTATAATAATATTATAACCTATATTTGAATATTTTTCCACTAATTCGTGAATTTTTTTTACTTTTATACAAGTTGTATCACAAATATTTTTATGGTTTTCTTCTAAAAACTTAGTATTTTCAACTGTTTCACCATGTGCGCGTATGATAATATTATTTGAAAAAATTTTTTTATAATCATCAATTTGTTTAAGTCCTAGACGATTAAACTCATTAATCACAGTTTTATTGTGTACTAAATCACCAACAATTTCTGCTTCTTTATGCTTTTCCAAGAAATCATTCGCTTTTTTCACGGCTAAACGAACGCCAGAACAAAAACCATAATATTTTGCTAAATATATCTTCATTATAATGACAATATCCTTTTCATTAAGTTTTCAGAGAAATCTCCTTCCAATTGTTCAAATTCGTCTACATTAATTATTTCTCCAAAGGTAATTTTTACTTTAGAAAAAAGTTTATAGTTTGTTTCAATATGGCATGGAATTATATTTGTGCCAGTTCTTTTAGCAATTAAGTGTATTCCCTCTTTTGCTTTTGCAGTGCCATCGACATTTCTTGTGCCTTCTGGAAAGAAAATTAAATTATTACCATTCTTAAGTGTTCTCATAACATCTTTTATTGCTTTGATATCCGCTTTTTCTCTGTCAACTTTTATTGCGTTTGATTTAGTAAGCACAAATCTCATAAATGGATTTTCATAAAGCTCTTTTTTTGCAAAGAAAGCCACATTGGTTCCAAGATTCATAGCTAAAAATATTGGGTCCCAATTTGATCTATGGTTTCCAGCCAATATAAAATTATTTTCTTGATTCAAATTTTCTTTACCTTTAATATCAAATCTAAAACATAAGTGTCCGATTATTATACCGATAAATCTAATTATTTTATACATTATTTATCTCCATTAATATATGATAGCATCAATTCAACTGTTTCTTCAATATTCTTATCATCTGTGTTAACCTCAATAGCATCACTTGCTTTTACTAATGGGTCTACTTCTCTATGTGAGTCATAGTCATCTCTACGAATTAAATCGTTCTTTATATCTTCAAAATTAACTTCTAAGCCTTTTTCTATATATTCTTTATATCTTCTTTTTGCTCTAACATCAGCTGAGGCAGTTAAAAAGAATTTATAATTAGCATCCTTTAAAACAACTGTACCAATGTCACGTCCATCCATAATTACAGATGATTTTGAAGCAATTTCTTTTTGAAGGCTAACTAATCTTTTTCTTACGTCTCTATATTGACAAACGTAAGAAACATTTTTATCAATTAGCTCATTTCTAATTTTATCGTCAACACAAAGTCCATCGAGAAAGATGTGATTTTCAAAATAATCTATCTTTGTCTTATCAGCTATAGCCACAACATCTTCTTCTGATTTAGGATCAATATTATTATTTAGAACCTTAAATGTTAAAGCTCTGTACATTGAGCCTGTGTCTACATAGTTTATTTTAAGTTTTTGTGCTAATAACTTTGCTATAGTGCTCTTGCCAGCACTAGTTGGTCCGTCTATTGCGATTTTTATATTATTGTCCATGTATTTATCCTTTCTTAAAGATTTTGTCTTGCCTAAATATATATCGGTTTTATTTATATCGTCGTTATAAAATACAGTAGTTCTTATAACACCTTGCATTTGGCATTCTACAAGCATTTCATTTAAGCATACAAGTGCTGTATCATTAAGACCAATATATCTTGCTGCGAGTGCTGGATACGCCTTATCTATATCTTGAGTCGCTGTAAATAAAATACATTTTATTTCTTTTTTATCTAATTTATTTACTCTTATTATTTCCTCTAATAAAATTTTGCTTTGATTAATTATTGAACTCGCTGTATTTTGAGCATCTACTGCTCCTCTAATCGCTATCATACTCTCACCTACTCAATGTTCATGGCTGCTTGATATGCTGTTGAAAACGCTATCTGTAAATTATATCCACCTGTTAAAGCGTCTATGTCCAAGACTTCTCCTACTATGTAGAGATTTTTTACTAATTTTGATTCCATAGTCTTTGGGTCAATCTCTTTTACATTTACCCCGCCAGCTGTAATTATTGCTTCATCTATATCTCTTAATGAATCATATCTTAAATCGAAGTGCTTTAAATTGTTTATAATAGCCGCTCTCTCAGACTTAGTTATGTCACATGCTTTTTTATAATAGTCTATATTTATCGAATTTAAAAACATATTAATTAATTTTTTTGGCAATAGATTTTCTAATACTTTTCCAATGGATTTTAAATGTTCTTCTTCAAAAAGTAAAAGTAATTTATTATCTAATTGATCCTCACTCAAGGCAGGTTTTAAATCTAAGATGAGTTTATAAGCTTCATTTGTACTCATATATGATGAAGCACTAAGAATTATTGGACCAGATATGCCAAAGTGTGTGAAAAGCATTTCGCCAAACTCTTTAAAAATTTTTTTCTTTTTTTGATTTATAACACTTACTTCTACATTTCTAAGAGATAGTCCCATAAGTTCAAGTCTGTCATCTTTATCTAGACTTGTATTCATCGCAACTAAAGATGCCTTAATAGGCTTTATGCTATGGCCAAATTTTTGAGCTAATTTATATCCATCTCCACTAGAGCCAGTTATTTTGTAGCTCATACCACCACAAGCTATTACAAGATTTCTTGCGTAATCTGCTCCAGAGCTAGTAATAATTTTAAAAATATCTTCGTTTTTATCTATATCTTTAACTACTATTTCATTTTTAAATATTATATTTAAATCTTTTATGAGCTTTTTAAACATTTCTATGATTTCCATAGCATCATCAGACTGAGGAAAAACACGATTGCCTCTTTCAACTTTAGTTTTTACGCCGTTGTCATTAAAAAATTTAATTAGATCAATTGCTGAATAATTATTTAAAGAACTATACATAAATTTTGAATTGTGAACAATATTTTTAAGTATATTCTCATTATCAGAGTAATTGCAGATATTGCATCTACCTTTTCCTGTTATTCTAAGCTTTCTACCTGGATATTTATTCTTATCATATAAAATAACTTTCTTACCATTCTTAGCGCAATGAACAGCAGTAAAAAGACCTGCAGCTCCTGCACCGACTACGGCTACATCGTATATATTGTTCATTTATTTATCTTCATAAGGATCAAAATCATATATGTCATAAGACTTATAAATCCTTTCCATTTCTGTTAAATAATCTTGAGTTGACTCTAAGTTTTTAAAGCTTAATCCAGTTATGATTATGTTTATAAGCGATAGTGGAGCGACGAATGAATCTATGAATAGAATTATATCGTTTTTTGCAACCAAAACTAAATCGCTGTTTTTAGCAATAGTTGTATTTGTATTGTCTGTTAGAGAAATAACTTTACTTCCCTTTGATTTAGCGTATTTAAGAATGCTTACTGATTTTTTAGAGTATCTTGGATAGCTTATGCAAAAGAATGTATCTTCTTCGTTCATGTGTAACATATTCTCATAAACTATATCGTCATCTGAATTAATTATGATAGCGTCTTTACCCATTAATTTTAAGTAGAAGCAGAAATAATTTGCCAAGAAAGATGATGTTCTTAAGCCAAGAACAAAAATTTTTCTGCTTTTATTTAAAATATCTATGCCTTCATAAAGTTTTTCTTTATTAAGATCAGTTTTTAATCTTTTTACGTCGTGCGCATCAGTTGTTAAGCATGATTCAACGAGTTCATCCATGGTTTTTATTTGTCTTAGCTTAATTCTGTCTATATTAGATAGACTTATTTTAGCCAGTTCATGAATATCGTCTTTAAGCTCTTTGTATCCGTCATAACCAAGTAATGTAGCAAATCTTACTACGGTTGATTCACTTAAACCAAGCTCTACAGCAAGTTTTTGAGCAGTTTGAAAGGTTGATTTATGAAAATTGTTAAGAATGTAGTCGGCAATTAACCTTTGCCCTTTACTAAATTGCTTTTTATTTTGCTCAATTCTATAGATTAAATTTTTCTCCATCATCCTCACTCCTCTTCTCTAAAATATATGTTTTACATGGTTTATTCTTTTGATTGGTAAACTCTAGCTTAATAACATTAAAAATTTTTTGATCTAAACTATTTAAAAAATCATAAATCTTAATATCTTCTACATTTCCTTCTTCATGACCTGGATATGTAGTTATCACAACAATTGCTCCAAAACTTAGCTTTTCTAATAGTAATTCTATTGATTTTATTGTACTTTTTGAATTGGTGACAAGCTTTTTATCAGCTCCAGGTAGATAACCTAAATTATATATTGCAAAATCAATATCTTCATGTATATCTGATAAATCATCATGACTTTTGTTAAGATAGATACAGTTCTTATATGCGTATGAATCTAATAAAGATTTTGTGTTTTCTATAGCCTTGATTTGAACATCGTAAAGATATAATTTTTTATAATTTGGAGCATTTTGCAATACTCTTAGGCTGTCATGACCATTGCCACAAGTCATATCTACTAGTATCTTTTTATCTTTCAAAAAAGTTTTTAATATATAATCAATAAAATGATTAGTGTTATCTAAGAATTTATATTTCATCTAAATGATTCAACTTCTTCCCTTGATAATTTTCTAAATTCTCCAACCTTTAGTGGTCCTAGCTCTAAATTACCAATTTTAACTCTTTTTAACATAAGTACTTTATATCCTAATACTTTAAACATATTTCTAACTTGATGATTTCTACCCTCGCATATTGATATAGATACTAAGGAGCTCTCATCATAAACATTAAGTACCTTTACAATGCTTGGCGCGGTTTTAACCCCATCAAGATATACACCAGTTCTTAGCTTATTAAGATCATTTTTATTAGGCGCTTTATCAAGTTTAGCAATATATTCTTTATATATTTCATGCTTTGGATGCATAATTCCATTAGACCACTCGCCATCGTTTGTTAAAAGCAATAAACCAGTTGTATTTGCATCAAGTCTTCCAACAGGATATATTCTCTTTTTTATCTTATAGTCATATAGATCTGAAATTATTTTCTTTGCATATTTATCTTTTAATGTAGTCACGTAACCTAGCGGTTTATTTAGAGCTATGTATATCTTTCTGTCTTTATCAATGCTAACTACATCACCATTTAATTTAACTATATCATTTTCAGGATCGACAAAACATGGCATTTTCTCAACCACTTTATTATTAACTGTTACTTTCTTTTTTTCTATAAGTTCGTCTGCTCTTCTGCGAGATACTTCTGCGTTTTCAGCTATAAACTTATTTAATCTCACTTTCTCCATTATCTTGCCTTTCTATATCAATTTCCATGTTTATATTTGGAAGCTCAGATAAATCTTCTATGCCAAAGCTTCTTAAGAAAATATCTGTAGTTCCATAAAGTATAGGTTTACCTGGTGTATCAAGTCTTCCTACTTCTTCTATAAGTCCTCTATCAAGTAAAGTATTTACAGGACCGTCGGACTTAACTGATCTAATCTTTTCTATCTCCATCTTAGTTACAGGCTGTTTATATGCGATGATAGATAGTGTTTCGATAGATGCATTACTTAAATTATTCTTTGTTTTATCACTAAGTAATTTTTTTACATAATCAAAATATATGTCTCTACTAATAAGCTGATATGTGCTATTCATTCGAATTATTTTTAATCCATCATTACTTGAGTCCAAATCATCTCTTAATTCTTCTATCATAGTTTCTGCTTCATCAAGCTCTATCTCACATATCTCACTAATTACTTTTATATCAAGTGGGTCTCCCCAAGCAAATAAAAGCGCTTTAATAATTTGTTTTATATTATTCATTAGTATCACCCATGTATGTGAAGTTTATATCAGAGAATGTCTCTTCTTGCTCATAGTTAATCACTTTGTTTTGAATAAGTTCTAGTACACTTATAAATAATGTGATTACATAAGCTACGTCAACAATTTCTGGAATAAATTCACTTAATTTTAATCTTTTGTTCTTTTTAAACCTTTTAACTATATCGTGCGTCATTTTTTTAACACTGTATTTTTCTCTACGTATACTGCTTGGCTCTTGTTTTATAATTGTTCTTTTGTTGGTAAGCATCGCCACAAGCACCTTTGATAAGTTTTCTAAATCAAAGTTTAAATCTAAAACTTCTTCTTTCTCATCGATCTCATCCATAGGTTTGAACACAAAATTATTTGATTCTTCGTACATAGAGTTTAAATATAAAGACACATCCTTATATATTTTATACTCTAAAATATTTTTGCTTAGTTCAAGTCTAGGATCTTCTTCTACGTTATCTTTTTCAACTGGTATAAGCATCTTAGATTTTATCTCAAGAAGTCTTGAAGCCATTACAAGAAAATCGCTACTCATCTCTACATCAATCTCATCAGATGTATTGATATAGTCAAGAAACTTTTCTGTTATCTCATTGATAGGTATATCAAAGATGTCCATTTTCTCTTTATCTATTAATTCCAATAAAACATCAAAAGGACCTTTGTAGTTACTTATTTCGACATTATACATTATACTATCTTCCCTATTAAATTAATCATAAAATTAACCATTGGTACCAGAATTTTATCAAGTGTACTACTCATTATTAATAAGAGCAATATTATATATCCATATCTTTCGTATTTAATTAAGTAATATTCATATTTTAATGGTAAAAATGAAAATAGTATCTTTGAACCATCTAATGGGGGTATTGGAATAAGATTAAATACACCTAAAATTATATTGAACCAGAAAATACTTAGTAATAATTCTTGCATAAACTCATTTAAATGCATATGCTTCAATATAAATACAGAGATGATTGCCAAGATAAAATTTGTTAATACACCAGCTATAGATACAAAAAATGTACCTCTTTTCCTATTTCTAAAATTATTTGGGTTTATCATAACTGGTTTTGCCCAGCCAAATTTAAATAATATTAAACATATAGTTCCTATAGGGTCAAGATGATGAAGTGGGTTCAGTGAAAGTCTACCATCATTTTTAGCAGTTTCATCACCGCATAGATAAGCAGCAAAGCCGTGTGCCATTTCATGAGGTATTATGGCCACTAGCACTGCTATTGACCTAATAATAATTTCTTGTAAATTTATGTTTTGAAGCATTATTTAATCACCTCTAAAATGTGAGTATCATTTATTGAGCTATCTGCATATACTACACTTTCTTTTAATTTCTTTATTTGCATTGGACATAGCTCTTTATTTGATCTTATAGTAAATAGCAAATCACCTTTATCAATTTTGTCTCCAATATTCTTTTCGTTTATCAATCCTACTGTGTAATCAATATTATCCTCTTTTTTTAACCTGCCTGCACCTAGCTCATTAAGCGTTTTGGCAATATCTTTTAGCTTATATGAACTTAAATATCCACTAGCTTCAGCTAAAATTTCAGTTTCAAATTTAGCTTTATCAAATTTATTTATATTTTCAATGTAGGATATGTCTCCACCTTGATTATGAACAAATTTTAAGAGCATTTCAAAAGCGTCGCCACTATCTAAAACATTTTTAATTTTCTCTTTGACAAAAGAATATTCTACGTTTTCTATATTAAGAATTAATTCATAAACTATATGATTTATCTCATCGTACAAGTCATCATAAGCTTTGTAATTGCCTTTTAAAAAGTCGATTACTTCAATAATCTCTAGGTTATTACCAACTCTTTTACCAAGAGGCTTATTCATTGAACTTATTATACAAGTAGTTTTTCTTTGGAAAGACTTTGATATAGCAAGCATTGCTTTGCAAAGCTCTCTTGCTTTGTCAATATTTCCCATAAAAGCGCCGCTACCACACTTAACATCAATTACTAAGGAGTTCATTTCTAAAGCTAAATTTTTTACTAAGTATCGATGAAGCTATCAAGGGTATCGAGTCAACACTTGCGCATACATCTCTAAGGGCGTAAAGAATTTTATCAGCCTTGGCAATATTTTCTGATTGACTTATTATAAAAAAGCCTAAATCATTAGCAGTTTTTTTAATCCATTCATCACTTTGATTAACTTTAAAACCTGGTATAGACTCAAGCTTATCTAGAGTGCCTCCAGTAAAACCAAGGCTTCTGCCACTCATTTTTAAAAATTTATATCCCATAGAAGCAAGTATTGGACCAAGTATTAGGCTTACTTTATCTCCTACACCTCCAGTTGAGTGCTTATCGAGTATAGTTGAGTCAATACCTTTAAAATCTACATATTCACCATTGTCTATTATTGCCTTAGTTAAATAATATGTCTCTTCATCGTTAAGTCCATTCAAAAAAAATGCCATAAGTAGACTAGATGTTTGATAGTCAGCAATGGATTCATCTAATATACCCCTGATAAAAAAGTCAATTTCGTTTTTATTTAATAATTTTTTATCTCTTTTCTTTTCAATTATGTTAATTATGTTCATTTTTATTTTTTAAATAATCATAAGCATAGTTAATAGCAATGATTGAGCTTGCGTTTTGAACTTCTCCGTATAAAACCTTTTTTCTTAGTTCTTCTATCTCAATCTCTTCTACTTCTAAAAATTCACCATCATCAAGGTGTTGCTCTGTTTTTACTAAATCTTCTGCCAAAAATAAATCGATTTTTTCGTCAGAATATCCAGGTGATGTGTAAAACTCCATGATATATTTTGGGTTTTCGCATAAATAACCTGTTTCTTCCTCAAGCTCTCTAGTGGCAGCTTGTACAGGCGTTTCTTGAACTTCAACTAGACCAGCAGGCACTTCTAATAAAGTTTTTTCGACTGCCTTTCTGTATTGTCTAACCATTAAAAGCTTAGTTCCTTTTATTGCAATAATTACAACAGCAGGCTTATGCTCAATTATTTCTCTTTTAGAATATTTTTTATTAGGCATTTCAATAGTATCAATACGCAAACTTAATATTTTGCCTTGATAAATCTTTTCGCTTTTTAACGTTGTTTCTACTTCAATATTTTCCATTCTATTCCTCACTTTTTAATAATTCTTTAGCATTTTTTATAGCTATATCACTAATTTTACCTGAGCTTAATAGCCTTGCTAGCTCTAAAACTCTTCCATCATAGTCAAGTCTACGAACATGGCTTATGGTAGATTCGTTCTCATTAGCTTTTTCTACTAGATAATGTTCTTTTGCCTTAGCTAAAATTTGTGGCAAATGTGATATAGATATTATCTGGTATTTATTTGATAATTCTTTTAATTTATTTGCAAGGCAGCTTGCTGTGTAGCCGCTAAGACCTGCATCTATCTCATCAAAGATGATGGTATCAATATTGTCAAAATCAGCTCCTAAATTTTTTATGGCAAGCATTAGTCTTGACATTTCACCGCCAGATATAATTTCACTGATAGGCTTAACAGATTGACCTTTATTTGCGCTCATAAGTATTTCTACTTCATCATAGCCATATTCTTTCATGGCCTTCTTCGTCTCGACCGATATCTCGACCTGAATATTATTCATATTTAGTGTTTTTAATTCATCTTCTAGCATCTTTGAAATCTTTTTCGCTAGTGCTTTTCTTTTCGCACTCAAATCATTAGCTTTTATGTCAAATGATTTTTTATATTCAATTAAAGATTTTTCTAAATTTTCCCTTTCTATCTCAATATTTTTTATTTCTTTAAGCTTTTTGTCCAAGTCTTCCCTATATAGATTAATATCTGAAATTGTGTTGCCATATTTATATTTAATCTTGTTTATCTCATCAATTCTTTTATTTAACTCATATAGCCTTTCTTGATCATAATCAATTGAATCAGAAAAGTAATTTATCTCTTCATTTATATCTTTTATAAGTTCTTGATAATCCATGAGTTTTTCGTACCAAGATGCAGCATCTTTTGAGTACTCTTTTAAATCATCTACAAGGTTACTTGCATCTGATAGTAAGGCGTCAACGCTATAGTTTTCATTTTCTCTTAAAATTTGATTTATCTTATAAGATGTTTTCTTTATCTCCTCACTAGAGTTAAGCCTTTTTATTTCGACCTCTAACTCTTCGTCTTCACCTTCCAAAATTTCAGCTTTATCGATCTCATTTTTTTGAAATTCAATAAAGTCTATCTGATTATCAATCTCTTTTTGATTACTTGGAAGCTCTTTTAAACGCTTATTTGTTTTATCTATTTTATTATATAAATCCTCAATTTCGCTAAGTAAAGATTTATATTCATTATCTCCAAAATAGTCAAGTATATATATGTGTTCATTTTTGTCTAATAGAGTAAATTGCTCTTTTTGTCCTAATATGTTAATGCTAATATTACTTATTTCACTCAAATCTTTAAGCGTTATACTCATATCATTAATATAATTCTCACTTGATTTGTCTCTATATATAATTCTTTTTAGAATTATAGGACTTTTAAGTTTTTTGTTCAAAATCTGATTAATTTTGCTTAATTTTTTATTGTCTAAATCAATATGAGCTTCAATAATTGAAAATTCTTTACCATCTCTAATTTGATTTTTGCTCGCTTTTGCGCCAAGCACAACAGCTAAGGCGTCGACAATGATGGATTTACCACTACCAGTTTCACCTGATACAGCGGAAAAACCATTGTCAAAATCAAGTTCTAATGAATCAATTATAGCAAAATCTTTAATATATAGTTTTTTAAGCATATATTCACCTACTTAAAGAATCTTTTACTAATTTTTTAATATCAATATTTCTTGCAATGTCTTTTCTTGTAAATAATGCAAGGTACTCAATATTACCTTCCCCGCCTTCTATAGGCGATTTGCATATATCATTTAAATAAAGGCCTTTTGCATGAAAAGATAATATCACTTTATTTATTGCATCTATATGTAATTTAGCATCATTAAATATTCCATTTTTTCTCTTTATTTTGCCTGATTCAAATTGTGGCTTAATTAAAACTACAAGTTTACTTTTTTCATTTACAAGCAAATTAAAAGCATCAGCTAATAATGTTAATGATATAAAACTTAAATCTGATGTTATTATATCAAAATCTTCACTAAATGTATCCTCTTTAATGTTTCTTGCGTCAAAAGATTCAATAGATATAACTTTTTCATTCTCTTTTAAAGATGGATGAAGTTGATCTTTGCCAACATCTACAGCATATACTAGATGTGCCCCATTCTTTACTAAAACGTCTGTGAAGCCTCCTGTAGATGCTCCTATATCAATACATGTCTTATCATTAATATCTAATTTAAATGCATCTATTGCCTTAATTAGCTTAAGTGCACCTCTTGATACATATCTTGTTATATCATTATCTGTATTTATTGCTACAATATCATTTTCATCAACATCATAACTTGGGCTAAGAATAATTTTGCCATTGAGATAAACAAATGAACCAAGAATTAACTTTTTAGCTTTGGTCCTACTATCAATATCTTTAAATTCGTTTAAATACTTATCTAATCTCATATTATTTATTATTTTTAAAAATATTTCTAAATTTTAAAATTATCTTTGAAATAAAAAATATTATTTCTCTATATTTATTTATTGCAACTGATTTACCTAAAGATTTGCCGCCAACTGTTGCAGCAGCAACAGATGCAGTTATTAAAGTCCCTAAGATGGCAACATTAACATTATCAAAATGCAAAGCTATCTTTGTCAAAAGCGTCGCACCTAGTGCACCTGAGATAATGCCCGCCATATCACCAACTACATCATTGCAAAAACTTGATACTTTATCGGCATTTTTAATTAATCCTATGGCGATTTTACCTTCTTCAATATTATTTGATGCCATAGCATGAAATAGTTTTTCTTCTGCTGTTGTAACACTTACCCCAATAATATCAAACAATATACCTGTCATTATTACAAGTAAAAGAAGTATAACACCAACTAAAATTCCAACGTCTGCTAATAATATATCAATTATAGAAGAAAGTATTATAGACATAGCAAAAGTAAAGATGGTAATGGATAGCGTCCATTTCAAATCACTTTTACCAGCTTTATGTTTTTTATCTTTATTTAATTTATCAATGCTTTTATCTTTAAACTTTTTTTTAAAATTTGAAATTTTTTACACCCCTTATAATTAATTAGAATTACATTGTTATTATACCATAAACAAAGCTTATATACAACAAAAAAAGCTGATAGTAATCTATCAGCTTAGTGGAAACTAAAAAAGTAAATATTACGGCTTAGGTCCAGTTGGTTTTCCCTTACTAATACTATATGTCACCAATTATAGCGGTTTCCCATTAATTTAGTAATTATACTGTTGCCATATATAATACTGGATTGCCACTTAGTCCGCACTGTAATCCATTTTTAGTCATCTTACGATTTAGTCTAGAAGTTTTCCCAAACAGTATTTTATACCCTTAGCCTCTTTTGCAATTTAGGTTTCGATAACTATTTTTATCCATCTATGGCCACTGGATTGACAAAAAGACCTTACCATCCGCACTAAATCACTCAAGGCAAGCTACACTATTTATAAAAATAGGTTTACATAAGATAAATCTTACGCCTCCGCGACAGCAGGGTCAACGCCTACATGCCGTTGTAGATCGCCCCATCTGTCTTACTCTCAAAGAATGCCCATGACTGGGCGTCACAAGCACAAATCAAGAACTTCATCGATACGCTCTTTAGCGGATTTTTAGCCCCGCCTTCATGATATAGAATACTGACTAGAATACTACACCACCAAGATTATTATACTATAATCGTGAGTATTTGTCAATTAAAATAAGCTTATCTGGTTGGTTTCATGCATATCTTTAAAAAAGTTTATAGATTTTAAATATGCAATTACTGTGCTGTTGACCTGAGTCCTTTTTTGAAAGTCCTCAATTGAGTTAAACTCTTTAAGTTCTCTCTCTCTAATTATGTTATTAGCTGGATCTTTACCAAGTCCAGCAATTACTGTAAATGGCGGAATGATTTCACCATCAATAACAGTAAATTTTGTTGCTAGAGATTTATCTAAATCTATTGGCGCAATACTTATATTTCTAAGCTGCATTTCTTTAACTACTTCTGCTAAAGATAACAGATCTTCATCTTTTTTCTTTGCTTGTGGGTTTTGAGAAATTTCTCTCATCAACGCATCTAAATTATCAATTTTTTGAACAAGAGCGTCATAATCAAAATCATTTATCTTTTGAGTAAAATATGTTGCATAGAATGCGGCTGGATAATAAATTTTGTACCAAGCAAGTCTGTAGCTCATCATAACATAGGCAGCAGCGTGTGCTTTTGGAAATAGGTATGAAATTTTATGACAGCTATCTAGGTACCACTCTGGTAGTGGATACTTCTTTATTTCATCTTCATAATTTATAATTATAGTTTCATTATCAACAATTTTCTTTTGTATTAATGGTTTACCTTTTCTAACAAATTCCATTATTTTAAATGCTGTAGATTTATCCATGCCTGCATCAATTAATTGGTTCATGATGTCATCTCTAGTCGAAATAACTTCTGACATAGGTACATTCATCTCATTTACAAGCTTTTCTGCGTTACTATTCCAAACGTTTGTTCCATGTGAAAGACCACTTATTCTTACAAGATCTGAGAATGTTTTTGGTTTTGTATCTTTAAGCATGCCTCTAACAAAGTTTGTACCAAATTCTGGTATAGCTATGGTTCCTACGCCAAATTTTAAATCATCTTTATCAATACCTAAAGCCTCAGTTGACGAGAATATTGACAATGTTTTTTCATCATCAAATGGTATATCTTCAATTTTGGTATTAGTTAGGTCTTCAAGATTCTTTATAATGTTAGGAACATCATGTCCGAGAAGGTCAAGCTTAAGTATTTTACCGCTTATTGAGTGATAATCGAAATGCGTTGTAATGATATCTGTTCCCATGTCATCAGCTGGTTTTTGAACTGGAGTAAAATCTAATATGCTCTTATTTTTAGGAACTACCATTACCCCGCCAGCATGTTGACCAGTTGTTCTCTTCGAGCCTTTTATTCTTTTACTTAAAAACATAGCGTGCAAATATGAAATATTTTTATTTTTCTTCTCAAGATAATCCAAGATACAAGCAGCAGCAGTCTTATCAGCTAGAGTACCAATGGTTCCAGCTCTGAATACAAAATTTTCACCGAATATCTTTTCTGTATTTTTATGTGCTGTCAATTGATAATCGCCAGCAAAGTTTAGGTCTATATCGGGCTCTTTATCGCCATTAAAGCCTAGAAATACTTCGAATGGTATCTTTTGTCCATCTCTATTCATCTCATGTGAACAAATAGGACAGTTTTTACGAGGAAGGTCAAAGCCTGAATCATATTTTGGATCATCGACAAATTCGCTGTGCTTACAATGTGGGCACACATAATGAGGTATAAGTGGATTAACCTCAGTTATATCACTCATAGTAGCTGCAAATGATGAGCCGACAGAGCCTCTTGAACCAACAACGTAGCCATCGGCATTTGATTGTAAAATAAGTTTTCTTGCAATGATGTATAAAACTGCATAACCATTGCCAATTATTGAATCGAGCTCTTTATCAAGCCTCTTTTTAACTATCTCTGGAAGTGGATCTCCATATATGCTTGTAGCTTTATTATAGCAGCAGTCTCTAAGGTCCTTATCTGAATTTTCAATAAATGGCGGGAAGGTATCTTTAGGAATTGGCCTTATATTTTCAAATTTCTCTGCAAATGCTAAAGTATTATCAATAACAATTTCTTTTGTTTCCTCTTCGCTTAAGTAAGGAAAACTATTTAATAATTCCTTTGTAGTTTTAAAATAATGATCTGTGTTATTGCATTCTTTTCTACTTCCTACAAAATTTTTTCTGTTAAAGACTAAAATTGATCTATAAACGCTATCACTTTGATCAATATAATAAACATCGCCATTAGCAAGTACTGGAACATTTACTTCTTTTGCTGCATCATATAGCCTTCTATTAATATTTTTAATTGAATCCATTTCGTGAAGGCTCTCATCTTCAATTAAATAAAGATATTGGTCCATTGGTTGAAGCTCGACAAAGTCATAGTATTTGATCATTTCTTTAAGTTTATCGATCTCTTCACATCTAATTAAGGCGTTGTATATAGGTCCATTATAAGAGCCTCCTCCTACTAAAAGGCCTTCTCTGTTTTCATCTATTTGACTTTTATAAACAATTGGCTGTCTATTGTAATTATCAATATGAGATAGAGAAATCAGTCTATATAAATTTTTTAAACCTGTTAAATTTGTAGCAAATATTGAAATATTGTGAACATTATAATAATTTTGTGATTTTATTTTTGACATATCGTCAAGATTATTGCAATTTTGTTCTTTTAATAAATCTAAAAGCTTTAAGAACACAAAACCTGTAGCTGTCGCGTCATCTATTGCTCTATGATGATTTTCTAGATTAATATTAAATAGAGCTGTTAATGTATCTAGTCTATGCTTTTTCAAATCTGGTAATAAATATCTAGAAAGTTCAAGTGTATCTATATATTCATAATCAAATTTGATTCCTTTTCTGTGCATAGAGCTTTTGATAAAAGAAATATCGAATTCAGCGTTATGAGCGACTAAGACTGAATCTTTACAAAAGTCCATAAATTTTTCTAATATTTCATCAAATGATGGGCAGCCAGCTACAGTAGCATCATCAATTGTAGTTAATTCTGTAATTCTATAAGGTATATGAAAACCAGGATCAGTAAATTCTGAGAAATTATCTATAACTTTGCCATCTTTTATCTTCACGGCACCCATTTCTATAACTCTATCGTCAGTTGCTGAAAAGCCTGTAGTTTCTACGTCAAAAACTACAAATGTGTTCTTGTTATCACCTTTGTAATTGTTTACTAAAGTTTTTGTATCGTCAAATAAATTCGCTTCTACACCATATAAAGGCTTAATGCCTGTTTCTATAGCTGCATCCATAATTTCTGGATAGCTTTGAACAACATTTTTATCCATGAAGCCGAGCGAATTATAGCCTCTCTTTTTTGCTTCTTTAAAATATTCTTTAGCTGATATAAAGCCTTCCTGACTTGACATCTTAGTGTGTAGTCCTATTTCTACCCTCTTTATATCTTCTGTTTCTTCATCTGTTTTTTCTTCACTAATTATCTCATAGCTATAAATCTTTATGCTCATGATATTTTGGAAAAGATTAACATTGCCGCAAAGGTATAATTTAACTCCGTTATCTATATCATATTCATAATCATATTTTCCTTCTTTATTTTTTCTTATGAATTTACTAACTCTGATAGCCTCTTCACCGTCATCTACAGCAAATTTAACTAAGGCATAATCATCTCTGTCAACAAACTCATAAGCAAAGACTTCTCCTTGTATTGTAATAAAGTCCATGTCAGAAGTGATATCTTTTATCTTGATGCATTTATTTTTATCAATTTCTTTTTTCTTTCTGAAAAATGATTTTTTATCGCCGTTTTCAGCACTTGCTTCGCTTTTTTTCTTTTCTTCTTTAACAATTTTAAAGCTTTCACTTATTTGTTCAGCGTTATTTTTTAATTGATCAATAAATTCTTCTTTATTGATAACAATTTCTTTGCATTTAGTCTTTATAGCCTTATTTTCAAAGCTTGCGCACAAAGATCTCATTAGTTCAAGGAAAGGATTTGCATTGAAGCTATCTAGTATTAGCTGATTATCAAGTGTAAATATATATGATGCATCATCTTCTTCATAGCTTAATGCTTTTTCATCGATATCAGTAAATTCATTTCTTATTGAATTGAAATATTCGCTGCACTTTGTATATTGTATTGCATTAATATTAACATCTGATAAAGAGAATTTTAAAAAAGTAGACTTAATTAATTCATCTACTTTTGGAGCTAGACTTTGCTCTTTCAAATTATAATAATAAGTTATTTTAAGTGTCTTTTCATTAAGAACAGGACTTTCGAAAAATATCTTATCATCATCTGAAAGAAAATCTATATTTATATTCAGTTCTTCAGGTTTAAATAATTTTATCATTGCTTCACATTCTTTCGATTTCTTTTAACAATTCTTCAACTACTTCATTTCTATCAAGTTTTTTAATAACCTTACCCTTTTTAAATAGATAAGCGTATTCTTTGCTCATGCTGATTCCAATATCAGCATTTTTTGATTCACCTGGTCCATTAACTGGGCAGCCCATAACTGCTACTGTGATATCTTTTTTAATATTTGCTAGTAAAGGTTCAAGCTCTTCAACTATAGGTATGATATTTATCTTAGTTCTAGCGCATGTTGGGCAAGAAACAAGGTTTACAGAGTCTTTGCGTATGCCTAATGCGTTTAAAATCTTCTTAGCGGCGATAACTTCTTCTAGTGGGTCTGATGTTAGAGAAACACGTATTGTGTCTCCTATACCATCTTTTAAAAGTGTTCCTATGGCTATAGATGATTTAACTATACCAACAGATGGCGATCCAGCTTCTGTTAGTCCCAAATGTAGAGGATAATCGCACATTGATGAAAACATTCTATTTGCATCTATGCAAGTATTTACATCGGATGACTTTATAGATACTTTTATATTATAAAAATCAAGCTTATTAAGCATCTCAACTTGCTCAAGTGCGCCATAAACAAGTGACTCTTTATTAACGCCATTATATTTATCTAATATTTTTTTAGAAATAGATCCTGAATTTGCCCCTACTCTTATAGGTAAATTCTTATCTTTGCAAATGTCTACTATTTCTCTAAGCTCTGAGCTTGAATTAAGATTGCCAGGATTTATTCTTATGCAGTCGTAACCTTCTCTTGCTGCCATTAGAGCAAGTTTATAATCAAATTGTATATCAGCTATCACTGGCACATGAATTTTTTTCTTAATTTCTTTTATAGCCTTAGCATCTTCTTCGTCATTAACAGCCATCCTTATTATATCTAGGCCATTTTCTTCCATTTCTATAGTTTGTTTAACCGTTCTGTCAACGTCTTTCGTATCAGTATTTGTCATTGATTGTATAGTTATAGGAGCATCGCCACCTATAGCTACATCACGAACAAAAATCTTCCTAGTTTTTTTTCTTTCTATCATCTAATCAATCCTTTAATGTCATTATAAGTCACAAATAAGAATAAAAGTATTAGTAATGAAAATCCAACTATATTTACGATATACTCTACTTTTTTATTCGGTTTAATTCCTGTTATCATCTCAAATAAGATAAAAACCGCCTTGCCGCCATCTAATGCTGGGAATGGTAATAGATTAAAGAAAGCAAGGTTTATGCTTATTAGTCCCAATAAAAACATAACTGAGCTGAAGCCAACTTTAGCTGCACTTGCTATAGTTTTAATTATGACAACGGGTCCTGAAACTTCATTTTTCTTAACATTTCCTTTAAAAGCTCTGCCTAAAAAATCAAACATTGATCTAAAGGCGTATCTACATGTATTGATGCTCTCTTTAAAAGCACCAAAAAAGTCATAACGCACCTTAGGCATTATGCCAATCTTTTTATATTCGATTGTTTTACCGTTATCCTCTATAGTTGCTAGCTCTGGTTTTATTTCTACGTTTATAAGCTTTCCATCTCTTTTCAAAGTAAGTGTATCACTCTCATTTTTAGAATTAATTATCATATTTCTTAATTCTAAAAATAATAATGGCTTTTTACCATTATATGAAATTATCTCATCATTTTCTTGTATACCGGCAATATATGCTGGAGAATTAGCTTCAATTTTATCAATACTTAAGTCAGTGAAGCCACTTTGCATATTCACAATAAGAAAAGCCACTACCGCTAACAGCATATTCATAAAGGCTCCTGCTAGTATAACTACAAGCCTCTTATATGCTTTAGCGTTATCAAAACTTCTTTCGTCAGCGCTGTCTTCATCCTCACCTTCCATGGCACAGTAACCGCCAAGAGGAAAAATTCTAAGTGAATAAAGAGTCTCACCTTTTTGTTTCTTTAATATAGCTGGACCCATGCCAACAGCAAACTCGTTGACCTTGATGCCAGCCCACTTAGCCATAATAAAATGACCAAATTCATGAATTGTTACCAAAGTTAAAAATACTAAAAATGCTACTATTATACTCATAAATCAATTGCTCCTTAAAAAAAACAGATTATTACAAAGGGGCATACCAATAAAATGCTATCAAATCTATCCATTATGCCTCCATGTCCTGGGAATATGTATCCGTAGTCCTTAATATTATAATATCTCTTAAGCTTAGAGAAAATTAAATCACCAAATTGAGCAACTATAGGTGCTAAAATTAAACCAATTATATAATAAGGATTGCTTTTTAAATTAAAATAGCTAATATAAAGATATGTTATAGCTAGACTTGTTATGTACGAGCCAACAGAACCCTCAATTGTTTTATTAGGGCTGATTCTTTCTATTAGTTTATGTTTACCAAAGAGTGAGCCAAATACATAAGCAAAGATATCGCTTGATGTAGATATTAAAAATACAAGTATAAGTTTAGTTCTATCTGCAATATTGTAAAACATTGTAAATGGCATAATTATAAAACATGTAGTAAAAATTAAGCTAATAAAGCTTTTAGACGAAAATTCTTTATCTAAAACACTTATTATTGAAAATAATATAAGCATCAAAACAAAAATATGCATATTTGGCATAAATGATGTGTATATATTAATGTATAGAATGAGATTTAGCATAATAGCTAGAATACATGTAAGTTTTTTTCTTGAGTCTGTCATCATGTGCAAAACTTCATATGAAGCTAACGAAGCAAATAAAAAGATGGCAAATCTATAGATATGATTCATATCATAGATTACAAGGCCTAGTAGTAAAAGCACCACTACTGTTGTTATTAGTCTTTTATAAAAGCTCTTCATTATATTCCTCCGTATCTTCTATGTCTTCCGGCAAAATTTTCTAATGCTTCAGCAAAGTCATCTCTATGAAAGTCTGGCCAAAGTTTATCTGTAAAATAAAGCTCACTGTAAGCTGATTGCATAAGTAAAAAGTTTGATAGTCTTTCTTCCCCACTCGTTCTGATTATTAAATCAGGATCTGGTATATATGAGTTATAAAAATATTCTTTAAGATCTTCGTAAGAATTAATTTCTCTTCCATCTTTTTGAGCAAGATTTATAGCTCTAATAATTTCATCTCTCGAACCATAATTTAAGCAGATATTTAGAATAAGTCCTGTGTTTTTTGAAGTTCTCTCTATGGCTCCATCAATAACTTTTTTTGATTCAGGATATATTTCATCTAAATCACCAGATACAACTATTTTAACATTGTTTCTATCAAGTTCATCTATTTGGCTATTGATATAAATAATTATTAGCTTCATCAAAAAAGATACTTCTTCTTTTGGTCTTTTCCAGTTTTCTTTAGAAAAGGCATATAAAGTAAGATATTTAATACCTGCATCTGAGGCATACCTTACATTTTCTATAACTCTGTTCATACCTTCTTTGTGGCCATAAGTTCTTGGCATATTTCTCTTTTTTGCCCATCTGCCATTGCCATCCATAATTATTGCTACGTGATTTGGAATCATAACTATCTCCTTGTAAATAACCCCCCTATAAAGAGGGGGGTTAATATTTTACACTTCCATTAATTCTGCTTGTTTATCTTTTGTGATTGCATCAATCTTTTCAGTGTATTTATCAGTTAATTTTTGTGCATCATCTTCAAATGTCTTTCTGTCATCTTCACTGATATCTCCATCTT
>UMIY01018275.1_pt1 | contig 25155 bp, 21 predicted proteins | sample 1965921 | NCBI WGS metagenome assembly UMIY01 (sample SAMEA4836134, study PRJEB28245) | human gut metagenome | biome: gut microbiome; material: fecal sample | place: Denmark | collected 2008
CCGATTGACTCATAATGACGGAATTAAACGACTGTCCCTAGCATATGTCATTGTTTTTCCCATGTGCGCCCTATTTTTGTCGCATAACCAACTTCTTCAAAGAGAAATGACACTCTGCGATTTGCTGCACAAGGTAACCTGGGAGGAGGTACAGCCTTATATCGAGCAACATTTGGCCGAATGCCCCGGGATGAAGCTTTCGGACTACGAAAGGCTGTTAGAACGCCTGCGGTGCATGGCCCCCGAAAGGTGGATCGTGCCGGGCCTGTTTCGATTCTATGTCAGTCCCGATACACCATACAGCCGGGATTGGAAGGACATCGCTCACGATACGCTCAATGCAACGGGCCGCTATCTGACCGATCATGCCTTTGGGGTGCCATGGGCCGTTGCGCTGGCCACACGGATCGAACAATCGGGACGTTTCTGTTTTTTCAATAACGCCGAATGGGCCGCCTATTGTCTTTGGGCCATGTCGCGCGAAAAAGTCGAGCCGGAAATACCAGTCTCGATGAGCTGCTTGCGGCCCGGGAACAAACCTCGATTCTGGCAATGGCTCCAAGGTCATTATGCCGATTATCGAATCAAGCGTCTGTGCAGGCGGCTCCGCACACCGGAACCGACCTTGCCGGCCACCATCGCCAGGCAGCGCAAACAGTTGCAGCGTGTAGAGGCTTCCATCCTCCGTCTGACGGGAAGGGATATGGATCGGTTGTCGGTCCGGCTTATTTCGGAGAAAAAGCGGGAACGGATCGGGGAACTGATCATGGAGCGTAAGGCGCTGCTCAACCGGATGTTTGCTGCAACAGCAGAAGAGGTGGAACGCATGGAACGGGTAAATTCTCTGCTGTTGGATCTTACCCAACAGATGTATCGCCGCAGCGCGGAGCTTTACCGCAGGGTGCTGGACACGACCCTAGACAAGACGTTCGACGATGACGTTATGGTGGAAGGTTCACTGAAATACGGTTGCAACGGTCCTGATTCGGTGCTGCATCTGACCAACGACCACTATTACGGTTCGGATTTCACGCGTATGCTGCAAATCATCAGCTGGCTTTACTCGTGTGATGTTGACGGGTTCCAGCCAGAAGAGATTGAGTGTACATCGACGGGAAGTATCGACCCGGACGACACCCCTTCGATGAGCGATGCGCAGTTGGGATTTGCCAACGATTTGGACGACGGTACCACCTGGGCGGAGGGCTGGCTCGATCATCCCGCATTCAAGCATATCTGTATCTGCCATGCCGTACACGACATCTGTACGCACAAATGCTATTCGATTCCCGACCTGCTGCGTATGAACGACTTCTGGTGCGAGGTAAAAATCTCCCACCAGCACATTGTCGAGCAGGACGGCAGCCGATGGGAGTGGTGGAACAGTTGTTCGTTCGAAGAGTTCCGGAACAAATTGTTGTCAGAAGCAGCACATCGTCCGGAAGAGTACCGTCTCGGACAATATATTGTCAACCGTACTTCCGAACTGTTCCCCGATGTTGTCGGCAGGCTAAAGAACGATTGTTTTGGGGATGATCAGCAAATTGATGCCTATTTGCACGAGTTATTAGGTAAACTAAAGGCGCGTTGACAGTTATGCGATTATGAGAATTATTGTGCGAATATGATTTAAATAAATATTAATTGCGTTGTAATTCAGTGTATTGACATCATCTATTTCTGCCAAACGCAGAAACAAATATTTAATTTTGATCATAATGGATACTTTAAGCATGATGACAACCGGAAACGGACATGTTTCCAATTACCGATTCCCTTCTGTTGAACTTTTGGAAAAACGAAACGATGGAAAAGAAAAGATATCGATTGCGGAAATCGCAGAAAATGAAAACAGGCTCAAACATGCGCTGGAACAATTGGGAATAAAAAAATTGCCCGGATCGAAACTACAATCGGTGCGGCCATAACACGTTACGAGGTAACGCTTCTTCCCGGGTATAAGTTAAAACGTCTTGAAGCAGAACTTGCCTTGCCGCTTGGTGTACTGCGTGGACGTATGGCGGAAATAGATCCTTTCCGCCCTGCTATTATTATCGAGATTCCAAATACAAATCGGGGGACTGTATCCATGTATTCGCTTATTCAGTCCGATACATTCCGGGAAAACAAAGCGGAGCTTCCGCTGGCAATCGGACAAACCGTGGAGAATGCACCGTTTATCTTGGATTTGACCGAAATATCGCATTTACTGATAGCTGGAGCTACAGGTCAAGGAAAGTCTGTGGCTCTGCATGCCATGATTACCTCGCTGCTCTACAGCAAGCATCCCACACAGCTGAAATTCGTGATGATCGATCCTAAGAGAATCGAGTTTACACCGTATGGGAAGATAGAGCGCAACTTTCTGACCAAGATGGAGCCAGAGGAGGCTATCATTACTGATCCTTATAAGGTTGTCGATATGCTCAATATTCTCTGTCTGGAAATGGATAATCGCCTGGAACTACAAAACAAAACCAGCGTGCGCAATATCACCGAATACAACGAAAAATTCACTTCACAGCAGCTTGACTCTCGGCACGGACACCGCTATCTGCCCTACATTGTGGTGGTAATCGACGAGTATGCCGACCTCATCATCTCCGTCCGCAAGATCGAGAATCTCGTAGCGCGTCTGGCCCAGAAGGGACACGCCGCAGGTATTCACCTGATTATCTCCACACAGCGTCCTTCTAGTAACGTTATCACGGGTATGATCAAGGCCAATTTTCCGGCCTGCATTGCCTTCCGTGTGGTGTCGAGAATTGATTCGCGGACGGTTATCGACAGTCCGGGTGCTGAACAACTTATCGGTCACGGTGACATGTTAATTTCAGTCGCAGGGAAAACGACACGTGTGCAAGGCGCATGGATAGACCCGAGTGAAACAGAACGGATAGTACAGTTTATATCCGAACAGAAAGTATGAAAATGAGGGAACCATATATCAATGGTTATCAATGATACGTCTCAACATCTGAAAGTTGAATAGAGGACAATAATTGACTGCCCTTAAATATGTCGTTTTTAATTAGTTCGATATTTTGGGGAATACGAATAAATTGCAATGCCTCACAATAGGAAAATGCACCGACTCCAATCTCGGTTACAGAATCGGGGATATAGATGGACTGCAAAGAAGTACACCCGCAAAATGCGGCTCGCTAAATTTCAGTTACAGAATTCGGGATATGGAAGTCCTGTAAAGAAGTGCATGCACTAAAGGCTCTATCCTCAATGATGGTTACGGAATCCGGAATATCAATGGTCTGTAAAAGAGAACTTGCTAAATGCTTTATAGCCGATAACCCGGGTATCCTTCTCAATTCGGTACTCAGACAGTCTCGATATTTACGGGTCTTTCAGCAAGGTCAAACGGTCGGCGCTGTATCCGGCACCATAGGCATCAATCCTTGTAGCGGATTCTTTCATCATAGTCATGATTTACAAGTTTCCCTCAAAACAAAAGAGATGATGTGTCAAATCGTGACACAACAAAGCGTTTGTTGCTGAAGATCATTATTTCTCGAAATGAATCCTCCTATTTCCCAATTTTTCTTTGCCGGATACGGTTCGTATGGTGATCATAATACCAACAGACGTCGAACTGAGCAAGTACCTCGTTGTTCCCGCTCCAACCAATCTCCAATGAATGGAACAGCGTGTTACGTTCCCGTACCCCGTTAATGGCAGTTATAGTTTCCAAGGAAAGATCCCTGACTTCAAAATCGGAGATCACAAGTACATCGGCTAAAGAATACTCATCGCATTGTAGCATTCGCAATGCTTCTTTCAGGGCTGGCTCTAGATCTGTCCCTCCATGAAATGAATAAGATAGAAAATTGACGATCTGGTCCTGCTGTTGCTCCCAGTCGGCCAGGTTTAACACTTCGATATCAATTGAATAGGAAATAAGATAACAAGCCCGTTTTTCGGCATGGGAACGCAGTATTAATCCGTAGCAGATGGCTTTGGCCACTTTCTCGGGGATTCCCGACATTGAACCACTTGTGTCGAGACAAACGATATAGGGCCCCGGACCCAAAGGTGTAGTTTCCGATTGTTCAACCTGTACCTTGACAGGTGTTTGCGATCGGGAATCGAAGGTTTGCAGACGCCGTTCCACATATCTTTTATAAAAAGTCTGCTCAAGAGAGGAATCTCCGAGTAGAGCGATCTCTGTCGGCAGTAGCGCATTGAGACGGTTACTTTCCGCAATACCGTCAATATCGGGACTTGAGGCATGGGAAAATTTCATTACCCGGGAGGATGTCTGTTTCTCAAGTCGGATTTGACGTTCTTGTTGCCTCCCATTGCCACGTCCCAGTGCATCGAGCAGTATTTGAATGGTGGGATTCCTTTTGCAAACAGCCGACAACATTTGTAGCAGATTGAACGTTTTTCGTTGCCACATTCCCGGTTGTATACCCCAGAAAAGTCCCAATTCCATAGACGAATAGTTGCATCCATAAAATAATTTGATACGTTCTGCGATATGTCTTTCAATTTGTTTTCGAGCACGGCCCAGTATCTCTAATTCATAGGCAATCTCCTTGCGCAACAAAGCACTCTCCCAATCGGAAAGAAACTCCATCCGCAGATAGGTGTACTCTTCCATGCCGACAACAGGAAATTCATCAATATAAAACGGCAAGTTTAGTTCCTTCATGACATAGCGTTTTTGGAGATAAGGATACAATAACTCCCAATGTGCGGCAAAAGTTTCGTTGTCGAAAGCTGTGCAGCGAGTCAGCAACTCCTGTTCAGAACGATAGGGATTGTGTTGCTCGATGTATTGACGTGTACTGTCGATAAAAGTCGCAATATCTTCAACTACCAAAGACGCCATGCCGTCTATGGTCCTGCTTCCGTAAAGAATATGGGCATTTTGAGCAATGTCATCGAGTATCTGTCGGTAGTTTTCCTGAAGTTGAGTTGCTTCTTTCGCGATAGTCTTGTCCTGTGAATCTTCGGATACAACAGAGCCCTCGCTGGGCGAATTATCGGCAGATATCTGCTGTTTCAGTTGTAACATCAGATAGGTTTTGTATTGCTCTTTGTCATTCATCTTGGGATAGATAATAAAGCTGTGGTTTCAATTTTCGGATACGCAATATCAGTCGAGCAAGTTCGGATTTCAGATATTGAAACTGTGAATCACTGATAAATGGCGATTGTGTTCTACCTGACAGGTTGTCGGAATATGCCTCTATCCGTGCCACTAATGTATCGAGCCGTTTGTCCAACTCCCGCAGCCATTCGAAAGCCTCTGGATAGAATTTTTTCAACGGATTCTCGGCTGAAATTTCCAGCGGATAAAAAACATCGTTGATTTTGATCCCGTTCATTTCTTTGGTTAAATTAACATACATTTCTCGGGGATGAACAGGACCTCGTTGAGCCGAAAGCACCTGTACATTTTCAGCGTGTTCCATAAGAACAGCCTGTCGTGTCTGATGCAAAGAGATGGATTCGTATTCTGAAATGTCAATCAATGTTTCTCCGTTTGAATAGCCCACAAGGTTATAATATTTCCCGTTGACAACGCGATAATTTGGTACGAGTCGTCTGATCGCGCCGGGTTTCTTCATGACGATGAGCCGAATTTCTTCCCGTTTTGAAAGGATGAGTTGATATTCTTCCTCAAAATCGGAAACAATGCTGTCGATGATCATCAGCTCAATTTTCGGAATAACAGTATCCAGCTGATCCGAATCGTCCCATAACGTTGTAGTCATCAGTAAACAATCAATTCGTTCAACTTGATTGCGTCCATTGAGAAAGGCTGCCGTCCGCAGTAGCCGGATAATTTTTTTCCATCGACGGTCAGAGACGAAAATAGGTTTCGACGCCCCATCATTTTCATTGCCAATGGGTTGCTTTAAACATCCTCGTATTTTGGAGATCAATCCCAATATACAAGAAGGCACCGCAATCCGATCAATCTGTATTTGCCATTCGGCATATTCTTCAGCTGTAATTTGCAAGGATTCGGACAGGTCTATTTCTGTGTCTCCAATCCCCAGAATCATTTTATAAAAGGCCTTTTCCGATATCAATGGCGGCACTACAATCCGAATAAGATATCGATCCCACAAGGCTTCCAACCCTTCGTCTTGGGCCGGAAGTTCGTTTGAGGCTGAGATAATTCCTTTTAGCGGCAGACGAAGTTCATGATCGCCGTTCCGGAAAAGTTTTTCGTTCAGTACGGTCAGTAAGGCGTTCTGAATCGATGGCCCGGCCTTCCAAATCTCATCGAGGAAGACCACATCGGCCGTCGGCAGATAACCCTCCACCAACCGTTCATAGGTATCTTCATTTTTGAGTTTTGAGATCGAGACCGGCCCGAAGATTTCATCAGGCGTACTGAAACGGCTCATCAGATATTCAAAAGACTGCGCATTTCGAAAAGCCAGCTTCAGCCGTCTGGCGATGAGACTTTTGCCTACTCCGGGCAGCCCTAACAGGAAGATGCTTTCCCCCGCAATGGCCGAAAGAAAGGCCATGGCCAATACATAGTCCCGTTCGTAAATACCGGCAGCCAGTTGCGTCAATAATTGCCTGATTCGTTCCTGACGTGGACGAAAAAGAGTATCTTGTTCCATTAAGATTTGCTTTTGTCTCCAAAGATCAGATGAGTAAGAGCCCAATCGTGACATAACAAGTGAGGATATTTTATTGGGAAATTTTTTCGGTAAAACTTTAACTTATGCTATAATTGAGCATTACCTTGTATTTATCTTTGTCTATAAATCTATGGGTTGAAGCAAATCAATATACTCGGGTAATATGGAAAAATTACAACGATTGCTGGATGAGGTCAGACTTATCCTGAAAAAAGCAGAGGTTGAAAAGAAAGAGGCGGACAGACGCGGAGAAAGCTTTAACATATTCAATGTTTTAGGTGTGACTTCCGACGAGACACGAACTCACTCCGCATTTATTGCAGAGTTGTTGGACCCCAATGGCAGTCACGGCCTCGGAGATCAATTTCTCCGATCATTCGTCGATACAGTTGATTGTTTGAGGTCCTGGAATTTCGACACGAAATCGGCCAAAGTTCACAAAGAGTTGAGTATCGGAGGTAAAAATGAGGATTGCTCGGAAGGGGGCAGAATCGACATTGCAGTTGAGTCCAATGGCAAGGCGATTATCATCGAAAATAAAATCTATGCCGGCGACCAGGAAAAACAACTGGTGCGGTATTACAACTACGGCACAAAGAACTGTTCGAATGGGTTTCGATTGCTTTATCTGACTTTGAATGGAGATGATGCTTCAAAGTATTCCCGCGAAAAGTTGGTCGTGAACGAGGACTATTACACAGTCGCCTATAATCATGAAATTTCCGATTGGCTGCAACGCTGCATAGAATTTTCCGTACGCCGACCCCTCATTCGGGAGACATTAATTCAATATCAAAGCCTGATTAACCAACTAACAATGAACAGCATGGACAAAAATAGCCAGGAAGAGTTGCTCAAACTCATGTCCGACCCGAAGAATATCGATTCAATCTGCAGCATTCTCAATCTGGAAGCGAGATGGCGGGAACGTATCTTCAATGTATATGTTCTTACTCACTTGAAAGAGAAATTTAAAGATCTGGACATTGAACTTAAGAACAAAGGTGTCAACATAAAGCGCCCTGAATGGACGCAATATATTCGCCTGGATTGGGGTAATACGTTGGGTAATCATGCAGCCATTGGAATTACCACCAACATTGCCGGCCCCAAAATGAAGCAAAAAATAGATAGCTTCAGCGGCCCTGGGAGCCAAGCTCCCAGCGATTGGTGGCCGTATGGATGGAAGAAGTTGGATGGAAAGTATTGGGAAATACCCCAAATGATCAATGGTGAACTTGTCGATTATCTGTATCGTAAGATTCTCTCTATTTTGGAGGAGATAGAGGAAAAGCAACTCCCCATGTAAATTCTCTGATATATGAACTTGCTCGTTTATGCCGTATTTTGGTGGAGGCGAGCTTTTTTTGTGTTTTAGGTTCCAACAAGGCGCAAGGTCAGTGGTATTTTTGTATATTTGACGATAAAATCTCAACATCTCGATTCTATCGAATAGAATATACCCATTAATTAACCTAGTCATATGAAAAAGGGGCAATTAACACAATATAAAATCATAACCATAACCGCTGTCTTGGTCGTTTTGGCTTGTTCCTTTGCCATTTACCTGCGTCTGTTTACCGAGAAGGAACTCTGGTATGAGATGTTTGCCGCTGTTCTTGGAGTAATTATAACCGCAATCATCACGATGATTCTGCTTCGAGGACAGAGTGACAATGATGTGGAAAGGGAAAGAGCATCCAAGATATTCGGAGAAAAGCTCAAAATCTATCAAGAGTATCTCTGCACGTTGTGTGATGTAATCAAGGACCGGAAACTGACCGATGAGGAAAAAATCCGTCTGGAGTTCCAGACTTCCTATGTTGCTATGCATTGTGATCCTGCATACATCGCAATAGTAAGTGGAGCAGTACGCGACCTTATAAAATATTGTTGCCCGGATGAAAGCAGTGAGGATCAAAAACGGCTAAACCCTAATTTGTCCATGAGCGAGTCACCTGATCCGTTGTTGAACAGTCTTTTTTGCATTGTTGAAGCCTTCAGAAAGGATTTGTATGGCGATGACTTCAAATTCGATGACAAAGATAAAGACGCCACACTCAAAAACTTCTCAGACGCTTACCGGAATGCCAAAAGCGATGATAACAGCGAGGGAAATGAGATTGCCCAGCAGGCGGAGCCTACCCTGCAAAATCATGATGTCAGTCATTGGGACGACGCTTTGCAGAACTGGAACAAGCAAGGGTGGAATCTTGAAGGCCTCTCTGACCGGTACGACGGCTTTAGGCTTGTAAACAGAACTGGAAATCCTGGAATCATCAATGTTGGATTCTGGCATGGACATTATTATATTCAGGCTTCATATCGCAACGACTCTGATTTCTCAAAACCTTTGAAATGGGAAAAGGGAGGGCGTAGAAACTATGGACAGTGGTGGCAATACCTTGCTGAACCCTATTATGATATCCCGGAAAGACAATTTGTGGAGACCTTTAAGTCCAACAAGAATCTTCAACAGTATATCACTGATTATACGAATTTGTTGATAGATATCGAAAGTCGCCATCATCGTACTGTGACCTGGAAAGATAAGGTAAAGAGATACGAAAACTGGAAAATATTCATTTGGTATTGGGATATGCTGGCTTGTGAATACGAGAATGAGGAGGAAGGTATTCCCTATATGGATATTATCGAAAAAGACAAGAGTGGAATTGTGCTTATTCAACTCGCCAATCGTCAAAATGACATGGCAAAACTGAGAAATACATTGAAACGGATTGGATGTGAGAATAAGGAAAAACAGGAGAATGGCTATGTAATTCTGGAGGAAGTTCACTCTGTCATGGCGGAAGATGTCGCGGCAAGAGTAAACTATTGGATTGACAAGATCAAGCTCTAATTCTGCATTCCTTAATATTTAAAACAAAAAGAATCCGGCTTTTTCTGCCGGATTCTTTTTGTTTTGCGGCATGGTTACAATGCCGGAGCATGTCGTCCTTTATGAGGCCCGTTGGGGTGTCGTAAACAGTAGCCAGAGGTCAAGGATGAAATGCTGTTGGACGATTGCCCGCAGTATTTGCAAGTGTATTTGCTTTTCTCGCTTCCTTCATAGAGTTTATGTCTGCCTTTATGAGGACCATCCGGATGTCGTATGCAATAACCAGCGGTCAAAGACGAAACTGAGGAAAACTTTTGTCCACAGTATTCACAATAGAAATTTGCCATAGCACTTAAGGTTAGTTTGGTCTATCAAATATAATGTTTTTCTGTCAAAAAATGTCGACTATGCTCTTGTCTAACTCTCACGGGGACTTTGCAATTCAAAATTTTTCTGCTGTAATTCGATTGGTCGTATCATCCGACTCGAAGTCTCGCATCAATTCTTCCAGGTAATAATCCCGTATGCTAACCCATATCCAGAGATATAGCAGTCTGCGTCATTCTTTTTAGCAAATATATCGACCGGATATGCCAAACGAAAGCCGAACATATCAAAAAATTAATTTAACCATCCGATAGTTATGCCATAATTTGACATATCACTATTCTATATTTGCAGCAGACAATCTGTTCAATGGGAACGGATGAATGAAATAAACCATACAACTATGTCAAAGAGTAGAAAGACGCGCACCTCATCGAAAAGCAATGCCGCCATGTTGTTTAACCGTTATGTCTGGCTGGTCGATACGATCTACCGCGCCGGGCGCATTACGTTCGAAGAGATCAACGAGCGTTGGCAGCGCTCGTCGCTCAACGAGACCGGTGAGGAACTGCCCCTGAAGACCTTCCACAACCACAAGAACGCCATCCAGCAGATGTTCGACATCAACATCGAATGCGACAGGCGGGGAGGATACCTCTACTACATCGAACATGCCGAGGATATGGAACAAGGTGGCGTGCGGACATGGCTGCTGAACACCTTTGCCGTAAACCATCTCATCAACGAGAGTCACCACCTCAAGCGGCGCATCCTTTTCGAGGAAATTCCCTCCGGACAGCGATTCCTCACGCAGATCATTGAGGCGATGCGTGACAACCGGACGTTGGAAATGACCTACCAGAGTTTTTGGAACGATACGGCCCATACATTCGAGGTGGCGCCCTATTGCGTCAAGGTGTTCCGCCAACGGTGGTATGTCGTGGCGTGCAGCACGAGCGATGATCGGTTGCGCATCTATGCGCTGGACCGCATCCGGGAGCTTCGCACGTCGGAGCATCTGTTTGTCCTGCCCAAGGATTTCGACCCGCAGGCCTATTTTGCCGATTCGTTCGGCATTGCTGTCGATGAGGATTACAAACCCGAGCAGATAAAGGTTCGCGTATCGGGTATTCAGCGACAATACATCCGCACGCTGCCGCTGCATGCTTCGCAGCAGGAGACCGAAATTACGGGCGACTCTTCGGTATTCGAGTTTTACCTGCGCCCGACGCTCGACTTCCAGCAGGAGCTGCTGACGCATGCAGCGAACACCGACAGTCAGATTGAGGTGCTGCAACCGCAGTGGCTGCGCGAACAGATGAAACAGATTGGATTAAGTTTGCTCAACACGCATAGCATCAAGTAATATGATTGTACATCCCGCACATATCACCTTGCTTCTCGGAGGCTACAACGGTTATGCCGTTTTTGGCACAGGACAGGGTCGCAACCAGAAATTCGGACTGATTGACCGGAATGGAGAGATTATAATTCATCCAGAATTTCCGGGATTTAGCATAAGTCCCGGAAGCCGATATGTCGAATTTTTTACAACACGTTCGTATATGCGGCCCCGTTACTTTGACTTGACCACGGGAAGATGGATCAATCATGATGACAAGCACCTGCTTTGGCCGATTGACGGGAGCGCCGGCAGATATTTTCGCATCTTCACCCGTCGTCGTTCCGGTATTATCGATCATATGGGCCGTCAGATTCTTCCGATGAAATATGGGTATGTCGGATGGTGTGGAGGAAACTTCATCGTACAAAATCCCAGAAGCGGACTTTTTGGAATTGTGACACCTGATGGAGAAGAGGTCGTCCCATTTTCCCGAAAATACGAGCGGGTCCTTCCCGGAGCCCTGGATGAGCCAACCCTTGTAGAAGAAGATGGCAAATGGTTTTATATTGACCATTGCGGAGAACCGATAGTATCGAGAGGAACGCTTGAGCTGCCGGCTGATAATGTAAAAGTACTGAATTATGCACAACATATCGAATACGGCATTAAAGAAGGGGAAGTATGGAAGTATGGGATACTCGATAAATCTGGGCATAAAGTGGTCCCTCCAATCTATGACGTGATATATAACTTTAACAAAAAATATGTTTTAGCCCGATTCTGCGTTCAAGATGCTCGTCCAATGGAAGGCCTGATAGATTTCTCGGGTAATCCGGTTATTCCCGTCGGGAGCCGAAACGAAGTCTTTTCCCCGATTTCCGGGGATGACGATTTGATAGTTACCTATCTCGAAAATCAACAATATTACAATACTGCAGACTCGGGGATTGTTCGAATAGGGGCCGATGGATCTTTGACAGAAATTATTCCGGCCATTTTCTGCATTCCCTATCTAGAACATACCGATCTGATTATAGCGTCTCCATGGCGAAGTGTGCGGGGTTACAGGGATCACAATGGCTTCGGGATATTTTCACTGGGCGGCGAGCTGTTGGTACCCTTTGAGTATAATGATATAAATTATATGAATGATAAGGAGCGTATCGCTGTTAATAAAGATGATAGATGGTTCTTCATAAACTCAAAAAACGAGCGGACCTTGTTCTAAATTTCTCATAAAAACAAACAAATATGATTTACCTTACATCTTTTACCTTGCCATCGCAGGAATCGGAAGAGAATTATTTGAATAAATTCTACTGGGAAAAGACTCCAGGAAGTAACTATTATGGCATACTCTATCCATTCACTATCTTTCCGGCAATCGGTCTGCGTAAAATTGATTTTGACCATATTACAATTTTTTATGGAGGCAATGGCAGCGGCAAGTCAACCCTGTTGAATATTTTGTCTCAAAGAGTCAAGGCCAACCGCAGCTCTCCCTATAACACCAGCGTTCATATGAATAAATATGTAGAGCTATGTTCGGTTCAAACGGATATGAGATGGTGCGGTGAAGAATTCAATTTGACGGGAGAACGTTCGTCTCAATATGATATTGGACATATAACCCGTGTCATAACAAGCGACGATATCTTCAAATCATTGCTCGCCGGGAGGATCAAGCGCGAACAAATCCAGGTTAAGGCAAATATGTTGATTAAACGCAATACGGCACTAAAATACGATGCGGAAAGCAATCTGAAGACACCTCGTCATCTGGACTTTGAAAGTGGCGCAAATGTTCACGAATACATTGATTTCATAGAAGCTCGCAATAAATCTCATTCTCGTTACCTCAGGGATAAACTAGGCAAGGAAGAACCTGGGCTCTCCAATGGCGAGAATAGTTTTCTGCAAATTTCACAATTAATGGAAGACGAAGGCGTCTACATTCTGGATGAACCGGAAAACAGTTTGTCCCCGGAAATGCAATACAATTTGTCTCAACTCATCCTCTACATGGCCCGTTACAACAATTCGCAGATTATCATGGCAACGCATTCTCCGTTTTTATTGGGTATCGAAGAAGCAACTATTTATAATCTTGATGAACAACCAGTCAAAGTGTGCAAATTTGAGGAGCTGGAATCGGTGCGATTTTACTATGATTTTTTGCGTGAACGGCTGAATGAGAAAAACTGAGATATAATATCCGGATGTAGACGGCATCCTCCAGTCTAGATACTTGGAGAAAACCGTCCTGATGCCATGCAGTTTAGTTGGAGAACAGCTTCATACATAAGATATCATTATCCATCTCTGAAGGCAGTTCGTGGTAACACGGATGTTTTTGAAGATGAAACATCTTTACACGGGAATGCCGTGCAGCTGCAGAATACAAGCCCAATCCGTCCGTTCCTGAATACACCCCACAAAACCGTGTCGGGCAAATATTCCGGGTTTCCTTTGCCGGGGAATTTTTTTGCGTATCTTGCAAAAAACGGTTCTGCCATGAAACGCTTCATCTTTCTGTGCTCCCTCTTTACAGTTTTTCTCGTCAAAGCTCAGGATTCCGCATCCATTCCGACGCTCCACCACGGTACGGAGTTTATCATCAAGGTCGTGGCTGCCGAGGGCGGACTCTACAGCTACTCCATCGTGCACGAAAAAGAGATCGGGAGTAAGGTTCTCATCTCAACGTCGGATCCCTTTCTGAAGGGACAGATTCCCAATGACGAGATTCGCGGACAGTTCGGGACAATCGAGTCAGAGAAGGGGACTCGGACACTCCTGCGCATAAAAAGCGGAATCCCCGAACCTCTGACATTTGTAATCGCGTTGCTGCAAGACGAGATAAATTACGATGTGCTGGATCTGGACCTCTATCCCAATGTCCTGCAAAACGACTTTTGGTCCGGCCGGTTCGAAAAGATTCTGATCGGGGACCTCCGCAAAAAACAAGTACAGCTCCAGTTCGAGATCATGCGGGATTCCACCTGCATCAAGAATCTGGGTTTAGACCCGGGAAAGGCCGACACTCTCATCCGCAAGCAGCTCCGCCTCATCCGGAAGACCTTCGATGCGGACGAGGATCTGTTGCTATCGGGGATGGAAGAGCTCGGGCAGCAGTTCGCCTCCCGCCGTATCGAGCGGAGCTACAATCAAGGCATCGGCACCGATCTGTATCTCAATCCCCGGGCATATACGCTTGATCCACATCCGAAAGAGTATCTCCGGACAGAATGTCCCTATCTCTCGAATAACATCATTTATTTTACGGAGCAAGGTACCGACCGGATTCGCGTGATCTACTGGGAATGGGAAGAATTCTCGGAAATGGGCTTATGGTCGGAAAACGGCACGAACATCCGGCTATCTCTCTTTGGAAACGTCGACAGCAATTTCCGCGACCTAAGCCTGTGTATCTACCGGGACTGACGTCACACCGCAACAAAACGTGTTGTCGCCAAAGTGGAGAAGCCTGGCTGAGCGAGCCTCTAAAATCCGATTTTACGGCGTTCTCTCTCCGGTTGTCCGAGCATCTCCGAACGGCAATATTCATCGAGTCGCTCGAACGAAGGTTCCGCGCCCTGCAGGATTATGTCAATCGTCCGTTTGCGGGCGATGTTCTCGATCTGTCCACCGCTGAAATCGTACCGTGCAGCCAGCATGGCTGCCGTTCGCTCGTCGAGTGTCGGAATCATCGACCGCCAGATCCGACTCTTCGCCTCCGTCGAGGGTTTCTCGAACTCAATCTTATAGAGAAAACGCCGCTCAAAAGCCTTGTCCAGATTCTGTGTAAGGTTCGTGGTGGCAATCATGATGCCGTCCAACTGCTCCATCTCTTGCAGAATGATATTCTGGATCGAGTTTTCCATCTTCTCCACGGCCTGGCTGGCTCCCTCCTGGCGGATGCCCAGCACGGCGTCTGCCTCATTGAAGAGCAGGATGGGAGCCGGTTTCGAATAACGGGTATAGGCGCGGTAACGATCGAAAGCCTCCTTGATGTTCTTCTCGCTTTCGCCAACCCAACAGCTTTTGATCTGTGAAACATCGACAACCATCAGATCGCGGCCCGTGCGGCGTGCCAGCTGGTAAACCGTCTCGGTCTTGCCCGTTCCCGGCTCTCCATAGAAAAGGCAGGCAAAGCCCTTGCGCATGCCGCCGGCCTCCAGCCGCTGCTGGATGTCGGTGAAGTGTTCGGGGGCGAGGAGTTCCCCCAGCCGGTCGATCTGTCGCTGCACCGACGGGTTGTAGAAGAGCTCCTTGGCGGCAAAGGTCGTGCAGTCGAGCAGATCCCTCCCCTTGCGACTCTTGTGCTCGACATAACGCAATCCGACGAAAAGAGCCTCCCGGGCCGTGCGAGTCAGGTGGAAATACTCCGGATCTTCCAAACCGTTTGCGTTATAGGGCTCGATGATTTTCCGTTCGCACAGTTTGAGATCCGAGGCATTCATCATCCAGGAGAGGAACCGCTGCTCATCCCCCGTAAAATAGTCCTGCCAGTCCCGCATCCGGAGGTACGCCTTGCCCTTGTTTACGTAGAGATGGCAGAAGACGTAAAACAGCAGGCGTTCCACGTCTTCGGACAAATCATAGATTTGGAGCGTCTGACAGAACGGCAATTCCGGATTGGCTGCCACCAGCGCATCCAGATCGGCGAGCAGCAGATTCCGGTCCTCTTTCATCCGGTCAAGAATCTTCTCCATGCGGTCGAAGAGCTGCTCGACAGTCAGGTTGTCGATGGGCGCCGGCTCGAAGGCGCGGTTTTCCTTGACGGCCTCTACGACCTCCATCGGGACGGAATAGAAGACCGTGTTCTCCTTTTTGAAGCGCCAGATAAGATGTCGCTGCGCCAGACGGTCGGCTGCGGCCATCAACGAGATGACCCGTACCGTACGGCAACCTATCAACTGGGAAAAATCGCTGATCTGAATCCGCGGATCGGTGCATTTCTCCATAAAAAGGGCGAAGGTCAATGCCTGCTCCTCATCAAGCGTCATACGCTCGGCCACATACGCCAATGCGGAATGGGCTTTTATGTGGAAGAGAGCATCGAGATTCAGTTCTACGGCCAGATTCACGATCCGCTCGATGGCTCCGATCAAGGTCCATGCGGGCTCCCTCGGGTTGTTTACCAATGGCTGATCAACCTCCGTTTTCGGGCTCGCGCCCCTCTTCGTCTCAAGATGTTCCATCATTTCCGTGTTTTATCTCCGGCAAAGTTCAATAGCCAATCTGCCAGAATCCGGCGCACGCGCTCTTTTTGAGAAAAAATCAGCGGCAAGTATGAAAATTCCGACCATGTGCATGATTTCAGCACATACTCTTGCTACCTTTGTACCAGAAAAAACAAACACCATGGCATCCAATCTCTTCAAAAGGTACATCTGGCTGGCCGACACGATCCATCGCTACGGGCCGATTACGCTGGCCGAGATCCGTGCCCGCTGGCAGCGCAGCGCGCTCTACGACGGTCGTCCGCTGGCACGGCGGACCTTCCACTCCCACCGCGACGCGGTCGAAGAACTGTTCGACCTCTCGATTGTCTGCGACGAACATACCAACCGTTACTCCATTGCCAACAGCGAGGATCTCAACTCGCACAACATCACAAACTGGTTGCTCGATAGTTTTGCCGTCGGGCAGTCGCTGCGCGAGGCCCGCACGCTGCATAACCGCGTGCTGGTCGAGGAGGTTCCCTCGGCCCGGGGGCATCTTCCCGAACTGCTCGACGCCATACGCGAGAACCGGCAGGTGGTCGTTACCTATCAGCCCTTCACGGGGGACGAGGCCTTCGACCTCCGTCTTCGGCCACTCTTTGTCAAGCTCCGCGACCGGCGCTGGTACCTCTACGCCGACAAGCCCGACAATGCGAAGATCAAGCTCTATGCGCTGGACCGCATGGTGAAGATCCGCGTGACCGACGATCGCTTTACGCCGCCCGAGGGACTGGATCCGGCCGGCTATCTCTCCGGGGCCTTCGGCGTGGCGGTCTATGACGATATCCGCCCCTGCACGATTCGGGTCCGGGTTGCGGGCGATGGCGTCAAGTACCTCCGTACACTGCCCCTGCACGCCTCGCAGCAGGAGGTCGAGACGCATGACGACTATGCCATCTTCGAATTTCACTTGGCACCGACGCCGGAGTTTTACCAGGCCATGTTAAACTGCCACGGCAACTTTGAAGTGCTCTCGCCGGGCAATGTGCGAGAGGAGATGCGGCGCATCATCGGGGACCTCGGAGCTCTCTACGCTCACAACGTTCCAAAAGTGATCTTTCTCGATTTCGACGGCGTGATGAATACCGAGCGTTACATTGCCGAACAGCGCAGGAACGGGCTCCCGGTTTCGGACTGTTACGGTTATCTGTTCGACCCCGAGGCGGTGGAGAACCTGCGGCGGATCATCGATGCAACCGGTGCCGCGGTGGTCATCTCCTCGTCATGGCGTCTCGAGGGCGAGGAACGGATGGAAGCCATGTGGCATGAGCGGGCTCTGCCGGGACAGCTGATCGGCGTAACCGGTCAATCGCCGCATGCCAACTTTCCAATGTCCGCCGGAGAGACGGCCGGAGCCGCCAAGGGTGAAGAGATTTGCAGTTGGCTGAAAGAGCACGCTTCGAAGCCATACCGCTATGTAATTTTTGACGATGAAGCGGATATCCGACCGGAACAGCGACCGCATTTCATTCAAACCGATCCCCGCATCGGCATTACCCGCGCGGATGCTGAACGAGCCATCTTGATTCTAAACGGCAATGACCATGACTGACAAGAAAAAACAATACGCTCAAAAAACAACGACTTCATTTCGGACGTTCAGCCAGCGGGCCGATGCTCCGAAAACAGCAGAGACCATCATCCCGATCGACATTGTCGACCGACAGGGTCGCAACTACACGCTGCGGAATGCCGAGGGCTTGCAACTCCGGATCAACGAATCACTGGTCGTAGACAACGGGCTGCATATGGATGCGCAAGCAGGGAAACTGCTCGTCCCCGAATCACTCGTCCGGGGCTGGTTTGAACCGATCCACCGAGAGCAACAGAAGCGGGAAGAGCAACGGCTCCAGGATCTCTTTGCCGCATCGGTGCCGCTCGTCTGGCACCACCGTGAACGGATTCTTGCCGACCCGCAAATCTTCGGAGCCCGCACGCCGATGCGCATCCGCATGGCCTATGTTTCGATGCAGGATTCGGGACCCTATCCACTGGGCGTGGTGGTCCAGGCATGGACCGAATACGAGGAGTGCTATACGCGCGTATGCCCGAAATGCGGCGGACAGATGCTGATTTATTCCTTCTCCGGATCGCCGTTAAGCGGCCGCAGCAGCCATTCGGCCACATGCACCGCATGCGGCTACCAACAACACCACGTCGACGAAGGCAGTTTCGGGAGTCTTGCCTCACCGATCACGCGTATCGCCGGCCAGTATCGGGATTTGCCGAAGGATGATGCACTATCGCTCGAAGAGGCCATCAACCTTCTAAAACATCGTTAAACCGGCAGCATGTTTGCTTTTTTCCATTTTACCTTTAACTTTGTATAGGACCTTAAAATAAAGTTTTATGGATGCACAAACATTAAAAAACAACTTGGATTTCGTCTTTTTCCTTCCAAGCTGGATATTAATCTGGACGAAAACAAGGACATACTCTACATCGGTATCGAAGCCTCATCCGTATGCGATAACATGCAACAAGACTCATCTGCTTTTGAGGGATGGATCTTTTGTATTTATGCACCCATGCAAGATAAAATAAAACAGGTCGAACTTTCGTGGCAGATTCCAGACGAAAAAGATCAAAACACACATTATAATCGATTTTTGTATCGGGTAATCAAAATGCAGCAGCATTTCAACTGGTTTTCGGTTGCTTCGGACAATCTTCAAGAGCTTGCAGCATTCCGAAACAGATACAAAGATGTCAAACTGGTTTTAAACCAGCCGAGGGTTGCCGGGAAGCAAACGGACCTCAAGGAAAAGACAGAGGCCTTCTTCGAAAGAGCCTTCATGGACGAAAAACAGTTTTACAAGGGGATTCAGTTCGACTCATTCAACCATCAATTGCCTGTTGGTCTTTTCATGGACAGCGTATCGCAAAACAGTTCGATTTTTCCGGGGAATAAAGGCGCTATTGACCTGTGGGGAATCAGAAAGGATGAATTTTGGATTTTCGAACTCAAATTCAACAACAGCAAAGTCGGAATTTTATCCGAAATTCTGTTTTATCTGTGGATCATGGAGGACTTGTTCTTCACGCGGAAAATAGGTTATGATCCATCGGGAAAGAGCAATACGATTCGGGATTTGAATCGGGTTTATGATTTGGCTCAAGCTGGGATTTCCAAACTTCACGGGGTTTTATTAACGGATAAATTACATCCGTATATTGATAATAGGGTCATTGATTTTATCAATAAGACAAATCAGGAATCGCGCATACTCCTGTCGGTTCAAATGTACAAGCCTCGCATTACGGTAAAATTGCTATGACCATCACCATCCACCGCGGAACACACGAAATCGGGGGCAGTTGTGTCGAGATACGGACCCCGCAGGCAAAAATCCTGCTCGATCTGGGTCTGCCGCTCGATTTCGACACCCGGCCCCAGGAGCAGCAGGAACTAATCCGCCGCGAGGCCCTCGAATGGGCACAAGATGCCGATGCCATCTTCATCAGCCACTACCATGCCGACCACCACGGTCTGCTGCCCGATACGCACCGGGATGTGGCCATCTACGCTACGGCCGGGACGGCGGCCATGATGCACGTCACCGAGGTGATTCATGGACGCGGCGATGCCGACTATCCGCGCCATATCAGAATCCTCGCCAAGGAGGCTGACGACCGGAAGTTCGAACCGGTAACCGTGGGCGATATCCGCATCACACCCTACACGGTCGACCATGCGGCCTATGATGCCTGCGCCTTCCTGATCGAAGCCGAAGGCCGGCGAATCCTCTACAGCGGGGATATCCGCCGTCACGGGGTGAAAGGCTTTCTCTACCACACCCTGCCCCGGAAGGTCGACTGCCTGCTGCTCGAGGGGACCAATCTGGCCACCGAAAAGGAGTGTATGAGCGAAGCGGAGATTTGCGAACGTTTCAAGGAGCAGTTCCGCACCGATGCCGACAAGCTGCACTACATCTGGTGCTCGGGGCAGAACATCGACCGGATCGTCCAGATCTACAAGGCGGCGCTCGTCTGTTCGCGCAAACTGATTGTGGATACCTACGTCGCCTATGTGCTGGAAGCGGTCCACCGTTTCAAGTCGTCGATTCCGTCGCCGCTCTCTCCGTTTGAGGGACACGATGTCTTCCGATATTTCTGTCTGCCCGCCCAATTGAAACGGCTCGAAGAGGCCGGAGATCCGGAGATTGTGGAGCGTCTGAAGAGACTTTCGACGGTCGACACGAAAGACATCGGACGCAATCCGGGCAAATATGCCTGGCTCATCCGCCCATCAATGCTGTACTACATGCAGAAGTACAGCCACACGCCATCGGTCGTAATTACCTCGATCTGGGAAGGGTATGAAAAAGACGAGCCCGAATTCATGAATTGGATCCGGGAGCGGGGTTTTGCCAATCCACACATCCATACCAGCGGCCATGCCGATGTGAAATCGCTGCAGGCAATTGTCCGTCATGTCGATCCCGGGCTGTTGATCCCGATTCACACCACCGTGCCGGAACGCTTTGCCACGCTCTTCCCCGACCGAACAATCCGCTGTCCGCAGGATAATGAGCCGATGGAGCTATAAGCCCCTTTTTCTCCAGATTCAGCCCTGCTGTGCCGGGAAGTGGCACAACAGGGCTTTTACTTTGCCGAAAAAGCTGGATATGGGAATCAGATACTACTACAAAAATGGCAAGACGGGATTTCAGACCTCGGGAGGATGCCACCTTACGAAGGCGTGCTGGGATGAAGCCTGGCTGCTGGATGATACGGACCGGGCATTGGTACGCGACAGCGAGGGATATGCACTACTGCACATCCGCAGCGGACAACTCATTCGTTTGAACTGTGACCGTGCGGCACCCTATGGCGACACTCTGTTGCGCATCCACCGCAACGGGAAATACGGCCTGTTGGATTTCGGGGGCCGCACCATCATTCCTCCGCGATACGATGTACTGACCAACCACTTTGCGCAGTTCAATATCATCGGCCGACGAGGCCGCTACGGATTGCTCAACCGGCTGGGCGGATGGACACAACCGCTCCGTTACGACGTGATTCTACCCGTCAACCAACGAGGCAACGACCGTTTGGCCTGCATCCGCCGGCACAAGGTTCTGTTCCTTTGAATTCGTTTCCTCTGGTGCTGAAGCCAACAGGTGCACCTTTCATCGTGAATAAAGGGCACACCTGTCTCTACGTTGAAATAACAACTTTTATTCGACAGGAGTAGCATTGATCCACTCCTGCAACCGGTCTTTCAGTGCTCCGTCGGACACCAATTGCTCCATATACAACTGGGGCCCGTCACCATGGCGCTTAAACCCATGATCCTCTGCCCATTTGACCATTTCCGGAGTTAGAACTGTCTTGTCATCAAGACACCACAGTTCGATCCGCCAAGGCCGTTCTTGATCATCGGAATAATAGTGGACACGATACTGTAGGGAATCATTGTATAGCTGGAAATAAGGCTCTTCTTCATCTTCCGTGACGGGCTCGGGTTTCATAGTGAAACCCGAGGGTATATTTAACGGTTCTTGAAGAAGCGAGTAATATTTGTACAGCGTCCGCAATTCATGATGCGATCCGTGCATGTTCCCCTTTTGAAGCAGATAGATATTTTTGTCCGTAACCCGGATAAACATGTTGGAATCACCATCATTCCAACCGGCGTCCTTCCATATTTCCGGATACTTAACCAACATACCCCCCACAGTCATACAAATCATTGACAGCCCGAGACTTAACAACGCCTTGCAAATGCTCCTTGAGATCCGAGAATGCACAATCCAGGAGTTTCCGCAACGGAGCAAAACTTTCCTCCGATGTCTTCTGAAGATAGTGTTTCCAACCCCGTTTCCGGATAAGGCTCTTATTGGATTTGACTCCCCTCGTTTCGCCATACATGCTGTAATCGCCACAAGCCAGAAGTGCCCGTCTGAAGATCTGATCCTTCTCCATCTCATCCGCCAATCCCCCCTCGTTAAAGATTTCCGAAAATAAGCCGGTGAATCTTTTAAACTTCGCTTTCTGCTCTTCGGTGATATTACCCAATGTGTTACCTTTCTCGTCATACTGCGACTCAATGCCCGACAGACTGAGAATAGAGATAATCTGACCTTCCAGATATAGGTTTTCCTCTGCATTTAAGATTTCATCCTTCCATTCGGGAGAAGAAGCAATTGTGCCTTCATCCGCTCCTCTTTCAGTTGACGACGATCCAATCCAGCCTCCGGAAGATCTTTATTTTCTGCCAAATAGTTAAGAATACCAATTGAGCGGGATTGGTTCAGCAATGAGTCAATCGACCGAATAGCCTTGCAGAAATCTTCCTCCGAGTCGAACCGGGTGTTTTGCACCAGATTCCGCACAACCCGGCAACAATCGAAAAGTTCATCCGGATCCAAATTATCTTTATGGAGTATACCGAAACGGTAGAATGCATAGAACTGAATCCTTCTCCCATACTGACGGTCCGACTTCGTTCCCGTGACAAACGTCTTAAACAGTTCCTTAAAATCACTGGGGAGTTGTTGATTCGAGGCATCAAGAAGTATCATAACCGCATCGAATGCATCCGCGAGACGGATGAAGAAGTCATCATCCAAATTTTCCAGAGAGCCCCAGTTCATGGAACCCGGTTTATCCATCAACGCCTGGTTTAATTGATCGCTTTCCCAGTTGACCGCCTGATAGTTTACGGTTACAGCCGCGATAAAATTCAAAATCCGAGAGTCAATTTCCTTGATGGTGTGAGATTCTTTTTTCTGACCGATGGTAATTTCGACCTTCTTTTCATCATGATACGGCCAGAAGAGTTGTGCCCACCGGGTATCTGCCATAAACGAGAAATACTCTTTGAGCGGAACCATTTTCTCTTTTTCGCTCTGCGTCCGGCTCAAAAGACGCGTCTCGGTTACGTCTCCGAGACGTTGAATGATTCGGGCCTTGATCTTCTCAAAGCCAGTCAACGGCAATCCCCGGGCATTCATTTTGATATACAAATCCTCATCCAGGCCGTTGCCCTGCATGGGAAGCAGATGAAACGTAATAGCCGAATCTTTCTCCGAAATCAGGCGTCCGTAAAGGTCCCCGGAAATATCCTTGAAACAAACATGAATGGCATCCAGCATACGAAGCATGGAATCTACCGTAGGATCATGGGTCCAGGAATCGACAAACCAGCCGAAATTCATCATCGTCTGCGAAAAGACGTTAGCTTCTGTAATGGGGGTTGTACCCAATCGAGTGCCAACTGTCACCAAATCATCCAGCCTGAATTCTCGCTGAAAGAGTGCATTCAGGAACGCTGTCGATGAAAACCGGGTCTCGTAGCGAAATCTTGATTCGACGCGCTGAGTATCTTGTTTTTGCTCTCCGAATCTATTACGGAAATCGGAACGGCTGGCCGCGTCCCGCCGGGACAGGTAATAATGGAGAAGGAACAGCGTAGTCAGACGCTGCTGCCCGTCAAGAGGAATGAAACACTTGCCCTCGTGTCCATCGTTCGACAACTCGTCACCATAGACGAAATCCAGATCGAGATGGGCTGATGTATCAGACAAAACCGATTTCAACTGATCAAGAAAACTCTTTCGCACTTGGGTCTCCTGAATACGACCCTGCGCATAATCACGCTGGATAATCGGAATCCGGACGATATGGTATTTTTTAAACAAGCCGTTCAGGCTCAACTGTTCCGATTGTATGTTCGTCGTGCTCATGGTTATTTCAACGTATCAATGATGGTATGAAGATAGTCGGAACAATCTTTTTCCGTCCAGGAAGTCAGATTTCCGAATGTTCTGGAATATGCCTTGAGGAACACATTCTGTGTGCAAAGCGGGATGAACACGCCGCTTTGGGCCTTGCGAAGGATAATCTCGCGTTTGACCGGGAAGAATGCGTTTTGATAAGAACGGTTAGTCCGCTTGTCAAGCAGGGTCCGATTTCCGAGAGAGTGGGTCGGGAATTCCGAGTCATTTTCTTTGAAATACTTCCTCAAGTCACTTACAAGTTCCGTAAATTGTTCCAATTGATCTTCGGCAACTTTATCGTGAAACTGGTTCAATCGCATACAAAACTTACGTTCATCATCCGATGATTCATTCGGGTAGATCTCCTTGAATTTTTCCGGTTGGTCGATGAAAGTCCTGACTTCCTCATAGGTTGTGGCTCCCGTAAAATAGTTCAGCATGGTTTCAATCCACACTTTTCTGTCTGCACCATTGATATCCTTATCGGTTTGGGAATGAATATGCTCCACATCCCACATGATACGACCGTTTGAATCCTTTTGCCGGAACAGATCGAATGGGAATTTCATAGAAGATAGATTGCTGTCTTCACTCTTGATGATTGAAAATACGTTAAACAACAACAGAACGCTACGGATTTTATCTTTGGCGTATTTTTCAAAAAAATCGGCATTTTCCAGGTCAATCTCTTTTTTCGTTATTGGCTCCAAAGCCTTTTCTTTCAGCCTATGACGAAATTTATCTTTCGGAAGTAACTGGCCTTTGGCATCTTTCTGCCATTCGAGAATATCCTGGATCGAGGCGGCTCCCGAAGCCATGAAATAACCGATCAGATGGAAACAGATTTTGTCCGAATACCAACTGTCAAATAACTGATACCGTTCTTCGACCTCCTTCCACAAGTTATGGACATCTTCGTGCTTCGTATGGATTCGGTTGTAGTATTCGTTGAAGGTAAAGTCCGGCTCATCATCGGGACCTTTTTCCATCAGAATATCAAATAAATATTCGATTCGTGTAATATAGGGACTGTCGTAAAAAGAATAAAACTTTATAATGAATT
>UMIY01024714.1_pt1 | contig 25035 bp, 17 predicted proteins | sample 1965921 | NCBI WGS metagenome assembly UMIY01 (sample SAMEA4836134, study PRJEB28245) | human gut metagenome | biome: gut microbiome; material: fecal sample | place: Denmark | collected 2008
CAGCTAATTTTTCTGCAAAAATTTTCATGTTTCCGTCTATTAAATCTCCGCCATCTTTCAATTTAATTGCACCAGAGTTTAAGTCAATGATTCCATTATCTAGCTTTTTAATTCCATCTCTCATTGGAACTATTCCTTCTGTCTTTAATCTTGGGAAATCTTTAAATAATTGAGATTTGTCACGGAATTCTAATAGCCCATTAGTTAGTTCGTTAGCTCCAGAATTTAATTTTGGTGAATTTGAGTCAAGTTCAGAAATTGCATCTGTAAATTTATTTACAGCATCTTCACTTTGTTCTGTGCCTTCTCTTAATTTTGATGAGCCATCCTTTAATTTTCCTGCTGCTTCATCAAGCTTAACAAGAGAATCAGAAAGTTTCATAAGTTGAGATGTATCAAGTTTTGATGCTGCATCTGACATAGCTTTTTCAAGAGCAGAATTAATTTGATTTGCTCCATTAGAAAGTTCTCTTGTTCCTGCTTGCAATTGTTCAAGCCCTGCAGGAAGTTGACTTGCTCCTGCATTTATTTGTTCTGACGCTTGTGCAAGTTGATTCATTCCGCCCTTTAATTCATTTAAACCTTCTAATTTTCCAGCCATATTGCTTAAACCTTTTAGTGCTTGAAGGTCATTTCCAACTTTTTGTGTTGATGCGCCAATACTTTGTGCATTTTGTCCAATGCCCGCTGCACTTTGACCTAAGTTTGCTGCTGCTCCTTGTAATATTCCAATAGCTTGTTGAGCTGCAGGGTCCTCACTTTGACTTAAGATAGCTATAGCTCTTCCAATTTCTGCAGCTGAAGTTCCAATTGACTGTGCACTTCCACCAATTTCTTGTGCTTTTGCACCAATATTTTGTAAATCTCCTTCAACATTAATATTTCCAAGTCCTGATAGGTTAGGTACATCCATGCCTTGAACTTTTCCATTTAACATTTGGAAATTAGAATTAAATTCACTTTCTCCTGCTGCAAGTTTATTTGCACTTTCAACTGCCTTTGCTGCTCCTGCATCAAGCTTATTAGCTCCAGCAGAAAGCTTTTCTATGCCAGATTTTAATTCTGCAAGTTTCTTTAAAGTTTCTTCCTTCATTTCGTCAATTTTACTTAACTTCCTTGAACCTTCTCTTAATTGTACTGTGGCATCCTTTAATTTTCCAAGTCCATTATCTAGTTCAACTGAACCGTCATGAAGTTTTTTGGCTCCATCTTTCATTTCGCCAGTTTTATCATTCATTTTTCCAACAGCAGAAGTGTAATCACTAATTCCAGAAGTTAATTTGCTGCCGCCTTCGTACATTTTTTGTGCTGCACCTGGAACTGGTTCAACTTTTTCAATAACTTCATCTAGTTTGTCTTGAAATTCTCCTGACTTTTCATAAAGTTTCTTGGAGCCATCTTTAAGCTTAAGAGTCCCATCCCCTAATTCATTAATTCCTTTATTTAATTTACCTTGTGCATCAGATAATTTTGTAGAAGCCTCTACTAACTTTTGTGAATTATCTTCAAGTTCTCTTACACCATCACGAAGTTTGTCAATGGTTTCTAAGTCTGCTTTATTTTGGAATAATTCATTAGAAATTACAACATAAGCTTCCACTGGTTTATAATCCTTTACATCCATCTCAACAACAACTTCGCTTTTAAACTCTTCCATTTGTCTATCTTCTAGAATAGTCTCAAAATTTTCCTTTAAGCCAGGAGTTAAAATTGAAGTTACAACTTCATTTTTTCCATCCTTTGCAATTTTTGCATCATCTGATTCAATATTTGATGCAACTTCTTGTGGAAATGCCATTGCTGCAATAACAGTGTATGGTGCATAAACTTTAGTCTTTTTGCCATTAATCTTTTTTATAACATATTTATTATTTTCAGTAGAAATAACTAACTTTAAATGACCAGACTTGCCTTCAAGCTCACTATTTTCCATTTTTTCGCCATCAAGATAATAATCAACTTTTACATCAATAGGAATATTCTCCTCACTTTTACCTTGATAATAAATGTCCTTTATATTTTCGTCCCAATAAATGTAACCATTTTTATTTTCAATTTTTTCATCAGTTTTCAAATTTTTAACATTTTTTAAGTTTGATTTGTCTTTTCCTTTTATACCTTCTTCTGAATTTAACCAAACTGAAACAGTTTTGTCCTCAACATTATTATCTTTTTTTAACACATATACAGTTTCACTCTTATTTATAACACTTGACGCAGCAAAGGCTGTATTTGTTAAAATCATCGAAGATAAAACAACCGTAATAACACCTTTTTGAACTTTTTTATTCATTTTTCTTCTCCTTAAAAAAATAATTAATCTAAACCCTTAGTAGTTTTCTTTATTAGTGGAAAACATACAGAAATAATAGCTGGCAATAATAGTATGATTACGCACATACTTATAATTGCGCCTCTAGCTAAAAATGTACAAATAGTCGAAACAATTTCCATTTTTGAATAAATACCTACTCCAATTGTGGCTGCCATAAAAGAAAGTGCAGATGTGACAATTGACTTTGAAGTCTCTTTTACAGAAAGCTTTAGAGATTCATCAACATTTTTTGATTTTTTATATTCTGCCAAAAATCTATCTGTCATTAAAATTGAGTAGTCAATAGTTGAACCAAGCTGGATAACTCCAATTATTATTGAAGTTATAAATGGTATCGTGTGATTCAAATAAAATGGAATTCCCATATTTATTTGGATTGCAAGTTCAATTGCCCCAATTAAAACTATAGGTATTCCAATTGACTTAAATACAAGAGCAATAATTAAAAATACAACAGCAATTGAAATTATATTTACAATTTGAAAGTCTCTATCTGAAATTACTGTTAAATCGTCAGTTAAGACTGCTTCTCCCGTTAAATATCCTTCCTCATCATATTTATTTATTACACTTTTCATTTCACTAACTTGCTTTTTGACTTCAGGCGATGCAGTTTGATACTTGGAATTTGCCATAATCATTTGATAGCCATTTTTTGAGAAATTCTCTTGTAACTTCTCAGGCAAAAATTCACTTGGAAGAGTAACTCCCGTTACAGAACTTACACTTAAAACTGAATTTATTCCATCAATTCCCTTTAAATCACTTATAAGCCCTTCCAAATCAGAATTTGATAAATCATCTTTTACAACAATAAAATGGGTACTAGCCATATCATAATCTTTTTTCATTTTATTTAAGGCGACTATAGAATCTAAATCCTGTGGAAGTGACCTATCAAGGTTATAATAAAGTTTTGTATTAACTGAACCATAAACTGCAGGAATAAAAAGTAAAATAAAAGCTATAAAAAGTGTTTTCTTATGCTTTATTGTAAATTCTGACAATTTATTAAATTCAGGAAGCATAACTTTGTGATTGTATCTGTTAACTAATTTTTCAACTACAAGCAGCATTGAAGGAAGAACTGTAACTGTTGAGATAAGGCCTATTAAAACACCCTTACTCATTACAAGACCAATATCTTTGCCAAGTCCAAGTCTCATTGCGATTAAAACTATAAATCCTGCAAAAGTAGTAAGGGATGACGCAAATAAGGATGAAATAGTTTCTTGAACAGCCTTATCCATGGCATCATTTTTATTGTCAAAGTTTTTCTTTTCCTCAACATACCTGTGGTAGAGAAAGATTGAATAGTCCATAGTAACTGCAAGCTGCAAAACTGCCGCTATTGCCTTGGTAATATAAGATATCTCTCCCAAAAATATATTAGACCCAAAATTATATAAGACTGCATAACCTATAGTTAACATAAATACAAAAGGCACAATAGTTGATTCATTAGTAAGAGATAAAATAATAAGTCCTAAAGCTACTGCAAGAGCAACATAAATTGGCGTTTCCTTGTCAATTAAATCCTTTGTATCCTTTACAAGAGATGAAATTCCACTTAAATATTTTTGATTTGACTCTATTTTTCTAATTTCATCTATAGCCATCATAGTCTTCAGTGAAGATGATGAATCACTGAATTTTACAATCATTAGCGTGGAATCTTCTGCATAAAAAATATCTTTAATCTCATCAGGCAAAAATTCGTTGGGAATCATATCCCCAATAGTTGAAGATTTTGAAATTACATCTTCTACGCCATCTATTTCAAGGATCTTTTCTCTCAAAACTTCAGCTTCATGGTCAGTTCCCTCAAGGATTAACATTCCTGTGGCGGCATTTTTAAAATCTTTATCTAAGATTTCTTGACCTTGAGTAGATTTTAAATCTTTAGGCAAATAAGACAATATATCGTAGTTTACTTTTGTAAGCTTATAACCCAAAAATGATGGAATTAAAAGCAAGGTCATAACTAAAAGCACAAACTTTGGCTTGTGAGAAATAAATTTAGTAAATTTTTTCATTTAATCACTCTACCTAAATATTCTATCAACGATTTTATATAGCACTGGTTTCATTTCATCTATTCCAATAACTGAATCTTCCATTAAAGCAGATTCACAAGTTGATAGCACAATTCTAATAGTTAAGGCCAAAATAAAAAGTCTCTCTTGCTCTGATAAAATTACTGGAAATAAATTTGAAAACTTATTTAAGATAAAATCAAGAGTGGTTTCTACTTCCTTAAACCTGTCATCATTTTCAACTTTTGCATAAAGAGCCCAGTTTAAATTATTTGAAATAAGTTTTAACTCAAGTTGATCCCTTATTAAATGCTCAATTATATAGTCAAAAAAGGAAATCAACCTCTCCTTTGAATCTTTACCTTTACACTTCAATTCTGCACAATAAGTTAATTCTGTCATAATATCTAAAACAATTTTTTCCTCTAGGTCTTTCTTGTCTCTGAAATATAGATAAAAAGTTCCAAGCCCCAAGTCAGTCCTATTCATTATGTCTCTAATAGAAGTTGCATCTATACCCTTTTCTCTAAAGGATGAAAGAGCTGCTTCTGTAATTTTATTTTCGTTTTCTTTTTTTCTTTCCTCAGACTTCAACATGTATCCTCCTTTTAATCCTGAACATCGTTCATCTCTGTAGGAAATATAATAAACCTTTTGTGAACAAAGTTCAATAGTTTTTTTATTTTTATTTTAAAAATTTTTTACACTAAAAAAGACTTTACTTTACGCAAAGTCCTAAATTTTTTATTTTATTTAATTGAAAAATAATTTATACACACAAGTTAGTTAAAAATTTTAACTTATTTTCCGTCCCATACAATTTCCCTATAGGATTTTTTATCAGTATCGCCTTCCGTTGAAAAGCAAAGGACTACTGAATCTTTATTTAATCCAATTTCCTCTCTATAATCTTTTAAATCATCATCAGTCATAAGTTCGTAAACAATACCACTTGTTACAGCACCAGATTCTCCAGAAATAATTTTTCTATCATTTTTAATTGGACTCGCCAAAAGTCTCATTCCAATTTTAGTGTAATTATCATCAACTGACAAAAAATAATCTGCATAATTTTCTAATATAGGCCAGCCAATTGTTACAGGTTCGCCACAATTTAGTCCTGCCATTATAGAGTTTAAATCCCCTTTGACAAAGTGAAGCTTTCCGTCATTTGCATCTGCTGTTCTATAAAGACAGTTTGCCTTATTCGGTTCAACAATAATAATCTTTGGAGGATTGTCCTTCAATACATTTATAAAAAATGCAGTAATAGATGCTGCCATTGAGCCAACACCTGCTTGCAAGAAAATATGTGTCGGCATAATATCTTTCTCTTTCAACTCATTGTAGGCTTCAAAAGCCATAGTCAAATAACCCTTCATAATGTTTTTTGGTACATCAGTATAACCTTCCCATGAAGTATCTTGAATCAAAACACCCTTGTTTTCCTCTGCAAATTTTGCAGCAAGTCTAACGCAATCATCATAATTTTCTTCCATAATATTTGCATCAGAATTTTCTCTTCTAATATTTTCAAGTCTCTCAAGAGATGTCCCTTTAGGCATAAAAACCTTTGAGCTTTGACCAAGTTTATTGGCTGTCCAAGCAACAGCTCTTCCATGATTGCCGTCTGTTGCAGTAGCAAAAGTTATTTTGCCAAGTTTCTCCTTTGTCTCACTAGAAGTTATCTCATCAAAGCTTAGATTATTTTCATCTAAGCCAATTTTATCTTTTATATAATTTGCAATTGCATAACTTGCCCCAAGAACCTTAAAAGCATTTAATCCAAATCTATAAGACTCATCTTTTACAAAAAATCCTTCAATTCCAATTTCTTTTGACAAATTTTTTAAATCAACAAGGGGGGTAATCTCATAACTATCAAAAGACTTGTGAAAATTATTTACAAATTTTGCAGACTCATAACTAAAATCAGAAATATCTGCATTAAAATTTTTATTTTTTATATAAGTTAAATTAAATTTATCCATAAAACACCTCTATAAAATATTTTAAATCTATTAATAGTATAACATTTTAAATCATAAAATTATATATCGTAGTTATTAAGTAAGTTTTTAGTCTTATTTTTACAAAAAATAAATCATATTATATAATCTAATATATATTTTAAAAAATGGGGGAAAAATGAAACTAAAATCACTAATAATTCTTACTTCCTTTCTATTATTACTTACAGCTTGTAATAAGATTTTTGTTAGGAATAATTCTACATCTCAAGAAAATAAAGAAATTCAAATGTCTAACATGAACAGTGAAAAAACTTTATCTTTTGTTAAAGAGTCATTAAAATGGATAATTAAAGACGAAAACACAGAGAACTTTATAAATCTTGTAAGAGATTATAATGATTCTATTTCTACAAATTTACTTTCTGCTGATTTCTCAAATAATTTGCATCCTGATTACGACATAGGAGAAATTATAAAAGAAAGAGACAAAATAAATCACAAATATCTCAATACAAATTGCAGAATTAACAGTTATCTTCTTTTAAAGGATAGTTTAAGTTTAAAGGAAAATGTAGATATTGATGATTCTATACTTTTTATGGACATAGATATAATTGAAAAATCAAAGCTATTTAATGAAGATGAAACCAAAAAATTTAAGAAGCTTTTTAGCAGAGTTAAAACTATTAAAAGCAAAAATCCAAAAAAACAAGCTAAAATAATGTCTGACTTTTTATCAAATTTTAATTTTCCAAAAAATGTAAAGATGATTTCTGTTGTACTTCATGACAATTTAGATGGAGACTATCTTTTTATTGGTCACGTTGGAGTTCTTATTCCAAATGAAAAAGGCTACTTATTTTTAGAAAAAATTTCCTTTGAAGAACCCTACCAAGCTCTTAAATTTTCTAATAAGGAGTCCTGCTACAAGTATTTAAAGGAAAAATATAAGGACTACAAAGATCCTAATGTAGCACCACCATTTATAATGGAAAATAATAAATATGTAGAAATTTAATTATGAATTTTAGTAAAAATTGTAAATTTATTTGGCACTATAGTTAAATAATTTTCCAAAAAGTATTTTAATAACATTAAAAATAGCACAAAAAAATTGCCCATTAACTGAGCAATTTTTTTATTTTATAAAGTTTATGAAATTGCATTAAAATTAATTTTCTGCAACTTCTTCTTTTTTATTTCCATTAATTCTATCTTCTCGCATCTTTAATCTATTTGCTTCAAGTTCTCTCTTTCTTTCAAAAGCGTGAAGAATAAGTGCAAGAGTTACTACACCATAAGAGATAAATGTTCTGAAATATTCACCCATCATGGCATCGCCTGTTAGTACTCTTCCTGCTTGTGGAAGAACTATAAACATCAAGTGGAATAATGCAGTACCTAGAATTACATTTGGAATTGATGCCTTAGATACAGATGCACCACCTACAAGGATTGATGCCGCAGCGTAAAGTGCTGCTTGGTCTTGACCTGCATAAGTTGCAAGTGTTCCAATGTTTTGAAGATAAATAATTTGTCCATAGCAAGCAAGTACAGTTGACATTACTATAGAAGCAATTCTAATTTTATCAGAATTCATTCCTGCATTTGATGCAACAAATTGATCTTGACCTACTGCCTTCATATCGTGACCAAGTTTAGTATTTCTAAACCACACGATGAATAAGCAAAGTAGTGCAATTATTGCAATTGTAACTACTGGCACATCAAATAAAATTTGATGTTTTGCAGTAATAGGAATATTTATTCTGAATTTTAAAATGTTGTCAAATCCTTGAGCTGATGCAAGTGTAATTGAGTTTTTTATACCATAACCTGCTGAAAGCACCATGGATTTTGTTCTCATAGGAATTAAAGTTCCACAGAAGTACAATAAGAAAAGCATATACCAACCTAGTATAAAGAAGGCAAGCATCATTGATGTTATCATTTCTCTTCCTCTAGCTCTGTTTAAAACTCTTCCAGAAAATTGTCCAAGTAAAACTGCTATTGGTGTACCAATAAGAGCTGCTATAAGAAGTCCAGTTGCTCCAGTAAAGCCCCAGTCTTGAGCAAAAATTATTCCAATTTGTCCAGCCATTGCTCCTAGTGGAATACCAAAGTTGATACCCATACCTGCAATGATTGGTATTATAAGAGATAGTACAAGGAAAGTATTCCTTATCATTCTCTTGGAAAGTTCATTTGTTATATAAGATAGTGGTGGCTTAGCAATAATAAGGCCTACAACAACTATGATTATAAACAAAATAGGAACCATAAATCTGTATAAAAATTCTTTAAAATTAAATTTCTTATTCATCTTTACTCCTCCTTGTTAGTGCGTAAATTATCATTCCATTTGTGATTATCATTCTTAGTATTTCTGAAATATCTATATTTAATGCACCATTTATTACTGTAGGAGTAAGTGTAATTACGCCTTGGAATAAAAATGTACCAATTATTACATTTGGAATTGATGCCTTGTTAATACTAGCACCACCAATTAGTAGTGCAGCTACTGTTTGGAATGTAAAAGAAAGTGGCGCCTGGTAAAGTTGTATAAAACCATAAGATTGTTGGTAAATAACAATACCAACTGCAGCAATTACTGTAGATAGAATTACTGATACAAGTCTAACCTTGTTAATGTGAATACCAGCAGCCTTAGCATATTCTGAGTTAGAACCAACAGCTGTCATAGCAGTACCTGTTTTAGTCTTAAAAAATGCCCAAACTATAAAAGCTATAATGGCAAAGATTAGAAACATTCCAACTGGTATGCTAACTCCAAACAAATTAATACTTAAAAAGTCATTTAAAATACCATCAGTTACCTTTGTTCCATCTTCAAGAATTTTTGATTTCATCCAATAATCAGCAACTGGAACTTGTTGAGATAGTCCCTTTCCACCATAAGAAAGTACAGAAACTGGATTTTTATAAGGTAAAACTAGATATGCAATACACATAAAAGCTGTAAAAGAATATCCTACATAAGTTGCGATAAGCATTTCATCGCCCTTAATTCTATTTAAAAGTAGACCATAGAAAAATCCAAAAACAACTGCTATTATTGCAGCAAAAATCATTGCAATAAAAATTCCTTGGAAACCTTTAAAACCAAATTCAATAGAAGTTACACCACCAAGAATTCCTGCTACAACACCAATTGGGATCCCAAAGTTAAGTCCACAACCAGATTGCACCATAGGAACAAGTGATAAAACTAAAACTGAAAACATACCAAATCTTGAAAGAACATTTTCTATTGAGTCAACAAGTGAAACTCCAGCCATTGGAGCAGCCATGAATAATATTAATAAGAAAACTCCAATGATAAGACGTGGCACTCCTATTTTATGAATTAAACTTTTCTTTTTAGTCATTTACTGCCTCCACTTCTCCACTCATTAAAAGTCCAAATTTTGAAGGGTCAGAATTAGCTGGCAAAATACCTGCGATTTTTCCTTCACAAATAACAGCAATCCTGTCACATATACTTCTAAGTTCTTCAAGTTCTGATGAAACCATAACAATAGTGGTATTGTCCTTTTCATTGCTTTCTGTCAAAGCATCAAGAACAAGTTCCTTTGCACCAATATCTATACCTCTAGTTGGCTCAGATACAAATAATAATTCTGGATCCATTGCAAAAGCTTTAGCTAGACAAATCTTTTGTTGATTTCCACCAGATAAATTTCCTGCCTTTTGGTCAGGTCCTGTGGTTTTTATATGAAGAGAATCAATATATTTATTAGACATTTCTCTCATCTTTGCTTCATCTCTGAACTTAAATCCAAGAACTTTTTTGATGAATTTTTCTTGAACTTGCATAGCATTAAAGGAAATATTCCAGAAAATTGGCTCTTCCAATAAAAGACCAACACCTCTTCTATCTTCAGAAACAAAGGCAATCTTATTTTTTAGAATTTCTAAAGTATTTCCAAGTTTTAATTCCTTGCCATTGTAAATTATCTTTCCACCAACTGGATAAGTGCCCAAAATTCCATTTGGAATACCTAGCTTACCTTGACCAGCAAGTCCAGCAATCCCCAGAATTTCTCCTCTTATTACATCAAGACTTACATCGTAGACAGCTTCCCCAGGCATATCCACCCAAAGATTTTTGATTTCTAGAATGTGGTCATCTTCATCTAAATTCTTTTTCACTCTTCCAACATCAATTTTATTATCATTTTCGTCTCTACCAACCATCCATTTAGCAATTTGCTCAATAGATAAATTTTCATTCTTCACATTTTCTATTATTTCACCATCTCTAAGTACAACAACTTGATCACATACATTTGTGATCTCTCTAAGTCTATGAGTGATGAAAATTATGGATATTCCAAGATTTGCAAGAGTTCTAAGTGAATTAGTGAGGTTATTAGCTTCACTTTCAGTTAGTACCGCCGTTGGCTCATCCATGATTATTAACTTAACATCTTTTCTCGTCATTTCCCTTGCAATTTCAATAAATTGCTTGTGACCAACAGGCATTTCAGAAACAGGAGCATTTGTGTCAATGCTAACTTCCAAAGTGTCTAGCGACTTGCCTGCAATCTTCATATTTTCCTTTGCATCTATACTCTCTAATTTTTTTCCAAAAATTTTAGATACTACAGAAGGATTAGTCTTCTCCATATCTAGAGTAATATTTTCTGCAACTGTAAATCCAGGGATTAAACTAAATTCTTGATGTACCATTCCTATGCCCGCATTTAAGGCGTCAATTGGGTTTTTAAAGTCAATTAATTTTCCGTCAAAATAAATTTCACCGTTATAACCGCCTGTATCTCTAATAACTTCCATTCCGAAAATTATGTTCATAAGAGTTGACTTGCCGGCTCCATTTTCACCAACAAGTCCTAAAATTTCTCCTTTATTAATGGAAAAATTTACATCCTTTAAGACGGCATTTTCGCCAAAACTCTTGCTGACATTCTTGACTTCAAGTAAACTGTTTGTCAACAAAATCCCTCCATCTTCATAATAATAAAATTAAAATCAACGGTAACCCGTTGACTTTAATTTCTTTTATAAAATAATTAAATTATTTAGCTTGTCCTTCAGCTTGTTCTTGAGCAGCTTCAATAGCATCTAAATCAACATTAAGATTCATATACTTTTCAGGAACTTCAACTTTATCCATTCCTAGATAACCTCTACCATATACATAAGTGTCTTGAGAAAGTAAGAAGTGATTTTCTTTCTTTTCTCCAGAAGATCTATCTATATAGTTTTCAACCATCCATTTAGCACCTTCAGTATATTTTTCAATAGAAGCTACTATTTGGTCTTGGTTAAGAAGTTCGCTTTGTCCCTTTAGAACATCCATTACATGGTCAAGTGAACCAAGAGTTAGTGAATAACCTAAAGAATATGCCCAAGTACCCATTCTCTTGTCGCCACCTTTTTCAATAACAACTTTTTCAACTGCAGCATTAATTGCTTGCCAGTCTCCTGCCATTTTTTGAATGTCAACAGAGAAAGCCTTAGGGTAGCCCATGATTGGAGATGGTAAATCTTGTTCTACAAATATAGCTCCACCAGCTGCAACACCTCTAAGAAGTGGTTCAGTATGTGCATCATTTGTACAGAAGAAAGCAGTATCCTTACCATACTTATCAATCCAAGGTTGAATGTTTTCAGCAACATATTGTTGTGCTCCTGGAATACCAATATCAGTTGTAGGATCAGGTGCATTTAATGAAATAAATTCAAGTCCTAGGTCTTTACAAGCTTCTTCCATGATTGCACGTCTAAGAGCTAAAAGTTCAATGGACATATGTCTTGGGAATGTGATGTGAGCAAATTTTGTAGCTCCCATTTCTTTTGCAGCAGCTATAATTCTGTAACCTCTAGAAACATTATCAGCATCCATAACAAGGTCAGCTGCATTTTCAACCATTACTGTATCTTCTTGAGCAACTAAGTTTACAAGAAGTATATCAGGTCTCTTTTCTCTAATTTGATTAAATGCTGCAACAGTTCCTGGAACTGATTGATTTACAATAACAGCCTTCATTAGAGGGTCATCTGCCATAGCTACAATCTTTGAAATTGTAGTTTCTTGTTCAGCTTCAAATCTGTCAGGATAAGTATCATGTCTAATAACTCCACCTTCATCAGCAGAACCATAAAGTTCAATTGCCTTTTGTGCAGCACGGAACTCATCTTCGCCTTGAGATACTGTACCAGTTATAATACCGATATGATATTCTTCGCCGTCTTTAAGCGTTTCAAATTTTGCTTTTTGACCAGCATTCGCTGTTGTAGCAGCTTCGCCGCCTTCTTCTTTCTTAGCACCATTGTCTACTTTTTGACAACCAGTAAAAGCTAAAACTGCTAATAAGACTATCAAAATACCCATAAACCTCTTAAATTTTAATTTCATTTTTTACACCTCTTCTAATTTATTTAATATTGGTTTATAAATTGTATAGATTTTATCACATTAAATGGCAAAGGTCAATAAAAATCTCAATATATGAGCATATATCTGACTTTTTTAAATACAAAATTTTGGTTAAATATTTACGCAAAGTAAAATTTATAATCGAAATATTTATAGATTTCAATTTCCTTTTAATAATAGAACTTTTGGATATTATTTTTTCTGAAAATAAAAGGGATTATAGCCCAATAAAAAATATGAATAAAGTAGATAATGAAAAATAAAGTATAAAACTTTTTTTATTTTTCCCTTTAGTGAAATAAATGATTATATTAAAAAAGTCCAAATCTTTAGACTTAGACTTTTAATTCTTATAAAGTTATCAATCTTGTGTACAAAACAATTTCCACTTACATATTGTGTAAATACCTATTTAATATTGAACACAAATCAAAGTTTTGATAAGTATATAAATTTTTAAGACTCCCTATCTCTATCTTCAAAAAATAAAATAATAAAAGAAATAGTTAGTAAACTTGCAGCAAGAAGTATTGATTTTAATCCAAAAAAGTCAGAGCTTATATATCCAAGAGCTGCACCCATGCCAAAGATAAATATAACAGTGTAATATTTTTTTGAATTTTCAAGATAAGTTCTGTCTTTTGTTATATGATATTTTGATAAATTTTCCGTTGCGCTCCTAAGATTTCCTATACACATTGTCGTTGCAAAGCTAAGTCCGTAAATTTTTTTAAAGGCATAAACTTGCATTGCACATGAAAAAGATAAGAGTGCATTGGCAAGGTTGTTCAAATTTTCTGGTATAAAGGAAACTAATATCATAATTATTATTTCAAATGCCACTATGTATTGACGCCAATGTAAAATTCTCTTTTCGATTGCATCTTCAAAACGAACAGCCACATAAACTCCAAGAGCAAAGGAAATAACTGGAATTAGATAAGCTACTGCTCCTTTAAAATTTAAGTCAACTACATTTTTAAAAAGAAGCACAATATTTCCTGTCTGTGCATTAGCAAAGACCTTTCCTCTCATTAGATATGAGTAGGCATCTTGAAAACCTCCTGCCAAAGTTATAAAAATTAAAACTAAAAATGTCTCGTGTAAATTTTCATAAGATTTTATTTTCAAATTAATCACCTCTTATAGTTTAATACAAAAAAATTTTTTGGCAAGAAAAAGCAGGTCTTAATTGCCACTTCTTTGACAATTAAGACCTGCTCTATTAAATTTATTTTGTTCCTATATCTTTTCTGTAATAGGCTCCATCAAAATTTATTTTTTCTACATTTGCATAAGCTTTTTTGCGAGCATCTTGTAAATTTTTTCCAAGAGCTGTAACTGATAAAACTCTGCCACCATTAGTATAAAGTCTTTCAGATTTTTTTGTTCCATTGTGGAAAACTATTATGTCTTCGTCTACATAATTAAGTCCTGAGATTTCTTTTCCCTTTTCATAAGAAGCTGGATAACCACCTGAACACATAATAACTGTTAGGCAAGTTTCATCCTTCCACTTGATGTCTTCTTCTTTTAATTTTCCATCAATTGTCTTGTTTAAAAGCTCAAATAAGTCACAGTCAAGTCTTGGCATTAAAACTTCTGTCTCTGGGTCGCCAAAGCGTACATTAAATTCCAAAACTTTTGGCTTATCATCTTCAATCATAAAGCCTATGAATAAAATTCCTGAATAGGATAATTTTTCTTGATCAAGGCCATCTTCTATTTGCCTATAAATTACTTGAAGATTTTTTTCTAGTTCAGGACTCGCAGATACTGGTGAATAAGTCCCTACTCCGCCAGTGTTTGGACCCTTATCTCCGTCAAAAATTTGCTTGTGATCCTTTGCTCTTTCAAAGGGGAATAATTTATTTTTTGATACAAGACAAAGTGCAGAGGCTTCTTCTCCAGTCAAAAATTCTTCTATTACAACTGTTTTTCCTTCGTCTCCAAAAATTTTGTCCTTGAAAATCTTTTTGAGGGCATCCTTTGCTTCATCTAAATTTTGACAAATTATTACACCCTTGCCTAAACAAAGTCCGTCAGCTTTTACAACAAGTGGATAAGAAAATTCGGATAGCCCCTTTTCTGCATCATTATAATTTACAAAGCTTTCATATTTTGCAGTTGGAATAGAATATTTTTCCAAAAACTTCTTGGTAAATTCTTTGGATTTTTCAAATCTAGCACATTCTTTGTTAGGTCCAAAAACCTTTAAGCCATTTTCGTTGAAAGCATCTACTATCCCCATGCAAAGCGGGTCTTCTGGACCAACTACTGTTAAATCAATTTTTTCTTCAAGGGCAAATCTTAAAAGTCCCTCAATATCTTTTGGATCAATGTCGAGATTTTCGCAAAAGTCTTCTGTGCCACCATTTCCCTTTGCCATAAATATTTTATCAACATTTTTGCTTTCTTTAAGTTTCCATGCAAGAGCGTGTTCTCTTCCGCCATTTCCAATTACAAGTACCTTCATTTGTCCTCCTAGTGTCTGAAATGTCTTATATTAGTAAAGACAAGACAGATATCATGCTCATTTGCATAATCAATAACTTCTTGGTCTTTAACAGATCCGCCTGGCTGAACTATTACATCAATTCCAGCCTTATAAAGAAGTTCAATAGTATCTCTAAAGAAAAATCCGTCAGATGCAAGAACTGCTCCCTTTGCCTTTTCTCCAGCCCTATCAATTGCTTCTTCAACAGCCCAAGCTCTCTTTGTTTCCCCTTGACCAAGGGCGAGAGTTCCACCGTTTTTTGCAATAACTACTGAATTTGAGAAAGTTGTCTTGCAGCAAGTGAAGGCAAATTTTAATTCTTCTAATTCTTTTTCACTTGGCTTTCTATTTGAGACAAAGGAAAGTTTTTCTTCATTCCAAACTATATCATCAAAATCTTGGATGATAATTCCATTTAAAACTTGCTTAAATCTCTTTCCCGCTTCATAAAGTCTTTCAAACTCTGGAATTTCTACAAGTCTAATGTTTTTCTTTTGTGTTAAAACTTCAAAAGCTTCCTTAGAAAAACTTGGTGCAACTACAATTTCAAGGAAAATCTTTGAAAGATGTTCTGCAGTTTTTACATCAACTTCTCTATTAAGGGCAATGATTCCACCAAAAATTGATTCATCGTCACATTCATAGGCTTTAAGGAAGGCTTCTTCAAGACTTTCCCCTGTTCCAATTCCACAAGGGTCAGTGTGTTTAATTGCAACTGCAGCTGGCTTGTCAAAATTAATAACTGCATTAAGAGCAGAATACATATCATTTAAGTTGTTATAGGAAATTTGTTTTCCATGAAGAACTTTATATTCAACCTTATCTGGTGTGTAAGAATCTTCGTAAAAAGCTGCCTTTTGATGTGGGTTTTCTCCATATCTCATTTCTTCAGAAAGTTTGTAGGACTTGTTAATATATCTTGGGAATTCTTCAGGAAGTCTCTTTAAAAAATAATTTGAAATAACAGCATCATAATGTCCTGTGTAGTTAAAGGCCTTTTTTGCTAAATATTCTTTAAATTCTAAATTATCTCCCTCTAAATTATTAAGTACATCACTATAATCACTTGGGTCAGTTACAATAAAGACATCTCTATAATTTTTAGCAGCTGCCCTAATCATAGACGGCCCACCAATATCAATGTTTTCAATCATTGTTTCGTGGTCAGCCTTTTCAAGTAACTTCTCTTCAAAGGGATAGAGATTATTTACAACCATATCAATTATTTCAATTCCTTCATCCTTTAAAGTTTCCATGTGCTCTTTTATGTCGCGTCTAGCTAATATGCCTCCGTGAATTTTTGGATTAAGTGTTTTAACTCTTCCATCTAAAATTTCTGGAAAACCTGTAACACTATCAACAGATATAACATCAATTCCCGCATCTTTTAATTTCTTATATGTTCCACCTGTAGAAATGATTTCCCAATTTCTATTTGCAAGTTCCTTTGCAAATTCAACAATTCCTTCTTTGTCAAAAACTGAAATAAGTGCTCTCATACTAACCTCCGATCACAACTTTTCCATTTACAACTTTTAATTTATCTTCACAAAAATATTTTATAGACTTAGGCAAAATTTCGTGCTCAATCTTTAGCACCTTTGCTTGAAGTTCTTCAGGAGTTTCATCTCCCACTTCAGTAATTTTTTGCATAATAATAGGACCTTCATCTGCACCTTCATTTACAAAATGAGTTGTGGCACCAGTGTATTTAACACCTTTTTTGATGACGGCCTCATGGACTTTTAATCCATAATACCCCCTGCCACAAAAGGCAGGGATTAATGATGGATGGATATTAATTATTTTATTTTCATAAATTTTGGTAATCTTTTCTGGCAAGATTTTTAAATATCCTGCTAGAACAATTAAGTCAATTTTATTTTCAGATAAAGTGCTTATAAGTTTTTCATCGTCTTTAATTACTAAAACATCTATGCCAGCATTTTTTGCACGAGTTAGCCCATAAGCATCTTCTCTATTAGAAATGACAATTTTAATTTTTCCCTTGATATAATTATTTTTTGTATTGTCAATGATGGCTTGAAGATTTGTGCCACCACCTGAAATTAAAACTGCAATATTTTTAGAAGCTAAGTTCAATTTTATCTTCTCCAGTTACAACTTTTCCAAGTTCATAAAGCTTTAAGTCGCTATCTTTAAAGAAGTCAAGGACTTTGTCTTTATCTTCTTCTTTTACTACAAAAGTAAGACCAACCCCCATATTAAAAGTAGAATACATATCTTTGTCCTCAAGATCTGCCCACTTCTTTAAAAGTTTAAAAATTTCTGGGGTTTCTATTACTGATGCATCAATTTTTGCACAAAGTCCATCTGGTATCATTCTTGGAATGTTTTCGTAAAAACCTCCCCCAGTGATATGACTCATGCCCTTGATGTCAACTAACTTTAGTAGTTCAAGAATTTCTTTTACATAAATCCTAGTTGGTTTTAAAAGTTCTTCCCCAAGACTTAAGTCAAGTTCATCAAATTTTTCACTTAAATCAAAATTACAGTGGTCAAAGACAATTTTTCTCACTAGAGAATAACCATTGGAGTGAATTCCATTAGAAGAAAGTCCAAAAATAAGGTCTCTTTCTTCAATGCCTGATCCATCAATAATTTTATCTTTATCAACTACTCCAACAGCAAAACCTGCAAGGTCATATTGATCCTCTTGATAAACTCCTGGCATTTCTGCAGTTTCTCCACCAATAAGTGAAGCAGAAGACTGAATACAACCTTCAGCAACACCCTTTACAATTTCTTCCATTTTTTCTGGAACTAACTTGCCTGTAGCAATGTAGTCCAAGAAGAAAAGTGGTCTTGCACCTTGACATAAAATGTCATTTACACACATAGCCACACAGTCTATACCAATTGTGTCGTGCTTATTTAGCTTGTGAGCCAAAATAACCTTTGTGCCAACTCCGTCAGTTCCACTTACAAGAACTGGTTTTTTAATTTCACTTAAATCTAAATTAAATAGACCTGAAAAACCGCCAAGGGATGATAAAACATCCTTTGACTGAGTTTTTGCAACAATACTTTTAATTAATTCAACTTCTCTTTGACCGGCATCAACATCTACGCCTGCGTCCTTATAATTAATTGCCATCTCCGCTCCTTTTATCCTTCGTAAACATAATCGGTGTTTGCAATTTTTTCTGACATTTCAGCTCTAAATTTCTTTAATTTTTCCTTTAAATTATCATCAGAAACAGCTAAAATTTCTGCTGCTAAAATTGCAGCATTTTCTCCACCATTTATTGCAACTGTGGCAACTGGTACGCCACTTGGCATTTGAACAGTAGAAAGAAGTGCGTCAAGTCCATCAAGAGTTGAACTCTTAACTGGAACTCCAATAACTGGTCTAGTTGTAAGAGCTGCAATTACACCGCCAAGATGAGCAGCTTTGCCTGCGATTGAGATGAAAACTTGGCTTTCATCTTCAGCATTTTTAACATAATCTTGCAACTGATTTAAGGCTCTGTGAGCAGAAATTACTTTGGCGTCATACTCAATTCCAAACTCCATTAATTTTGCAACTATTTTGTCTGCAATTTCTCTGTCAGAAATTGAACCCATTATAATTGATACTCTCATTTTTACTCCTTAAATATTCAAATATTTTGAAACATCAAGTGGTTTTACATATTCGCCATCTTTATAAGCTCTCATGTTTCCACCACTAACTTCGTCAATTAGTACGATTTCATCAGAACCTTCAAGTCTACCATATTCAAATTTGATATCATAAAGGTCAAGTCCACTTTCAGCTAAAATGTCTTTAACAACATTAGCGATTTTTTTATTCATTTCAACAATCTTATCATACTCTTCAGCTTTTAGAATACCTAAAACAACAAGACCATCTTTTGTAATTAGAGGATCGTCTCTTCCATCATCTTTTAAAGTAAATTCAGTATATTCAGGAAGTTCTTGACCTTCTTCAACATAAAGACCATATCTTCTGTAGAAAGAACCTACTGCTTTGAATCTTGTAATAACTTCAAGACCCTTGCCAAAAACCTTTGCTCTTTTTACTTCCATTAAATTATTGTCAACATCTGCAGAAATGTAGTGAGTGTTAATTCCAGCTTCGTTAATTTTTTCGAAGAAGTATTTTGTAACTTTTAAGCACTCTTTTCCTGCACCTTCAACACTACCAGCTACTTGGTTTCCACCAGTATCAAAAACTCCGTCAGTTCCTGTCATATCATCCTTAAATTTAAGGTAACATCTTCCATCTTCTTCTAAAACATTCTTAGTTTTTCCTTGGTAAATAGTCTTCATAATTTCCTCCAGTAAAATAAAATAAAGCCCAAAGAGGCAGATTTTTGTAAAACCTACCCCTCTGGGCTTTTTTCCCTAAGGTGTGATACTTAAAAAAAGTATCCGTACCGCTCGGTCCTTGGCAAAGCCCGGATCCCTAGGCACACTTTCACTCAAAATATGAGCTCTCATACAATTAGATATTAACAATTTAATTTTTAATTGTCAATAGTTTTTCAAAAGTTATAAATCAACTTATACTTTTGTATTTTTTCACAAAACATAGTCTTAAATCCAATGAAAAATTGTATATTAAAAAATTTTTTACACATTTTTAAAAATTTTTAATACTGCACTCTCCATTTGTCAATTCATAAAAAGATTATATGTTAAGAAACCTTCAGTTTCACTTTTCTTAATATACAAATCTTTTTAATTCTTCCACAACACTTTTATTTCCACAAATTATGCCACTAAATCTTTCACAACTGATTTCTTGACCATGTATATTTATGACAATACCTCCTGCTTCTCTTACTATTAAAGTACCAGCTGCATAATCCCATAGATTTAATCCATCTTCAATAAATCCATCATATCTTCCACAAGCTGTGTAACACATTTCCAGTGCAGCAGAACCTATTCTTCTTATTCCATTTGTCTTGTCATATACAAATCTAATCATTTCAAAAGTTTCATCTGCTCGGTTAAGTCTTCCTCCGCCAGTTCCAACGCCAATCAAGGTATCGGAAAAATTTTTGTCGCAAGAAACTTTTATTTCCTGACCATTTAATTTTGCACCTTCATCCTTTATCGCTGAGAAAAATTCATCTCTAAAGGGATCATAAATTGCTCCAAGTACAATTTCAGATTTTTCTAAAAGTGCAAGGCTTATTACAGAGTGATTAAATCCGTGAACTAAATTTGTTGTGCCATCAACAGGATCTAGTACCCATGTGTAATCTTTTAAGTCTTCTTTTGACTTGTCCTTTTCTTCAGCTAAAAGATTTGAATTAGGAATTAAATTCAAAAGATTCTCCCCTAAAAATTCTTGAACCTCAAAATCAACTTCAGTTACAAAATCATTTTTTCCCTTCATCTCAAAATTATTTTTTGGGTCAAGTTCAAAGAAAATTTTAGATGCTTCTCTCATTAAGTTTTCAACTTTTTCTAATATTTCATGGTAATCAATCATAGAACCTCCACTTATTTAATTGATTTAATTTCCTTAAATAGATTTGCATCTTCCCTGATTATGCTTTCGCTACCAAAGGCTGCTAGATAATTTTTCTTCATGGCTTCATCTAATATTTTGCCGTAAGAATTTAATTTTTCCACCTTAGTATTTAAAGCTTCTTTTTTTGACTTTTCTACATCTTCTGCTGTAAGTCCAGTTATAAATCTTGATAAATTTATATCTCCAATTTGTTCTGGCGATAAAAGTGGGTCAAAGGCATTCATTGATCCAATGATAAAATCCTTTAAATCATCATCTGAAATTTTTAAATTTTCTACAAATTTTCCTATGCTGTCATAAACTTTAACTGTATTTTTTAAATTTGGGTCTCTGTAAGAATATGTTGCCATGTCCCCATTTCTTCCAATGGTAATTCCTGCACCATAAGCTCCACCCTTTGCCCTAATTTCATTGTGAAGATAAGATGAATTTAAAATATTTGCAAGAACTGTCAGGTCCCCAGTGTATTTTATGCCAAGCTTTTCGAGGTCATATCCTTTTGACACATAAACTACATTTGAAGTTGTATAAAAGCCTTCATTTTTATTGTCACTTTCGAATTTATAATCACAAGACTTTATATTCTTAACTTCTAATTTTTCTATATAATTTTTTAATTCATCCTTAATTTTATTTAAGTCAGAAATATTTCCAGTAGTTGAAATAATTAAGTTGTCCTTTACAAATAACTTTTTATAAACATCTTCTGATTTCTTTTCAAATTCTTCCCATTTTTCTTCGAAATTTTCCACTAAATCTCTCATGAATTCATAATAATCCAGCCCTCCAATGTGAGATTGAAGATCTGAAACTTCGGAATAGTAAGATTTTAAAATCGAAATGATAAATTGATGTCCATTTTGTAACATTGTTGATTCAACTCTTGACTTCAAAATATTTAAAAGTTCTTTAACTCTTTTCTTTGAATCAAGAATTGACCTATTCATAATTTCATCAACTATTTCCAGTCCTCTTTTTACATTATCAGCAGTTGATTTCATTCTTATATTCATTCTAAGTGAATATTTTTCCTTGTCCTTTGAGTCCACATAAACAGTTGGATTAAAAGTTATTCCACCAGTTGCCTTGTAAATTTCGTTATTTAATTCTTCGTAGGAATAATTTTTTGTATCAAGAAGACCAATCAAAGAAAGGAGAAGTGACATTGTCTCAATTTCTTGTTTTTTAATAAAGGAAATGTCATGAGAAATTGTCGTGTAGACTATACCATTTGTCTCTTGATTTGACTTTAGATAAATTACATCTTTAATTTTATCTTTTTCCAATTCATAGTCTGTAACTTTTTCGTCAATGTCAGAAAGCTCAAGAGATGGTATAGTTTTTTTGGCTTCAAGAGAGTCTTCCTGACTTTGATATTTTTCAAGTTCAAGACTCTTTTGAATGATTTCTTCTTTTTCTTCTTCTGTCATTTTTTCCTTTAAGGCTTTTAACTCTTCTCTTAATTCTTTCTCTTCTCTCTCATTTTTATTTAGCTCAGGTCTTGCAGATAAATTTACAGAATATTTGTTGTCAATTAATTTTTCTTTTATATAATTTTCTACAAATTTGTCATCAAGTTTTTCCTTAACTTCACTTAACACATCGTTATAATACAAGGCATCAAGAGGAGACTCATCATATAACCATGAGTTTAAGGCCCTTATATAATAAATTATAGCCTTTTGAGTGCCGCCACCTTCTCTAAAAATAAATTCAAATTTATTTAAAGTTGCTTCAAGTAAATCTCTATCAATTCCATTTTCCACTAAACTTCTTAAAGTTTCGTCTAAGATTTTTAAAAATTCATCTTTTTTATCTGCATCAGTATTTTTTAGGACAATTGAAAGGTCTAGTGGAAGTGAAGATGAAGTTTCTGAATATACGTCTTCAGCTAATCCTGCATCAAGAATTGCCTTTTTAAGTGGCCCAGCTTGAGCATCTATTAAAAGTTCAGCCAATAAATCACGCATAAAGACATCCATCTTTGAATCAGCATAACCAATAGTCCAGCCCTTTGAAAGATAATCTATTTTTTCCTTCATCTCTTCCTTTGAGGCAGAAAAAGTTATCTCAACATCCTTAGTTTCCTCTAACTTTTCATTTAAAATTATTTCTGAATTAATTTCTTGCCTATCAAAGTCAGCTAAATAATTTTTGTCAATGAAATCAAGTGCCTCTTCCATATTTTGGTTTCCATAGAGGTAGATATAAGAATTTGATGGATGATAGTATTTTTTGTGATAATTTTTAAATTCCTCATAAGATAGGCTTGGAATAAGTTTTGGGTCTCCGCCAGAGTCCACTCCATAGGATGAATTTTCGTGAAGAGAGAAGATCATGGCATCGGAGACAATATTTTCTGATGAAGAATAAACTCCCTTCATTTCATTGTAGACAACTCCATTGTATTTTAATTCATCATTTTTATCTTTTAAATCGTAATGCCATCCTTCTTGAAGAAATATTTTTTCTTCTTCATATATGCTTGGATAAAAAACTGCATCTAAATAGACATCCATTAAATTGTAAAAGTCCTTTTCATTTCTACTTGATACAGGATAAATTGTCTTGTCTGGAAAAGTCATGGCATTTAAAAAAGTTTGCAATGATGACTTAATTAAATCCATAAAAGGCTCCTTAGTTTTAAATTTTCTTGAGCCAGAAAGTACGCAGTGTTCAACAATGTGACAAACTCCATTTCCCTTTTCAGGTGGTGTCCTAAATCCAATACCAAAGGCTTTGTTGTCATCATTATTTTCTAAAGTTAAGACTCTTGCTCCAGTTTTTATATGAGAATAGACCTTGCAATTCGAGGCAACTTCGTCTATATATTTTTCTTCGATTAATTTATAATTTTTCAAGTTAATCCCTCCAATCATTATTATACTTGTAATAAAACAATTTAACAAATTGAATTAACTCTTATATAAATTGGGTAAAACTAAATTGAGGTGAGATTATGTCAAGAAAAGATGACATTAAAAAATTAGCTATTGCAGCTGCAACAATTTCCGCTGCTATTTTTGCTGCAAAAAAAGTTTCTGACGATGAAGTTAAAATTTTAATGCCTAATCGTGACGAAAACTCAAAAGCTTACTTACTTGGCGACGGTTTTGGAAATTTAGCCCTTGCCTATGCTCTAATAAATCATGCAAACTTAGATCCTCTTAATATAAATATTTACACTAAACACTTTAACGAATTTGTAGAAATAAAAGAAGACGAGAACAACTACCAAAGTTTTGACAATAGATTTTCAGAATTTAATTTTAAAAATACCTATGAAATGTTAAAAAATATTTTAGATGAAGATGAATTAAATAAAATTTCTAAAAAAATTGCAAAAAAAGAAAGATCAATCCTTTTGGATTTATCTCTAAATCAATTCTCTAATATTTTTGATGTTGATGAAAATAGTAAAAAGAAATTATACAAACTAATGCTATACCCTATGGACTTAGATGATAAAAATTCTATTGAAAAATATTTCTTATTCACTGACTTTTTAAATTCAAATTTGTTTTATTATTTGGCTAGCATCTACAACTTGAAGGCAACTTCTCCTGTCCTTGAATTAAAGGAAGCCTTATTAGATTTTATAGGCTCAGAAAACTATTTTGACCTTGATACAAATAAAATTTACAAATTTTTAAATGATTATTTAAAGGACGCTGGCGTAAACTTCTATGACGATTATAAGTTTATTGACTTCAGTGCAACAGATAATCATGTAGATAAATTAACTTTTGAAAAAAATAAACAAGTTGAAGAAATTTTAACTGATTTAAAGGACATCATTTCCATTGAGTCGCCAACATATTTTTCAAACTTAGCGCTTGGCGACACTACAAATATTCCAGAGAAAATTTTATCTACTTATTCTTCACAAAAAGTTTTTCATTCTCAAAATATTTACAAGGAAATCGAAGGAAAAACTAGAGACTCCTCAATTTTATTTGTCAATTTAGAGTTTTCTGATGACTCCTTTATAAATAAACTAAAAGAAAATTTACAAGATAAGAACTTTTTTATATTTAAAGTAAAGTCTGGCATATCTGCAAAAATTATTGGCAATAAAGTAATTTTAAAAATATTAAATCCCAATAAAAATTCAATTTTTGTTGGAGACGCCTTTAGGGCATTAAATGGCGAAGACTTCTTCTTTGAACTTATCAAACTTTTCAATTTAGAGGACAATTATGCAGATTTAAGATTTAATTTAAAAAATGTAAGCATATCAGTTTTTGAAAATTAT
>UMIY01017343.1_pt1 | contig 24922 bp, 25 predicted proteins | sample 1965921 | NCBI WGS metagenome assembly UMIY01 (sample SAMEA4836134, study PRJEB28245) | human gut metagenome | biome: gut microbiome; material: fecal sample | place: Denmark | collected 2008
TGCACCATTCGGTAAGTTCGCACCTTTCAATAAGTTCACACGCGGAAAAACGCAGAAAATTCCGCAGTTTATAAAAATACTTTACAGGTTTTTTTCAGGAGGAATATTATTTTGAAATTTGACATTTTTGTGGATTCATCGGCAAATCTTACGGAAGAGATGATTGCGGAAAGCGACATCAAGGTTATACCCTACATCTGTATGTGCAACGGGAAGGAAATAATATGCTATAAAAACGGCGTTTCGTTTGCACAGGCGGCAGAGGAATTTTACACGGCAATGTCAGAGGGCGCCGAAGTTTCTACCTCCCTTATAACGCAGGAGAGGATAGAGAACGAATTTGAGCCTTCGTTGAAGGCGGGGCGCGACGTGCTTATGATAACGATATCTTCGCAGGTGAGCGGCACAAACCACCAGGCCCGCCTTGCGGCAGAGGCGCTGGAAAAGAAATACCCCGAAAGAAAAATTTATATTGCCGATTCTGTAAATTCGGGCTTCGGCGAGGGACTGCTTGCCGTGCAGGCGGCAAAACTGCGCGGAATGGGCGAAGATGCCGAAACGTGCTTCAAATGGCTGGAAAACAACAAATTCAGGCTCAACTCTTACTTTACGGTCGCAGACCTCAAATATCTTAAAAAGGGCGGAAGAATTTCGGGCGCGGTTGCAATTGCGGGAACTATTCTTAACATAAAGCCCATTTTAAAGGCCGACGGAAACGCGCGCATTTCTATGTGCGGAAAGGTGCGCGGAAGAAGAAAATCGGTTGCCGAGCTTGCAGACTACTATAAAAATTATGCAGTATTCCCCGAGGCGCAGACCGTTGCAATAAGCCACTGCAACTGCAAGGACGACGCCGAGGCGCTTGCCGAGATGGTGAAAGAGATGGGCGCGCGCGACGTTACAATCGAATACTTCGATATTGTGAGCGGAGCGCACGTAGGCCCCGGCTCGCTGGGAATATTCTTTATGGGAAAAGACAGAAGGGGCGAACACGCCGCCGCCGAAAAGAGAGCGGCAGGCAAAACCGTGCGCGCGGAGAGCAGGTAAGCAAACATCATCCCCTCCTCCCGCATAAAAAGCGGAAAATGTGCCGCAGCGGCAACAAAAAATACCGCAAACTTTTGCGGCATTTAAGCAAATTACGACCACACAACTCCTAAATAAAAAAACTTGGGCTGCCGCCGCGCAAAATTTGCGCGGCGGCAGTTCATTGCGGCATATTGCCGCATCAATCGGTATTTTACTCAATTCACAAAGCCGTGTGCAAGTGGCTTGAAACTGCAAGCTCTCTGCCGTATACCGCAAAAGGCGGACGCCCTGCCTGCTTTCAGGCTGCCTTGCGGACAGCCTACTCGGAAACGCCCTGACGACCTGTTAGGTCTGTTTTTTCGACCTGTTTTAAGCGACCTGTTTTACGGCGACCTGTTTTACGGCAGCCTACTTTTCGGCGGCGGCTAAAACGGCCTGGGCAACGGGGACTGCCGCCGCGCTTCCTATTATGCCTGCACCAAGTTCAAGCAGGGTTGCCATACGCCCGGGGGTATCGGCTCCGTCGGCCTTGATGAGAGCCCTGTCTTTTACCGCCGCCTTTATCAGCTTCAAATCCTCCTCGTCGGCGCCGCTGCCGAAAGCATCGCCCGCAGTGCGCAAGCACGCTATTCCGCACTCGACCGCAAGCGAGCACAGTTTTGTGAGCTCTTGCGAAGTGAGAAGGGGCGCTTCGAGATTTATGCGGAGAGTCGCCCTCTTCGCCGCAGATTTAAGTTTTTTAAACTCGCGTTTAACGTATCCCCAACTGCCCTCTTTTACCGCCGAAAGGGGCGCGGCCACCTCCACCGCGTCTGCACCGTCGCGGATTGCGCGTTTGACCTGGCGCACCTTTATATCGGTGGTGTCGCTGCCGCCCCACGCAGAGATTGCCGCGGCGACCGACATTGCGGAAGCCGTACCTAAAAAATCTGAACACGGCTTTACGAGGTAAGGCGTGACGCATACTCCGCCCAGCCCCGCCTTTTCGCCGTCTTTAAGAAGTCTGCGAAGCGTTGCCCTGTCTGCCGAAGGCGCTGTGAACGACAGCTCTATTCTGCTGATTATCGCGCGCGCTTCCGCAACGCGCTTCTGCCGTTTGAACTCATCAAATTCCTGCCGCTCCTGCGGAGAAATTACAGTATTTTCGTTTATCTGCGATTGAACTTCCATATTTTACCTTTTAAACCATTATGCTCCAACAAAAGGCAAAATATACGCCTTGCCCGTGAGGTAAAATACAGCTATGGAAGCGATAGGAATACTGTACCTTGCGATACTGTTTATAGCCTGTTTTGTGTTTGTGGCGATGGTAAAACTTGCGTTGCTGGGATTGAGGAGCATAAAAAACAAACCCGAGAGCAAGCCCGAGGAACCCAAAAAAGAAGAGCCGCCCCAACCTGTATATTATATTGTGGAAAAGAAGCGGTCGAAAAGCAGGGCAAACTACGGCGCGCCGCGCGAGATTAAATTCAAAGAGGACAAGTAGGCAAACGGACTGCCGCCGTTGCCGCAGGCAATCAGGCTAACCCGCTTGATTTTGCGGGAAGTTTGTGATATTATGCCGCTATGGACGAGATAAACATAAGATTTGCAACCGAGCACGATTGGGCGGCAATTGCCGAAGCCGAAGCAATGTGCTTTCCCGAAAGCGAGCGGGCTGAGAGCGCGACGATAAAAGAGCGGCTTGCGAAGTTTGCCGACTGCTTTTTGCTGTTGTTCTGCGGCGGCAGGCTTGCCGCATACATAGACGGCGCGGCCTCAGACAGGCGCGACCTGACGGACGATATGTTCGCCTCTGCCGACTGCCACGACGAAAACGGCAGGTGGCAATTTGTTTACGGGCTGGGAGTTGTGCCCGACTTTCGCGGGAAGAACTTTGCCGGAACACTTGTGCGCGCGTTCTGCGACCTTGCAAAAAGACGGAAAAAGCTGGGAGTTGTGCTTACGTGCAAGCCGAAGTTAGTGCCGTTCTACTCAAAATTCGGATTCAAAGACGAGGGCGTATGCCCCTCCTCGCACGGCGGCGCCGTGTGGCACCAGATGAGAATGACGTTTTAAGCGGTGCCCGACCTTTTTAGCAATTGAAAAAAATATGTACAATTCAATACGCATAAAAAATTTAAGGCCGCGGGCGATTTTCGCCCGCGGCCTTGATATTAAAGATACAAATTTTTTAGTTTCAGTCGGTATACTTGTTCAGGTTGGAGCCGTTTTTCCACAGCCTTTCAAGGTTGTAAAAGTCGCGCATTTCGTCGTTGAAGATATGAACGATTACGTCGGTGTAGTCAATAACGTTCCACCTGCCCTCTCTGCCGCCGTCTTTGCGCGAGGGAATCTCGCCGAAGTCCTTTTCCATCTTTTCTTCAAGATTGTCGCAGAGTGCCCTTACCGCCGTAGACGACCTTGCCCCCGCGATTACAAAATAATCGCAAAGGCTTGACTTTTCTGAAACGTCGATATAAACGATATTTTCGGCCTTTTTGCTTGACAGAATTTTGCAGACAGCAAGTACTTTTTCTTTACTTGTCATTCAGTAATTTCCTTTTGATTGAATTATTTTATTTGCAAAAATTATTGATTTTGCAAAGTTTTATTTGTTTTGTTGAGGTCGCGGAAGTATTCATAGGCCTGCTGCGTGAGCGGGTAAATTTCTTTGCCCCCGGCCTTTAAATGTTCCAACTCTTCTTTCAGCGCCTGCTCGGCGCACACGTTTATGTCCTGCTTGAAGAGTTCGCGAAGCCTTTCAACTCCGTCGTAATCCCTGCCCTCTTCGAGCATATCGGAAAAGCAAATCAGCTTTTCGAGGTCAGACATCCCCGCCCTGCCGCTGGTGTGGTAGCGTATTGCATTTAAAATATCGGGGTCGGTGACGCCGAACGCGTGTTCTGCAAGATATGCGCCGCTGTATTGGTGCATTACGTTTTCGGGAACGCCCTCGGGCGGGACGAAGCCCTTTAAAAGTTTATCTGATAGTTTCAAATTCTTTGCGGCGTCGTGCAGGGCTGCGGCGGTAAGCGCCGTCTTTTCGGCTATTCTGAACCTGCGGCAGTTTTCCGCCGCCATAAAGGCTACGCGCAGGGTGTGCGCGGCGCGGCTTTTTGACATCAGCTTCTGCGCCTTTGCAAGCCCGGGGATTGAATAGAGGTTGTTCGACTTTATGTATTTTGCCACCGCCGCGGGAACGCAGTCGGATACGTCGTAACCGAGCGCCACCGAAGCGCGTACGCGCGTGGAAGATACCTTCGCGCCGGTGTAGCCGATTATAATGGCCTGTTCGCCGAAAGTTTCTTCAAACCGCTTTTCTGCCCCGGCTATATCTTCGCTGCCTTCGCGGGCGCATACGGCAATGCGCACGCACTTCAAAATACGTTCGGGATAAACCCAATCTGAAAAGCAGGCGAACATATCGGCGCCCATCAGAAAGTAAATTTCGTCGTCGGGGTACATATGGCGTAGATATTCGCAGGTGATATACGAATAACTTGCGCCGCCCTTATTTATTTCGAAGTCAGAAACTTCGCCCAGCCCCGAAAAGGCAAGGCGGCACATTTCTGCGCGCGCCGAAGGGGGCGCCGTAATCTGGCCCGTTTTATGCGGCGAAACAGCCGTGGGCATTATTATAACTTTTTCGGCGCCGATTTGAGCGGTCGCCGCTTTGAGCATTGCTACGTGTTCGTTGTGGACGGGGTTGAACGCACCCCCGAAAAGTATTATCTTCATAGTAGGTAAAATAATGTGAGTAAAATAATGTTTAAAAGATAATTTTTGCGGCAAAAACTGTGGTATGAAAAGATTTGTGCCTTTAATTGCAGACGCCGTTCTTGCCGCAGTATGTGCGTTTTTGCTGTTTTTTACGTTGGTAAGATTCTATCTTTCAACCGCAGCGGGACTTGCCGCGGGAATTATCGGAGGGCTTGCCGCAGGTGCGGGCGCGTTTGCTTACATAGCCGCAAAGCAAAGCAGGTCTGCGAGCCTTTCGGCAGGCAAAAGAGAGGCCGAAAAACTTGCCATACACCTTGCCTGTATTCCGCAAAGCGAGGCCGAAAAGCTGTTTATGCGCTGCCTTGACGAGCCTGAACAGAAGGACGGCCGCATTGAATGCGAGGTCGAAGCCTACTTTACAAAATTCTGTATGGAGCCCTGCAACCGCGACGATTTGCTGCCCGCCGCAAGGTTTAAAACAGATAAAAAAAAGCACTTTGTATGCAACGCCGCAACGGCCGCGTGCGCAGAATTCGCCGCAGACTGCGGTGTGGAAATAATCTGTGCGGACGGCGTATACGAACGTTTGAAGGCGCGCGGTGCACTGCCCGAAAAGTATACGGGCGAGGTTAAAAAAGTTAAATTTTTTGCGCGGATAAAGTCGCGCTTTACAAAAAAGCTGTGCCTGCCCTCGTTCGCGTCGGGTGCGGCGCTGCTGTTTTTCAGCTACTTCACTTACTACCCGATATATTATATCGTGGCAGGAAGTCTGCTGCTTTTGCTGTGCCTTGCCGCCGCCGTATTCGGCAGAAAGAAAGGTGCTTAAAACGTATTGATTGAGGCATATGTGCGGGGCAATGGTTGTTTTTGCAATAAAAAACAAAATATATTGCCGTCAGTTCAATTGGATATGCTCTATGCCCTTTTTATTTGACCTGCGGTATAAAACCGCCTTTCTTCCTATCACAATCACGCACTCGGCGCCCAGCCTTTCGGCGAGCTGTTCGCCTATCTCGCGGGGAACGCCGTCGGCGTTTTCGAGTATGTTTATTTTTATAAGCTCGCGCGCTTCAAGGCAGTCGGAAAAACTTTTGAGCATATTTTCGCCTATGCCCTCTTTGCCCACCTGCCCCACAGGCGAAAGGTTTGCCGCGAGCGATTTTAATTTACTTCTCTGTTTTGACGTAAGCATTTTTATACCTTAATTTAAAAATCTTTACTCGACGAAGTCGAATTCAACGTCGCCGATGGATACAGTGTCGCCTTCCTTTACGCCCATATCGTGCAGGCGGGAAATCACTCCCTTTTCGCGCAGAATTTTTTGGAAATAGGCCATAGAGTCGGGGTCGTTCAGCGTTACGTTGCGGCAGAGCATATCCACGAGGGGGCCGACCACCACGTACGTTTCGCCGTCCATATATATATCGAAATCGAGGTTGCCGCTTTTGCGGTAGGTGAACTCTTCGTCCACCTCTTCCCTAGCTACGGGGGGAAGTTCGGCAAGCCTTGCAACAAGCTCGTCCAGAAGGGGTTTGAGCCCCTCGCCCGAAACTGCCGTTATGGGGAAAATTTTATACTTTCTGCCGTACTTCTTTTTGAAGGCCTTTACGTTCTCTTCCGCGCCGTAGACGTCGCACTTGTTGAGCGCGATGACCTGCGGAAGTGCGGCAAGTTTTTTTGAATAGCCCGAAAGCTCGGCGTTTATCTTCTTGAAATCTTCGACGGGGTCGCGCCCTTCGCAACCCGAAATGTCGACGACGTGCAGAAGAAGGCGGGTGCGCTCTATGTGGCGCAGAAAGTCGTGCCCGAGGCCCGCGCCTTCGGCCGCGCCCTCTATAAGCCCCGGTATGTCGGCAGCGACGAAACTCTTATCGTACACGCTGACCACGCCGAGGTTGGGGGAAAGCGTGGTGAAGTGATAGTTTGCAACCTTGGGACGGGCGGCGGAAATTTTTGAAAGAAGGGTGCTTTTGCCCACGTTGGGGAAGCCTATTATGCCTACGTCGGCAATGACTTTGAGTTCGAGGACTAAAACGTGGGGTTCGGTCTTTTCACCCTTCTGCGCAAAGTTGGGCGCGTGCCGCCTGGAAGTGGTGAAGCGAACGTTGCCCTTGCCGCCCCTGCCGCCTTCGGCAATCAGCTTTTTTTCGCCGTCGGAGAACATATCGGCAATCACGGTGTCCGTTTCGAAGTCCTTTACCACGGTGCCGACGGGCACCTTTATTATCATATCCTTGCCGCCCCTGCCGAAACACTGGTTGGTGCCGCCGCGTTCGCCGTTTTCGGCAAAATACTTGGAAGTAAAGCGAAAGGGCAGAAGGTCGCCCATCCCTCTGTCCGCAACGATGTATACGTCGCCGCCCTTGCCGCCGTCGCCGCCGTCGGGGCCGCACGCGGGCTTGCCTTTGTACGACTTGAACGAGTTCATTCCGTCGCCGCCGTCGCCCGACTTGATTTTAATTTTTACCTTGTCGGTAAATACGTTCTTATCTATCATTGTTATAAATTTTCAGCCATTCGTCGGCGCGCTCGCAAAGCTCTGCATTGTTCTGCGTCTTTGCTATCGTGGAATACAGATTTTCCGCGCTCAGCTTGCCGAGCATAAGCCTGCGCAGTTTGCAGGCGGTATCGAGTTCTTTTGGCGAAAGCAGAAGGTCTTCCCTCCTCGCGCCCGAGGCGCGGATATCTATCGCGGGGAATACCCTGCGCTCTGCAAGTTCGCGCGATAAAACGAGCTCCATATTGCCCGCCGACTTGAACTCTTCGTAAATAATGTCGTCGAGCCTGCTGCCCGTATCGACGAGCGCGGTGGCGATGATGGTGAGCGAGCCGCCGTCTTCGGTGTTGCGCGCGGCGCCGAAGAACTTGCGCGGTTCGGTGAGCGCCTGCGGGTCGAGCCCGCCCGAGAGCATTCTGCCCGAGTTGGTGACGGAGTTATAGGCGCGGGTGAGGCGGGTTATGCTGTCGAGCAGAATTACCACGTCTTTGCCCGCTTCCACCAGCCTTTTGGCGTGTTCGAGCGTGAGCTGCGCCGCGTGTATGTGGTGGTGTTCGCCCTTATCGAACGTGGAATAAACTACCTTTGCGCCCGCCACCGTGCGGCGGATATCGGTCACCTCTTCGGGGCGTTCGTCTATCAGAAGGACGATTACTTCCGACTGAGGGTAATTTTCGGTTATAGAGCAGGCAATGTCTTTGAGCATAGTGGTTTTGCCCGCCTTGGGGGGAGAAACTATCAGTGCGCGCTGACCCTTGCCTATGGGAGAGAACAGGTCAATCACCCTGTCTGTAAGAGTGCCGCCCCTGCGTTCCAGGGTATACCTTTCCACAGGATAGCAGGGAATGAGCTGTTCGAACACGGCGCGCGGGTTGAGCATATCGGGGCGCACGCCGTTTACGCTTATTATATATGTGGCGCCGGGACATTCGTTTTCCCTGCGCCGCTTTGCCTTGCAAGTTATAAAGTCGCCTTCGCGCAGGCGGAAGCGATTTACAAATGAAGTATGCACGAACACGTCGCCGCCCGACGTAAGTTCGAAATTGTGAGTGCGCAGAAACCAGAATTTATCGCTGAATTCAAGCACGCCCGTATACACGGCCTCGTCGTCGTCATATTCGCTGTCGGAGCGCACGCCCATCTCTGCGGGCGCCTCTTCTTCGATATATTCGGGGCTCTCTCCGCCCTCGCGCTCTTCGCCGCCGGAAAAGTTCCTGCACTGTTCGACGAGTGCGACGACTTCCCTGTCGAAAACTTCCGACTTGGGCGGCGCACCCTTGGTTGAGCGGGGCACGGGGTCGCTTTTGCGGCCTGCAATGTCGAGTATGCTGGCAATCAACGGCTCTTTATTCATATCGGCGGGGCGCTTTACCCCCACTGCCCTGCCTATCTGACGCAGGTCGTAGATGCTGCGCTTTTCAAGCTCCGCCCTGAGTTTCTGCAACAATTCGCTTACTGTCAATCTTCGACCTTCTCCATAACTATTATTTTAGTGGCGTCGCCGCCCAGGTCCTCGCGCGAAATTTCAATCTCGCCGCTCTCGTCGGTTTCCACTTCGTCCTCTTCAAAGAGGTCGGTGAATTCTTCCACCCTGTCTATATCTAGCTTTTTGCCCTTTTCGCGGTAGTGCATAGGTATTACTATGTCGGGCATAATCCTGTCTACGTATTCCTTGGCCTGCTCGGCGTCTATCGTGTATGTTCCGCCGACGGGAATGAGGAGCACGTCTACGGGCAGAAGCGATTCGATGAGCTCGGTCGAGCATTCTTCGCCTATATCGCCGAGGTGGCACACCTCTATGCCGTCCATACTGAATTTGAAAATTATGTTCTCGCCCCTCTCTTTGCCGCCGTTGTTGTCGTGAAAGCTGCGTATAGAGTTTATCTCTACGCCCGTCACGTCGTAGCTGCCCTCTTTATCTATGACCATAGGCGAGCCGCCTATCTTTTCGACGGCGTCGTGGTCGTAGTGATGGTGCGATACCGTAACCGCGTCGGCAGTCACTTTGGGCATAGTGCAGCCTAACCTGTCTGCATACGGGTCGGTAACGACGGTCGTGCCCGTACTTTCGATGAGCTGGAAGCTGGAATGTCCTAAATACCTGATTTTCATAAAATCTGAATTTTCTCCTGAGGCGTGTTTCCGCCCTTTATGTTATGCCTTATATTTTATATTTTATATTTTTTTACAATTATCTGACGAGGGAACAGTCTGCCGCGGGCAACCTGCGGACAGGCAGGCCGCACATACGCGCACACGCATTTATGCGCGCGGAGCAGGCTTACGCTTTGCGTCGCGTTCGCGCCGCCTTTCGGCAACGAACACAAGCTCTGTCTGTTCGCGCTCTTCGCCCTGTTCGTATAAAAGGGTGACGCGGCAGCCCTCTTCGCCGCATACCGCAGCGACGGTGCGCGTGAATACGGGAATTATAAATTTTGCGCCGCCCTCCGAAAGGATACATTCGCTGTTCTCCCCCTCTTCGAACTTCATCAGAAGGGTGAGCTTTCCGCTCCGCCTCTGCGTTACGGTAAAGCCGCGACATTCGAGCGAACACCCGTCGCCGTCAAGCGAGTAATTTACGATAAACCCTTCGGGGGTGCGCATAAGTTCGCCTTCGGTGCAGAAGCGGGAATTTTCGCCGCCCGCGCACGAATATATATTTATGTTTACTTTCATCCTGATGTAACCGCGCACGGCGCGTAAGAGATAAAACGCCCTTATTTGAGCATAGTGAGCTTTATGCCGCCTTCCGACGAGCGCTCTTTATATTCGAAAAAGCGGTCTTTGCCCGCCTTTAAAACGCCTTTGAGTTCCTCCGCGTCGCCGCCGTCGAGCGCCGACTTAATCTCGGAGAGATTTTCAATGAGCTGCGCAATCCTCGCCGAAAGATTTTCTTTGTTGAGAAGGTACAGCTCTGACCATACCCCCTCTTCAACGCCCGCGATGCGGGTCATATCCTGAAAACTGCCGCCCGTAAAACCTATGCAGCCGGCAATTTCGCCGTCTTTGACGTATGCGTTGGATACTATGTGCGCGAGCTGGGAAGTATAGGCAATCTTTTTGTCGTGCACGTCGGCGGAACATTCGACTATGCACTTGAAGCCCATATCTTTTACGAGCTTTTTGATTATGTTCTTTGCGCCCTCGTCGGTCTTTTCGCACGAAGTTATGACCATACTTGCCCTGTCGAACAGGTCGGCGCAGGCGTTATGCACGGTGGATACCTCTTTGCCCGCCATAGGGTGCGTGCCCACGTAAAAAAAGTTCCTGGGGCTGGAATAAATTTCGCGCTCGATAAAGCCCTTTACGCCGCAGATGTCCGCAACCACGGCTCCCTTTTTGAAGGCGTGGGAATTTATGAAGTTTAACGCCGCGCGGGGAGGAAGGGCGACGAACACCACGTCGTACCCCTCAAAACTTTCTGCTTTTTTTCGTATTATTCCGTTTTCGAGCGCGTAGGCGAGCGGTTCCGCCGAACGGTTCCAGCCGTCCGCCGCATATCCCGCCCGCGAAAGCGCCATACAAAGCGACCCGCCTATAAGGCCGAGCCCGGCGACGCATATCTTCATATCTGCAATTCCGTGCACAATCTGTCTGAATACTATTCTGTATCAGTATAACATAAAAATCGGGTTAATTCAAATGAATTGACTATATTGTAAAAAAATCTTTTGAGGTTATTTAACGCTTTTGCGCCGCCTTGTTCCGCCGCCCTGCCGCAGGCAGAAAAATTTTGAGGCAAAGAGCGCTTTATTGCAATTATTTGCGCTTTGTGCAGTTGACTTTCGCCGCGCAAATATTTATAATTGTAGTTGATAAAAAAATATTGATTCAAGGAGAATGATTTTTTTATGAACAAGATGTCTGTAAAAGACCTTAAAGACCTCAAAGGCAAAAAAGTGCTCGTCCGCTGCGACTTCAACGTTCCTATGAAGGACGGCAAGATTACCGACGAGAACAGAATCCAGGGCGCGCTTCCCACCATCAAGTATCTTTTGGAAAGGGGCGCAAGGGTTACGCTTTGCTCGCATATGGGCAAGCCCCACCCCATATTCTCCAAAGAGTTCAAACTCAATAAAAAAGACCAGAAAAAGGTAGACGCCGGCGAAACCACAGCCGAAGCGATAGAGGCCAAGGCGCGCAAGGAAGAGCCCGTAAAGCTCACCCTTGCTCCCGTTGCGGCAAGGCTCAACGAACTGCTCGGCGGCAAAGTTGCGTTCGCAAAGGACGTTGTAGGCCCCGACGCAAGGGCTAAGCGCGACGCGCTTAAAGACGGCGAAGCCGTACTTTTGGAAAACCTCCGCTTCCACTGGGAGGAGGAAAAGAAGGATTTGCAGTTCTGCAAAGACCTTGCGTACGACGCAGAAATATACGTAAACGACGCGTTCGGCACGGCACACCGCAGCCACGCTTCCACCGCCGCTATCGTTGAATACGGCATTATAAAGACGGCCGTATGCGGCTTCCTCATCGAAAAGGAACTCACCGTAATGGCCGACACGCTCGAACATCCCGCACGTCCCTTCGTTGCCATTTTAGGCGGCGCAAAGGTTGCAGACAAGCTCAACGTTATAAACAACCTGCTTGAAAAGTGCGACACGCTTATTATCGGCGGCGGTATGGCATACACCTTCCTCAAAGCAAAGGGATACGAAGTGGGCACTTCCCTTCTGGACGAAGAAAAGATTGACTATTGCAAAGAGATGATGGCAAAGGCCGAAAAGCTGGGCAAGGAACTTCTTCTTCCCATCGATACGGTTGTAACCTCCTCCTTCCCCGAACCCATCGACGCACCCATAGAGGTTGAGACGGTTGATTCAAACAAGATACCCGCAGACAAGATGGGTATGGACATCGGCGAAAAGACGAGGGCGCTTTATGCCAGCCGCGTGCACAACGCAAAGTCGGTTATTTGGAACGGCCCTATGGGCGTGTTCGAGAACCCCACCCTTGCAAAGGGCACTATCGCGGTAGCGCAGGCGCTTGCAGACGTTTACGGCAAGTGCACCACCATCATCGGCGGCGGCGACAGCGCGGCGGCAATCCAGCAGCTCGGCTTTGCAGATAAGGTTACGCACATTTCCACGGGCGGCGGCGCTTCGCTTGAACTGTTCGAAGGCAAAGTCCTTCCCGGCATCGCCTGCCTCAACGACAAAGACTGATAAAACAATTTCAACGGCATATTTGAGTGCGGCGGCGGGAATTCCCGCCGCCGCATATGAAGATTAAAAATTATGAAACTATTTATTAGCAACAATAAGATTTGTAGAAAAAATGAAATTGGTTTTATATTGCTAATTTTATTTATATTAGTTATTTTTGTATCAATACTTAGCAACAACAATCTTTTTTTCGCATCTGCAAAAGTTTCCGACACATATTTTACAGACAAAATAACTGACGGTGGCGGCACTACAAGAAAGACTTTCAGACCTGCCGTCACACAGGAACATTTTGATGAAGTAAATGCTTACGCAAACAAAGTAGACGGATATATAACAGCTTATAACAGTCTTACTATACCCACACTTGCCTGCCCCGACCCGTCAAAAAATTTTAACAACTTAGACAATTTAATTTATATGGTCAAACGCCTTGAAAAATTTGCAGAAAATTACACATATAGTAACAATACTAGGCAAAATATTAACAATTTGACATTAGGTTTCATACGCACAATCAACAAAAATTATGATGGCCAAGGAGCAAGCGATAATTTTTTAGACGAATTAACGTGGGATATAATATGCGGTAATTCAGATTTCAACTTTAATTTATATGTTTCAAGCAATGAAACCTCATTTGATTTAACAGCCGACCAATTCTTTTCTAGTTACTTAGAAAGTATAAATGACTATAACTACGAATCGCACAGCCATTTCCCATTATGCCTAAAATACGAATTAACCGACCCGTTAGGCTCCGGACAGACAATCGATTTAATTCACCTGTTTGCGGCAATTGACGGTATATATTCTCATACGGACAACAATAATCTTATTTGCAAAACCGTACTCGGTAATGATTCATACCAAAAAGATTTAATTTCTTGGTTAGGTGATTTACATACTTTTACAAATCAAGTAGCCGACTCTAATCCAGATTTAAATAAGTTAAAAACATATAATAACTCCTATGGGCATATTGACTTTAACGAATTTGTCGGTAATGATGCAGATAGTTTCTCTTCAAGCGATTTGCTTGCAGATATTGATGCATTTAACATTGTTAACTTTTACTTGAATAATAATGTTAATTCTTTATCCAATGCAATCATCGCATATTATACTACAATTCAGCCTGATTCATCACTAATAGGCAACAGATATTATGCCTTTATATATAATGTTACGGTTGAAACTCAATTACCTAAAACAGGAAATTTATTAAAAGATTTCCAAAATGAAATATTCAGCTCTTTAAATTTGGATTATAATAATGGCAATATCATTGACAAGGAATATTACAGCAAGAATTCGGTGAACTTAAAATTATTGACAGGTTCTTATTTAGATAACAGCACATACCCTTCATTTGAGATACGCAGATACTGTGCAAATTTGTTTTATTCCTATATTGTTGAAATGAGCAATAGATTTTAAGAGGTATTTTTATGCAAAGACCGAGTGATAAGTTTATAACGAAAAAGCATAAAATTGCCATACATCTTGTTTTTTCAATACTTGCATTACTGACAGTTTTACCGTTGACGCTTTTGCTTGCACAAAAAAGTGGCGCCATACTTGGCATAATAATGCCTAAATGGCTTATTTTAACGCTTATATGCATAGTTTGCGCAGTTGCCATCGTAGTCGGGATATTACAAGCTAAAAGAGGTTACAGGTATGGTTTATACCTCGTCTTTACAGTTTCGGTGCTCCTGCTCGCAAGTCTTTTGGTTGGCGCCTTCGACGACGCGTCATCCGGCAATGTGCTTATAACTGCGAAAAACTTCATATGCGCAGTTATGTTTTCCGCAGCTGCGTTATTGCTTGTTTATTCAATGGTATTATTCGGAGCAGGGGATAACTTGCAGGCGATAATAGTACTTTGCATATTTTTATTGTTACTTGCAACGGCTGTGATATTTACATTTTTAAGCAATTTTTTGAGTTTTGGCGGAAGCACGCTGTTTACCGCCGACGACGGACACACATTGATTTTTGAATCGATGGAAGGGCGCGTCAGCGGAAATATTTGGCAAAAGATATCACCTTTTACTTTCGGCAAAGTAGGATACCTTTCTTCCGATATCAGTGCAAATGAGCACGATATTGCCGAAAATATTTTTTGCTTTGACGAAGGGTTTATAGTATACCTCAGCGATATATCGCAAACGTTTTACTATATAAAATAATTTTAATTTAATATGATGCCGCAACAAGCGGCAAAGGAGTTTGTAAAAATGCGTAGACCTTTTATTGCAGGTAACTGGAAGATGAATATGACCGCCGAGAGCGGCGCAAAACTTATTGAAGAACTTAAACCCCTTGTAAAAGAAGCCGACTGCGACGTGGCGCTGTGCGTACCCGCCATACTTATCCCCGCTATGACCGAGGCCGCCAAGGGCAGCAACATTGCCATAGGCGCACAGAATATGCACTGGGAACCCAAGGGCGCTTATACGGGCGAAATTTCTGCCGATATGCTCAAAGAGTACGGCGTTAAATACGTAATAATAGGTCACAGCGAAAGAAGGCAGTACTTCGGCGAGACAGACGAAACGGTAAACAAGCGCACCAAGGCAGTCATCGCCGCGGGAATGACCCCCATTATGTGCATAGGCGAGACGCTTGAAGAGCGCGAAGGCGGAATTACCGAAAAGGTTTTAGACCGTCAGCTCGAAGTCGGACTTGCGGGAGTTGAGGACGTCACCAAAATAGTTATAGCCTACGAACCCGTATGGGCAATAGGCACGGGCAGGACGGCCACCGACGAGCAGGCCGAAGAGACGATTGCCTATATCCGCAAAAAGATTGGTCAGCTCTTCTGCCCCAAGTGCGCAGAAAAGGTTGTTATACAGTACGGCGGCTCTATGAACGCGGGCAACTGCAAGGGACTTATGGCCCAGCCCGACATAGACGGCGGACTTATCGGCGGCGCTTCGCTCAAACTCGACTTTGCGACTATCGTAAATTATAACAAATAAAATAAAAATTTCAAAATTTAGCGCGCCGAGCCGTTTCAAGCGGCGCGGCGCGCGGTTATAAATAAACAGGGTACGGCCTGCGCCGCAAATAGTTGCGGCATATGTGCCGTTCAATTGACAATTTTACCGTAAAAATAAATTTTAAGAGGAAAGTAAAAAATAAGACTATGGCAAAAAAACCTTACGCTATCATAATTATGGACGGCTACGGAATTGCTCCCGCGGGCGCAGGCAACGCAATAGAGCTTGACGGAAGCAAGAACGTGCACGAACTTATGAAAAACTACCCCTCCGCCACCCTCGGCGCTAGCGGACTTTCGGTAGGTCTGCCCGACGGACAGATGGGCAACAGCGAAGTCGGCCACCTGAATATGGGCGCGGGCAGAATAGTTTACCAGGACCTCACCAAGATTACCAAGGAGATTGAGGACGGCGACTTCTTCAAAAACCCCGTGCTTGTGAAGGCGATGGAAAACGCAAAGGGCGAGGGCAAAAAGCTGCACCTTTACGGCCTTTTATCGGACGGCGGTGTGCACAGCCACATAACTCACCTTTTTGCCCTGCTTGAAATGGCAAAGAGGCACGGACTTAAAGAAGTTTACGTGCATTGCTTCACCGACGGCAGGGACGTTTCGCCCACGTCGGGCGCGGGCTTTGTGCGCGAATTGCAGGCAGAGATTGACAAAATCGGCTGCGGCAAGATAGCCGACGTATGCGGCAGGTACTACGCGATGGACCGCGACAACAACTGGGACCGCGTTGAAAAGGCATACGATATGCTCACCCTTGGCGAGGGCATACATTGCGAAAACGCCGCCGACGCTTTGGAAGCAAGCTACAAAGAGGGCGTGACCGACGAATTTATAAAGCCCACCAAGGTTTACGAAAATGGCAAGCCCGTCGGCCTTATCGAAAAGGGCGACAGCGTTATATGCTTCAACTTCCGCCCCGACCGCGCACGCGAAATTACGCGCGCCGTTTCGCAGAGGGAGTTCGTTGTGCCCAAGGGCACGGCCTTTGAAAGAAAGACGGGCTTCCTTGAACCCGTTTACGTATGCTTTACCGTATACGACGCGCAGTTCGAGGGCGTGGAAATAGCCTTCCCCAAGACTACGCTCAAAAACACGCTGGGCGAATACCTTGCCTCGCTCGGCAAAAAGCAGCTCAGGATTGCCGAGACCGAAAAATATGCGCACGTAACGTTCTTCTTCAACGGCGGCGTAGAGGCGCCCAACAAAAACGAAGTGCGCGACCTTATACCTTCGCCCAAGGTTGCAACTTACGACCTGCAACCCGAAATGAGCGCTTACCTTGTGACCGACAAGGTGATTGAAGAGCTTGAAACGGGCGAGTTCGACGTGGTAATCCTTAACTTTGCCAACTGCGATATGGTAGGCCACACGGGCGTTATCCCTGCGGCGGTAAAGGCCGTTCACGTGGTTGACGAATGCGTGAAGCGCGTTCTGGACAAGATACTCGAAATGGGCGGCTCGGCCCTTCTGACCGCCGACCACGGCAATGCGGACAAGCTGCTCGACGAAGAAGGCAAACCCTTCACCGCGCACACCACCAACCGCGTGCCCGTGGTGCTGGTTTCAAACGAATACAAGAACGCAAAACTGAGGGAAGACGGCATACTTGCCGACCTTGCCCCCACCCTTTTAACCGTTATGGGCGTACCCGTTCCCGCAGAGATGACGGGCAAAAGCCTTATAGCAAAATAACGAGCATTTAAAATTTATTGGCGGAGGCCTTGCTGCCTCCGCCTTTTCTTTGCGCGCGGCGCGGCAAAAACTGCCGCGCCGCGCTCTGCTATAACGCTATGCCGCGCGCCAAACCGGCAAAACTGCCTGCCCCGCCATTATAACCGTAAAGGCACGGCGGAAAAAATTTTCCGCCGCGCCTTTTATGATTATTGCAAGTGTGAACTCTGCCGCCGTTTGCATACTCTATTATAAAACTTATTATAATAAGTCTTATAAGACTTGTCAAGTCTTTTAATACTTGAACAGAATATAATAGCGGTATGGAAAGGGTAGATTTTGACGCAAAAAAATTTGCAAGGCGGCTGAAAGAGCTGCGCGGTCTGCACAACCTCAGCCAGATGGCGCTTGCCGAAAAGACAGGGCTCAGCCAGTCCGCAATTGCAAAATGGGAAGTCTGCCGGACGGAGCCGACGGCCTCGTCCATTGTTACCCTTGCCTGCTTTTTTGACGAAAAGATTGAATATGTTCTGGGCATAACCGACTGAATTTGAAGCCCCGCGGCAAAGCAGAGTGCCGCGGGGCGCTTTTTATGCGCGGCGGGACGAAGAGGCACTGAAAACGTTTGCAAAAAATTTTGCATAATAATATAATTGATAGCGTAATTTTACGGGCGCCGCGAAAACAGAAACCGCGGGCGAAAGTTTTTTTGATGGTTAAGTTTGAAGCAGAGAAATTTTTCAGTAAAAATTATGTTGTGGTGATTGGCGCCCTCATTTGCTGTATGCTGTGGGGCAGCGCGTTCCCGTGCGTGAAAGTTGGCTACGGGCTGTTCAGCGTAGACACCTCCTCATACTCATCGCTTATTCTGTTTGCGGGCATAAGGTTCACGCTTGCGGGCGTGCTGGTGCTCGCCTTCGGCTCGGCATTGCAGCGAAAGTTTTTGTTGCCCAAGCGTAAAAACATCTGGCGGGTCGCGGTGGTCGCGCTCTTTCAGACGGCGATGCAATACACATTCTTTTATATCGGGCTTGCCAACCTTACGGGCGTTAAGAGTTCGGTGCTGAACGGGCTGGGCGTGTTCTTTACCATAATTGCCGCATGCTTTATTTTCCGCACCGAAAGGTTTACGCTGATAAAACTCGTTGGCTGCATACTCGGGTTCGGCGGCGTGCTTGTGATGAACCTTGACGGACTGAACTTTGAATTTTCGCTCACGGGCGAGGGCTTTATCATATTTTCGGGACTTTCGGCGGCGATGGCGGCGGGCTTTGTGAAGGTGTTTTCCAAACACGAAAACACCACAACGCTGTGCGGCTGGCAATTTTTTTGCGGCGGGCTTGCGCTTGTGATTATAGGCGCGACAACAGGCGGAAGCATACGGCCGACTTCGGGCGCGAGCTTTGCAATGCTTTTTTACCTCGCCTTCCTTTCGGCCTGCGCGTTCACTTTGCAGGGGTACCTTTTAAAGTACAACCCCGTTTCGAAAGTGGCCGTGTTCAAGAGCACAAACCCACTGTTCGGGGCGCTGTTTTCTGCAATAATTCTTGGCGAAACCGAACAGCTTTTGCACTATACCACCCTTATTGCGCTGGCGCTGGTATGCGGAGGCATACTTATTATCAACCTTTTGGGCGAAAAACGGCTTTTGCACGCAAAGGCGCATTTAAATGCGCCTGCGGCGGAAAGCGGCGGCGCGCCGCAAGACGGTCAGTTTATTGCAGACGGCAATATTCCGCCCGATAAGCCTGACGGAAGAAGCTACGGCGCGCCGCACGAAGAACAAGGCACACAGGACGGGAAAAACGACGGGGCAAACGGCGAAGAAAGCGGGCAGAACGACGGGCGGTAGCGCATTTTTAACAAAAAATTTTAAAAACGGCAGTTTTTTGTTTGTACAAACGCGCCCTTTATGGTATAATAATTTTCGCTTGAATAAATAAATCAGAGGTTTGATTGATGCTTACTGCAATTTTGGCACCCGCGGGTATGACGCCTTCGGAATATACAATTTATATAACCTTTACCCTGATATTTATGGCGCTTTTGTTCATCGCCGCCATAATCGCCATCATCGTGGTACTCTTCCAGAAGAGCAACTCCGACGGTATTCAGGGCATTACCGCCACGAGCGAGACCTTCTTCGGCAAGAACAAGGGCAGAAGCATAGAGAGCAAACTTAAAAAGTGGGCGTGGATAACCCTCATCGTTATCGGCGTGCTCGCAATCGTAATTTATATAGTGCAGGTAATGCTTCCGTAAGCATAACCCTATACATTCTTCTGAACATACAAAAGATGAAAAAGGCGGCTTTATTTTAAGCCGCCTTTAAATATATTTGCGGTTTGTTAAAATGCCGCCCCGTTGCAGAAAATAGTATTATAAATACCATATAAAATTACAATAGTTGCGGCATATGTGCCGCCCGATTGAAAAACAGAAAGAAAAAAATTATGACTGTAAGAGAGAATATTGTTCAGCTTTTTGAAAGCGGAAAGCTGGCGTTTAAAACTGAAAAGCAGATTTGCGACATACTTAAAATTACGCACGGCGAAAGAAAATCGGCCGCCCGCATTTTGGGCGAGCTGGAAAAAGAGGGCGTGATTTTAAAGACCAACGTAGGCGAATACTGCACCCCCGCGCAGGCGGGCGCCGTTTGCGGCATTATTCAGGGCAACGAGCGCGGATTTGCCTTTCTGATTCCCGACGGAAAGACGGGCGATATGAAAGATTTGTTCATCCCCCGCCACTCCCTTCACGGTGCGCTCGACGGCGACAGAGTGCTTGCCGTGAGAATTAAGGGAACGGAGGACGAAGCGAGCGTGATTAAAATACTTTCGCGCGGACGCACGGCGGTTGCAGGCACCTTTGAGCGGACGGGCGGCGCGTGCTACGTTGTGCCCGACTGGTCGAAATTCGCGCCCAGAATTTTTGTGCCCTCCTCCCTTTCGATGAACGCAAAGCAGGGCGACAAAGTGGTCTGCCGAATAACCGCCTATCCGCACGGCAAGGCGCCAAACGGCAAAGTAGTTGAAATACTTGGCAAGGGCGGCGACTTTTACGCCGAAGAACTTTCTATAATACGCAACTACGGCCTTTACGAGCAGTTTCCCGCCGAAGCCGAACGGCAGGCAGAGCGCGTTGCCGCGCAGAAAGTGGTATTGGGCGACAGGCGCGATTTGCGGGATACGCTTACCATAACCATAGACGGCGACGACACGCGCGACATAGACGACGCCGTGTCGCTTGAACGCAGGGGTGAAAACTTTGTTTTAGGCGTGCACATTGCCGACGTGGGGCACTACGTTAAGAGGGGCACAAAACTCGACGAAGAGGCGTATTCGCGCGGGACGAGCGTTTACTTCCCCGACAGGGTACTGCCGATGCTGCCGAGGGCGCTTTCAAACGGGGCGTGCAGCCTGAACGAGGGCGAGGACAGGTACGCCCTTTCGTGCATAATGACGATTGCGCCCGACGGCGAAAGAATAAGCAGCGAAATTTTTGAAAGCGTGATAAAGAGCGACCACCGCACCACCTATAAAGAAATTACGGCGCTCGCCGAAGGCGACGAAGCAATGCGCGGAAAATACCCCGACCTTATTGCTATGTGCGCCGATATGAAGGAGCTGTGCGGCGCGCTTACCGCCCGCCGCGAGAGGCTGGGGAACATTGACCTGAGCGTAAAAGAGGCGCACATATACCTTGACGAACGCGGCGAGATAGTAATACCCGACTACGAACGCACTATATCGGAAAAGATGATAGAGCAGTTTATGATATGCGCCAACGAGGCCGTGGCCGAGTATATGCAAAAGAAGGGCGCGCCCTTTATGTTCCGCGTACACGAGCCGCCCGCGCCCGAAAAGGTAAGCTCGTTTTTATCCTTCCTCTCCGACCTGGGCATAAGCGGCAGGGTGAGCGAGGACGAGCCTGAACCCGGACAGTTCCAGGCAATACTGAAAAGAATTGCTGGCAAGCCCGCCGAAAGCGCGGTAAACAAGGTTATGCTGCGCACGATGCAGAAGGCGCGCTACTTCGAGCGGAACTTAGGGCACTTCGGCATAGCAAGCGAATGTTACTGCCACTTTACCTCGCCCATACGCCGCTACCCCGACCTGTTCATCCACCGCATAATAAAGAGCGTGCTGCACGGCGGAATAGACGAGATGCGCGAAAAGTACGCGGGCGTTGCCGCGGAAGAGGCGGCACACTGTTCGCTATGCGAGAAGAACGCCGACGCCGCCGAACGCGACGTGGACAGCCTTTATAAGGTAGTTTATATGTCAGAGCGGGTCGGCGAGGAATACGAGGCCACCGTTTCGGGCGTGACGGCATTCGGCGTGTTTGCCGAGCTTGACAACACCGTTGAAGGGCTGATAAGATTGGAAAAACTGCCCGGCGGCAGTTACGAATACCTTGAAGACAAGTTTGTGCTTAAAGGCGAGCGCACGTTCCGCCTGGGCGACAGAATTAAAATACGCGTAGACGGCTGCGACTGGGGCAATATGCGCCCCGAATTTTCGCTTGCAGACGTGCCTCAGACCCACTCAAAGCCAAGCGCTGAGAGCGGCAAAAGGCGGGCGGGCGACAAAAACGGCACTCAGAAAGACGGCAGGCACGGCGGTGCAAAACAGAGGCGAAAAAGCGGCGGAAAGCCGCGCCGCGGCGAAGGACGGGCGGAAAGCGGCAAAAAATATACACGGCGCGGCGGCGGACACAGAAGGCGCGGCTGAAAAAGTGTTTACAAACGCGCCGTTTATGGTATAATGGTATGGATATGAAAAAGACTATTGCCGTAAACAGGCAGGCAAGCTACGAATATTTTATAGAGGAAAAGTTCGAGGCGGGAATAGTGCTCGAAGGGGCGGAAGTAAAATCTTTAAGGCGGGGCAACTGCAACCTTAAAGACAGTTTCTGCTTTTTGCACGGCGGCGAAATGTTCATAAAAAATATGCACATAGCCGTGTACGACAAGGCGGGCGCGTTCAACTCGCACGATTCAAAGCGCGACAGAAAACTGCTTATGCACAAGGCCGAAATTGCGCGCATTGCGGGCAAGGTGAACGCCAAGGGCTTCACCGTGGTGCCCCTCTCGCTCTACTTTTCGGAAGGTCTGGTCAAGGCGGAGATTGCACTGTGCCGCGGCAAACAGAACTACGACAAAAAGCGCGCCATTGCCGAAAAGGACAGAAAGCGCGAAATGGAGCGCGAACTTAAAAACTACAACTGATTTTTTTGTATGCGCATACGCGCAGCACTTACAAGACAGAAAAAAAGGGGTAACTTCAACATATGCCTATCGTCATCGACAGAGATATTCCTGCATTTAAAATTCTTACGGGCGAAAGATGCTTCGTTATGGACAAAGAGAGGGCTCATTCGCAGGAGATTCGCCCGATAGAGATTGCCATTTTAAACCTTATGCCCACCAAAGAGACGACGGAAACGCAGTTTATGCGACTGCTTTCAAACAGCCCTTTGCAGGTGAACATAACGCTTATAAAGACGGCGACCTACAAGAGCACGCACACCGAACAGCAGCACCTTGAAAGGTTTTACAAAAACTTTCAGGACATAAAGGAACAGCGCTTCGACGGCCTGATTGTGACGGGCGCGCCCGTTGAGAATATGGAGTTTGAAGAGGTTGCCTATTGGGAGGAGTTCAAAGAGATTCTTGACTGGACGAACACGCACGTAACCTCCACCCTGTTCATATGCTGGGGAGCGCAGGCGGCGCTGCACTATTTTTACGGCATAAAAAAGCACCCGCTGAAACAGAAGTGCTTTGGTATTTTTGCGCACCAGCGCATACGCGGGGACAAGCCCGAACCGCTGATGAGGGGAATTTCTGACGAATTCCATATGCCGCACTCCCGCCACACCGTGGTGTATGCCGAGGACATAAAGCACATAAAGGAGCTGGAAATTCTGGCGTATTCCAAGCGCGCGGGCGCTTCGATTATCAAGAGCAGCGACAACAAGCGCGTGTTTGTGATGGGACATATGGAGTATGACCGCGACACGCTTAAAAACGAGTATGAGCGCGACAAGGCAAAGGGGCTGGACATTCAGCCGCCCGTGAACTACTTCAAAGACTCCACCCACACCGCCGTGAAGATGAACTGGACCTCCACCGCCAACCTGTTTTACATAAACTGGCTGAACTATTACGTATACCAGGTTACGCCATACGTATTGTAATGCGACACAAAGGCGAAAATCATATAAAAAAACAAAAAAGCCGTGCGCGGAAAATTTTCCGCGCACGGCTTTTAAATAACTTAAAATATAGCCTGTATTGCTCTTTTTTAAATCGCAATAAATTTTATGCGTACCGCGTAAAGTAGCTTGAAGAATCGAATGTGATGTAACAATACGTCTGCACTCCGTTCCTTTCCACCACAACTTCAACAGTGTCGCCCATTCTTACCGAGAACATTGCGTCGGTCGCATTGTATTGCCTGGTGACGTCGATAGAAAAATAGTGGGGCGACACAAGGTAATCTGTATCCTGCGGAACGGTGAAGTTTTCGCTTCGCTCTGTATAGGCGCCGTCGGTGCCGCCTTCAAACGTTCCTACCGCAAAGGACAGAATTATGTCGTCTGCGAACAGAATACTGTGTGCGGCGGAATTGCGCTCTACGCTCTGTACCCCCACCGTTTCCCTGATAAGCGTTTCGCCCTTTTCGGAATCGTATACCGAATAGCTGTCGCGCGTGGTTACGGTGACGCCTAGCACGGCCTTTTCCACATACCTGACAGCGCCGCTTTCTTCATAGGTATCTATCATCGACTGAACCACCCTGCGGGCATAAGTCGTGGGCAGGGCGTATGCCATATTGTCTATGCCGTCGGCCTCGTTTTTGGAATTGATTATGCCTACCATTTCGCCGTTGTAATTGAACAGTCCGCCGCCCGAATTGCCGCCGTTCACCGCGGCGTCGGTGCGCATTACCCTGTATGACATTACGTCGTCCAAATTTACAGAGCCGTCGGCGTTTTCGCTGAGTGCAACGTTCGTCCACTCTGACTCGCGGCTGATTATGCCGCGCGTTATTGAAAGGCCCAGGCCGTCGGCATTGCCAACGGCATACACGCTTTCGCCCGCAACCACGTATTCGTCCTGCGCAAATTGCGCGGCGACGGCGTTGCTGCGCCTTATTACTTCGCTGTCTTCAACTTTGAGCACGGCAAGGTCGTATTGGCGCGAAACACCGATGATTTCCACCTGTGATGAAGGTATGCCGTTTACGTTTACCAGCGCGCCGCTCCTGCTATCGGAATAGTAATCGGCGCCCTCTTCGTCGCTGCCGTAGAGATAGACGTACAGGTCTTCGCAATAGCCGTAATCGCTTTCGTACACCACGTGCGCGTTGGTGACTATATAGGCGTCGCCTTCCGTTGTATCGACGTCGACCATCACGCCCGTGCCGGCAAACACGCTGTGCGTGGACGAGCCGAAAATCGGGGCGGAAGTAGTGTAGTCGGCCATTATAGTAACCGAGCTTAAAAGCGAACGGTTCATAATCGCCTGCTGCGAGATAGCCTCCTGCACCTCGCCCGAGGTCATTCCGAAGTACATCTCTACAAATTCGCTGACGGTGAGCCGTTCCTCACCGTTCTGGACGCGCTCGGCGTTGACAGCCTCGTACATATCGTAAAAATTGAAGTCTTCGCCGTCGCGGCCGTCCCTCCCGTTCTGCGCACAGGCGGGAAGGGCGATGAATGTTGCAAGCGCCGCCGCACACATTACAGCCGCGGCTATGCGCCTTAAAATTTTAGCCATAAAAATAAATCCCTGTAAGTTATATAAATTTCAGGCGCGCGCCGCCTTACGGGCGG
>UMIY01013578.1_pt1 | contig 24882 bp, 22 predicted proteins | sample 1965921 | NCBI WGS metagenome assembly UMIY01 (sample SAMEA4836134, study PRJEB28245) | human gut metagenome | biome: gut microbiome; material: fecal sample | place: Denmark | collected 2008
CATTATGGAAGTTTGAAAAAAAATCAAATTATTGTTGGATTTGCAGCTGAATCCACAAATGTTTATGAGTATGCCAAAGAAAAGCTTGTAAAAAAGAATTTTGATATGATTGTTGCCAATAATATTAAGAAAAAGGGTGCAGGTTTTGGAAGTGACACTAATATTGTCTCTATTATAAGCAAAGATAAAATTGACGATTTAGAAATCATGAGTAAAGCTGAACTTGCAAAAGAAATTTTAGATAGAGTAAAAAATCTTATGAGCTAGAGAAATCTAGCTCTTTTATAGGTGAAGAATGTTTGCAGATATTTTTATAGAAAATAATTTTCAAAAAATAGATAAACTTTATACATATATAGTAAAAGATGACGTTAAACCAGGTATGCGTGTTCTTGTGAATTTTGGCAAAAGTTACCGAGTTGGAATCGTCCTTTTTTTGCATGCAAGTTATTCTGGGAACCATTCAGAAAAACTTAAAGAAATTAATTCTGTCTTAGATGATGAACCAATTATTTCAAAAGATTTAATTGAACTTGGACTTTGGATGAGAAATAAGTATTTAATTGGATATTCAAAAGCTTTTGCACCAATTTTACCTCCAGGAAATTTGCAAAAAATTAAAAAGAAAATTATTGTGGAAAGATATCCTCAAGGAAGAGAACTTGAAGAATTAAATTCTGTAGATATTAATAAATATTTTGAAGATTTAAGTTTTGATGAGAAGAAAATTATAAAAAAACTTAGGGCAAAGGGATTTATAAAATATAATTATGAACCACTAATTGCGGTAAAGCCAAAGCTTGTTAATTATCTTAAAATTTCAGAAAATTTTGATGCAAAAAAATTAGAAAATATTAATGAAAAACAAGCTCAAGTTTTTGATTTTATAAAAAATAAAAAAGATGTATCTAGGGTTGAAACAATGTCTTTCCTTGGGATTTCTTATTCTCCTATAAAAACCTTAATCAACAAAGATTTAATTTTTGAGTATAAAAAAGAAATAAATAGGCAGCCAGTTGAAAAAAATTTTGTGTCAGAAAAGTTAGCTTTAAATGAGGAACAACAAAATGCACTCAATAGTATATTAAATACAGATAAAGTTGTATCACTTTTATATGGACTTACTGGAAGTGGAAAGACTGAAGTATATTTAAATCTGGCGTCAAAAGTAATAGAAAAAGGTGGAGAGGTCATTGTCCTTGTTCCTGAAATTGGTCTTACTCCTCAAATGATTGAAAGATTTAAGGGAAGATTTGGCGACCGTGTGGCAATTATACATTCAAAACTTTCTTCTGGGGAGAGATATGATGAGTATAGAAAAGTTTTAAATGGAGAAGTAAAAGTTGTTGTTGGGGTTAGAAGTGCGGTTTTTGTTCCATTTAAAAATTTAAAGATGATTATTATAGATGAATCTCACGATTCTTCCTATGAATTTCATGATAATTTGAAATATGACACAATTGAAGTTGCAATTAACAGAATGAAGAATAGGGGAAAAGTTGTATTAGGATCTGCAACTCCTTCCATTGAATCTTATTTTTATGCAAAAAATGATTTTTATAATCTATGTGAGTTAAAAAACAGAGCGAAAAAAGGGGCTTTCTTACCAGAAACAAAAATTGTGGACATGAGAGATGAACTTATAATGGGGAATATCTCCATTTTTAGTAGGGAGCTTAAAGGAGCAATTGAAGAAAAATTAAAGAAGAAAGAGCAGATAATTTTATTTTTAAATCGCCGTGGATTTTCAAATTTTATTTCGTGTAGATCTTGTGGAGAAGTAATAAAATGTGAGAACTGTGATATATCAATGACTTATCACAAGGCGAAAAATAGACTTATATGTCATTATTGTGGAAAGACAAAACCACTTCCCAAAGTCTGTCCAAGCTGTGGTTCAAAGTTTATTAAGCAGTTTGGAGTTGGCACACAAAAAGTAGAAGAGGAAGTAAATAAATTATTCCCAGAGGCAAATGTTCTTCGCATGGATAGAGACACAACTACTAAAAAAGATTCCTTTGAAAAATTTTATGAAATTGTAAAAAATAAAGAAGTAGATATAATTATTGGAACTCAAATGGTTTCCAAGGGCTTTGATTTTGAAAATGTAACCTTAGTTGGAATTGTAGCTGCAGATATGTCTCTATATATTTCCGATTACAAGGCAAAAGAAAGAACTTTTCAACTTATAACACAAGTTGCTGGTAGGGCTGGTCGTGCCTCAAAAAGAGGCGAAGTTATTATTCAAACATATAGTCCAGATAGTGAAATTATTAAATATTCTGCAAGTGGAAATTATGAGGATTTTTATAATTATGAAATAGAAGATAGAAAACTATTTTTGTATCCGCCTTATAGGAAACTTATTGAGTTTGAATTTTCTTCTTACAATGAAAATTTAACACAAGTCTGGGCGGAAAAATTTTTAAGACAAATGTCTCTTGATATAAAGAATTTAGATCTAATGGTGACAAAATTTATAAAGTTGCCAAAAATACAGAATATTAATAGGACAAAGTTTTCTCTAAAAATAATACCTAGGGACCTTCCAATGTTAATAGATGCTTTAAATAGGGTAATTAATAATAGCAAGATAGAAGAAGATAATAAAATATTTTTAAATATAGAGTTTAGGTGATTAAATGGCAATAAGAAAAATTAGAACTGATGAAGATCCAATACTTAGAAAAAAATCAAAAGTGGTTTCAAATTACAATGACAGATTAAAAGTATTGGTTGAAGATATGTATGAAACAATGGATGTGGCTTATGGCGTTGGGCTTGCTGCACCTCAAGTTGGAATTTTAAAGAGGGTAATCGTAATAGATAATAGAGATGAAGAAAATGGCAAGAGATTTTATATGATTAACCCTGACATTATTGAAAGAGAAGGGGAAGAAATTTCTATGGAGGGTTGTCTTTCAGTTCCAGGAAAACAAGGAACTGTCGAGAGAGCAAAAGATATAAAGGTTAGATATAATGATTTAAGCGGCGAAGAAAAAATCATGTATGCTGAAGACTTTTTGGCGAGAATTATTCAGCATGAGATAGACCATTTAGATGGAATTTTATACACAGATAAGGCAATTGAAATGTATGAAGCGGAGAGTGAAGAGTAGTGAAATTTATTTTTATGGGGACTCCAGAATTTTCAGTTCCTATATTAGATAGACTCAATAGCTTAGGGGAAGTTGCCCTTGTAGTTTCTCAAGAAGATAAGAGAAAGGGAAGGGGCAAAAAAGTTACAAAAACTCCAGTAAAAATTAAAGCTGAAGAACTTGGTCTTGAAGTCTACCAACCACAGGATATAAATTCATCTGATTCAATAGAAATTTTAAAAGAGATTGGGGCAGATATTATAGTTGTGGTTGCCTATGGACAAATTTTAAAAAGAGAAATAATTGATCTTCCAAAAAAATATATTGTGAATGTTCACGCATCTCTACTTCCAGAATTTAGGGGAGCAGCTCCAATCAATAGAGTGATTATGGAAGGAAAAGAAGTTACTGGAGTTAGTTTAATGAGAGTGGAAGAAGGACTTGACTCTGGTGCAGTTTCTGCTGTAAAAGAAATCAAAATAGGAGAAATGAATGCAGGAGATCTAGAAGATAAACTTTCTTTAATGGGAGCTGATCTTTTGGAAGAGTTTATAAAAGAAGTTGAAGAGGATAAAGTTAAATTTGTTTCTCAAGATGAATCAAAAAAAACTTATGCAAATAAAATTTTAAAAGATGATTTGATTTTAGATTTTAGGGACAATTCAAAGAAACTTGTAAATATAATTCGAGGACTTAGTCCACATTATGGTGCTAAATTTTCTTATGAAGATAAAATCTACAAAATTTTTGATGCAGAAGTGGTTGAATGTTCATCTGATAAAGTAGCAGGAACAATTTTAAAATCAGATAGTGAGCTACTTATAAAATCAGGAGATGGTGCAATTTCTGTAAAAGAAATTCAAGCACCAGGAAAGCGTGCCATGAAAATTGATGATTTTCTTAGGGGAAATAAATTTGAGGAAAATTATTTGATTGGAGGAAAATAATGTTTGGACCATATTTTTATACTTATGATTATAGTTATTTAATTTATATTTTGCCTGGAATTATTTTGGCATTTTACGCACAAGCAAAGATTAGTTCTGCCTATGAGAAATACAATAAAATTGCTTCATCTACTAATTTAAGTGGAGCTGAAGTTGCAAGACAAATATTAGATAGGAATGGTTTAAACAATGTGACTATAAATTTAGTAAATGGAAAACTTTCAGACCATTATGACCCAAGAGATAAGACATTAAATTTATCACGAGAGGTTTATTACAAAAATTCCATTGCATCAGTATCAATAGCTGCTCACGAAGTTGGTCATGCAATTCAAGATTCAGTTGAGTATGCACCTTTAAGAATAAGAGCAGCATTAGTACCCCTTGCAAACTTGGGAACACAGCTTAGTTTCTTTTTAATTATACTTGGATTTTTCTTCTCGGTATTTTTTACTAAACTAGGTATTGCCTTATTTTTCTTTGCAGTTTTATTTCAAATAGTTACACTTCCTGTTGAGTTTAATGCCTCTAATAGGGCAAAAAAAGAACTTGCAAATGGAATTATTTCTGAAGAAGATTTAAGTGGAACGAGAGAAGTATTAAATGCAGCAGCACTTACTTATGTAGCATCAACAATTGTTGCAATAGGACAATTTTTGAGATTACTTAGTATTTTTGGAAGAAGAGATTAATGAAAAACGCAAGAGAAAAAACACTACAGATTATTAATGATGTCCTCTATAAGGGGGCATTTTTAGAAGAAAGCCTTGAAATTTTAAAGAAATCAAACATTGAAGAAAGAGATTACAATTTTATAAAAGAAATTAGTACAGGAGTAATTAGAAATAGGACCTATCTTGACTATGTCATTAAGATTAATTCAAGAGTTAAATTTAACAAAATTCACAAAATTATTTTGACAATACTTGAGATGGCAATCTATCAAATATATTTTTTGGATAAAGTTCCAGATTATTCTATAGTTGATGAGTCAGTGAATTTAGCGAAAATTTATGGCAATAGGGGATCTATTTCCTTTACTAATGGAATTTTAAGAAGTATTTCAAAAAAAGAAAAGGCACAAGTTAGGATTAATGACAGTATTGAAAATCTTTCAACATACTACTCTCATCCAAAATTTTATACAGAATACTTCTATAAAAATTATGGAGAAGATTTTACAAAAAAACTTTTGAAGGCAAATAACGAAAAACCACCTTTTACTATTAGAGTAAATACTTTAAAGACAAATAAAATTGACTTGATGAAAGATTTATCTGATCTTGGCTTTGAAATAGAAGAGACAGTTTATGATAATGCTATAAATATTTTAAATCCGAAAGGAATAATAGACAGAAAATATTTTGATGAGGGACATTTTTATGTGCAAGACTTGGGCTCAATTTTAGTCTCCAGCTTTTTAAAGCCAGAGAAAAATTCTAAAGTCTTGGACTTATGTGCAGCGCCAGGTGGAAAAACAACTCATATATCGGAACTTATGGATAATACTGGAGAAATTATTGCTTGTGACAAATCAACTGGAAAAATAAAATTAATCGAAGAAAATGCTGATAGACTTGGAGCAAAAAATATAAAAGCTCTTGTTAATGATGCTAGAATTTTAAATGAAAATTTTATAAATAAGTTTGATTATGTATTAGTTGATGCACCTTGTTCAGGTACAGGTCTTTATAGAAAAAAGCCTGATATAAAGTGGAATAAAGATTTAGAAGATATAAAGGGACTTGCGGAAATTCAATTTGAGATATTAGAAAATGCAAAAGAATATGTTAAAGATGGTGGAAATCTTTTATACTCAACTTGCTCTCTTTCAAAAATAGAAAATGAAGATGTAATAAAAAAATTTTTAGAGAAAAATAAAAATTTTAAAATTAAAAAATTAAGAGGTAGAGAGCTTTTAAAATTATTTCCATCAGTTGATGGAAGTGATGGTTTTTCTATCACTCTTTTAGAAAAAAATTGACTGTGATCTAATCGCAGTCTTTTTCTTTTGAATAGGAGAAAAAAGAATAGTAAAGTAATTTCTTTAAATATATTTTTATTTGTGCAATTCTAATGGTATAATGAAAAGATGAATAGGTGGTTTAATGGAATTAAATTCAATGTATGAAGATGAATTGCGACAGTTTTTTGAAGAGAAAGGCGAGAAGGCTTTTAGAGGTTCTCAACTTTTTACATTTTTTCATGACAAGAAGAGATGTGATGTAGAAAATTCAAATCTTTCAGCTAAGTCTATCAACATAATTAATAGTGAAGATATAAATAAAGTAGAAATTTTTAAAATCTTTGATTCAAAATTAGATGAGACAAAAAAATTTCTCTTTAAATTAAAGGATGAGAACTTAATAGAAGGAGTTCTTATGGAATACAAACATGGCTATTCTCAATGTATATCAACGCAAGTTGGATGCAGAATGGGATGCGATTTTTGTGCTTCTACAAAGTCTGGACTTGTGAGAAATCTTACAGCGGCAGAAATGTTAAGTGAGGTTTATGAAATTGAAAACAAGTTAGATATAAAAGTTTCAAATTTTATTTTAATGGGAAGCGGCGAGCCACTAGATAACTTTTCTGAGGTTATCAGGTTTATTAAGTTACTTCATGACGAGAAAGGACATAATACAAGTTATAGGAATATTACAATTTCCACTTGTGGTGTGGCAGATAAAATTTATGAACTTGCAGATACAAATATTCCAATAAATCTTGCTGTTAGTCTCCATCAGACTAATGATATTGATAGGTCAAATCTTATGCCAATTAATAGAAAGTTTAATTTGACAGAATTAGAAAAGGCTTTGGAATATTATTGCAACAAAACAAAAAATAGAATTACCTTTGAATATACTTTAATTAAGAATCAAAATGATGGCAAAAAAAATATTGATGAGCTATATAATTTTGCAAAGCATATTAAATGTCACATAAATTTAATACCACTAAATCCAATTGATGAATTTGACGAAAAGAGGCCATCCAAAGATGAGATTAATGAATTTAAAAATCTACTTGAGAAAAAGGGATTTAACGTAACTATTAGGCGAGAACTGGGAAGAGACATCAGCGCTTCATGTGGACAACTAAGGCGCAAAATTGAGGTGAAATAAATGAAAGTTGTGTCAGCAACAAATGTAGGTAACTACAGGAAAAACAATGAAGATTTTTATTTTGTAAATGAATCAAAAAATTTATATATCTTAGCTGATGGAATGGGCGGACATTTAGCTGGGGAAAGAGCATCAAAGATGGCAACTGATATTATTGCTTCTGATTTTGAAAAGTCAAAAGAAATAGAAAGGATTGAAGATGCAATTGAGATTTTGTCTTCTTCTATTAGAGATGCCAACAGAGAGATTTTCAAAAGCTCAGAAGAAAATGAAGATTACAGAGGTATGGGTACTACTGTATCAGCTGGAGTGATTTTGGGAGATGTCTTAGTTTATTCTAATGTCGGGGATTCGAGAATTTATAAAATAAATAGAGATATGGAGCAAATTACCATAGATGATTCCTTTGTTAATTATTTGATTGAAATTGGAGAAATCACTGAAGAGGAAGCTAAGGTCCATCCAAAAAAGAATGTGCTAACTAAGGCAATGGGTACTACTGCCGATTTAGATGTATCCGTAAACACCTTAAAGATGGAAAAGGGAGATATATTTTTATTTTGTTCTGATGGACTTACCAATATGGTTTCTGATGAAGAAATATTCAAAGTCATAAAGGAAAATAGTCCAGAAGATGCAAGAGATAAACTTATTGCTTTAGCCTTAGAAAATGGCGGCATGGATAATATCACTTTTATTTTAGTATTTAATGAGTAGGTGCACAATGATAAATAAAATTTTAGCAAATAGATATGAAATATTAGAAAAAATTGGCACAGGCGGCATGGGCAATGTCTTCAAGGCTCATGATAGAAAGCTTGATAGAATTGTTGCCATTAAAGTTTTAAAGTTAGAATATAATGAAGATAATAATTTTATTAGAAAATTTAAGAGAGAATCTCTTGCAGCTGCAAGTATTTCACATCCAAATATTGTCAGTATATATGATGTAGGAACTGAAAAGGTTGAAGATAAGGAAGTTCACTACATTGTAATGGAATATATCGATGGAAAAACCTTAAAAGATTTAATAAATGATGAGGGTAGGCTTTCAGAAAAGAGAGCTTTAAATTACTGTATCCAAATTGCAGAGGCTTTAAAAGTAGCTCATTCAAAACATATTGTTCACAGAGACATTAAATCTCAAAATATAATGGTTACTCGTGATGACAGAATTAAGGTCACAGATTTTGGCATTGCAAGAGTTGCTGATAACACAACTGTTACTGCTACTAATGCTGTAATGGGTTCAGTTCACTATTTTTCGCCAGAGCAAGCAAGAGGTGCAAAGGTAGACAATAGGTCTGATATTTATTCTCTTGGAATTGTTCTTTTTGAAATGTTAACTGGAAGACTTCCTTTTGACGCGGATAATCCAGTCTCTGTTGCCCTTATGCAAGTGCAATCACAAATGCCAAGGCCTTCTGATTTTATTAAGAGTATAGACCCATCAGTTGATGCTTTAGTTTTAAAGATGACAGAAAAGGACCCTGATGAAAGATATAGAGATGTCTTTGACTTAATTAAAGATATAAAAGATTATACTATTGGGGCAAAAACTTTTACTGTAAAGAGAGATTATGAAGAAGATGATAATAGCACAGTTATCACTCCAAATGTTAAAAGAAGAACAAATAGAAACCACTCAAATAATTTAGATAATGACAGACAAAAGCCAAAAAAAGTTGTGAAAAAGAAAAAATCTGCTGCACCAGCAATACTGGGGATTTTTTCTGCAATAGTAATTATTGCCTTACTAATTTATGTAGTTCCAAAAGCTATAAAGGGTATGAAGAGAGGCGATGTAGTTGAAAAAATTGCTGTAGAAAATTATATTGGCAAGACTAGAGATGAAGCTAAGGAGTTAATTGAAGCTCAAGGTTTAATATTAGATGTAAATACAGTAGAAAATGAAAATGAACCTGATGGTCTTGTTCTTGGTCAAAAACCTGAAGAAGGAACTTCAGTGGATAAGGGCTCAACTGTAACTCTTGAAATAAATGAGCTACCTGATTCAGTTCCTGTTCCTCCTCTAAAGGGATCAACTAAGGAAGAAGCCCAAAAGACTTTGGAGGATAATTCACTAAAACTAGGTTCTGTAGAAGAAGCTTTTAATGAAGAAGTTGAAGAAGGGAAAGTTATTTATTCAAATCCTGACGGAGGTTATTCTGTAAAGAGAGGTACAGCTGTAAAGGTTATTATTTCTAAGGGTATTGATAAGACTCCTGTTGTTTTAAGTGATTACAAGGGAATGGACCAAGATGTAGTTGTAAATCAACTAAAGAGTTTAGGTTTTACAGTCGTAATTGAAAATGGAAACAGCAACAAGGTTGGCGAAGGTCAAGTTTATGATATGGATCCAAAGCCAAATCAAAGTGTAGAAAAAGGCTCAACTGTAACTCTTTACATTTCCAAAGGACCAAAGATTGAGGAAGAAGAAACTGAAAGTGAAATTCAGGACACTGAAAATCAAGATAATTATAACAGAATAAATCATGTGAAAGTTAAAGTTCCTGACGATGGAGAAAGTCATAGGGTAACTGCAGATAGAGTAAAGGACGCAAATGGAAATAAAATTGGTGCAACTTCAGTTTGGAATTACAATGTTGAGGCTGGAGATGTTGCAAATGTTGAATTAATTGGTCCTGGCGAATATAACATTTATGTTGACGGAAACCTTGTAAAAACTGAGAAGATAAAATAATGCGTGGAAAAATTATAAAACTGACAGGCGGGTTTTACTATATAAAGTCTGGAGATGTAGTTCTCGAAACAAGAGCTCGGGGAAATTTCAGACACACAAAGGTAGAGCCAATTGTCGGAGATGATGTAGAATTTAAGTATGAAGAAAAAACTCTGGGATATATTGAAAAAGTATATCCCAGAAAAAATATGCTCACAAGACCAAAGGTTAGCAATGTTGATTTAGTTCTAATAGTTATACCAGTTATGGAACCTAAGTATAATCTTGTTATAATTGATAAAACTATAATTCAAGCTGAAATTGAAGGAATTGACATAGCTATAGTAATTAGCAAGTGTGATTTAGATGCTAAGGCTGGAGAAAATTTGGCAAAAATTTATAAAAATTCAGGATTTGAAACTTTTAGAGTTTCAGACAAGGATGAAAACATAGACTCACTTAGGGATTTTTTAAAAGGTAAAACTGTTGCCCTATGTGGAGTTTCTGGAGCAGGTAAATCTACTATCACATCGAGAATTTTAAATAAAGATGTGGAAGTAGGAAGAGTCTCTGAAAAGACTAAGAGGGGAAAACACACCACTAGACATACAGAAATACTTTATAATAACGATATTTATATTTTTGATACTCCTGGCTTCTCATCTTTAACTCTCAAGATAGAGGAAGATGATTTAAAAAAATATTTTCGAGAATTTAAAGATTTAAGTCCTTGCAAGTTTAATAATTGCAATCACATAAAAGAGCCAAAGTGCACTGTCAAAGATGCAGTAGAAATTGGCGATATAGAAAAGACAAGGTACGATAATTATTTATACATTTACAATGAATTAAAAGAAAAAGGAGAATACTAATGATTTCACCGTCATTACTTTCAGCAGATTTCACAAATTTAGAAAAAGAAATAAAAATTTTAAATGAAGAGAAAGTTGATTACATTCATCTTGACATAATGGATGGCAACTATGTTCCAAATATTTCTTATGGACCAGGGATTGTAAAGAGCCTAAGAGAGCTTACTGAAATTCCCTTTGATACTCATCTTATGATCGAGAGACCAGAAAATTTTATTGAAAAGTTTGTAGAGGCAGGATCAGATATAATTACTATTCATCCAAGCACAACAAAACACCTTGACAGAACTCTTTCGCTGATAAAATCTTATGGTAAAAAAGTAGGTCTTGCACTAAACCCTGGAGACAGCCTAGATGTATTAGATTATAATTTAGAGAAATTAGATTTAGTATTAATAATGAGTGTAAATCCTGGTTTTGGTGGACAAAAATTTATTCCATCTGCACTTAGAAAAATTAGAGAAGTAAAAAAATTAATTAGAGAGAGAAATCTAAAAACATTAATTGAAGTTGATGGTGGAGTTAAACTTAACAATGCCAAAGGTATATTAGAGGCAGGTGCGGATATTTTAGTTTCAGGTTCTGGTATATTTGAAAAAGATAAGACGAGAGAAAATATTAGGGCATTTAAAGAAATTTTATGAAAAAAGCACTTTTAATTTCAGGTGGAAGACAAGTCTCAAAAGAATTAATCAAAAAATATATAAATAGGTTTATTATAGTGGCTGACGGAGGGGCAAAACTTCTAAAAAAGTACGAGCTAAAAGCTGACCTTCTCCTTGGAGATTTAGATTCTATTGACAGAGAGACTCTTTGTTATGTAAAGGAAAATAAGATAGAAATAAAAAAATTTCCTGCAAAAAAAGATTTTACTGACACTGCACTTTGCATTGACTATCTTTTAGAAGAAGGTTATAAGGATATTGTAATACTTGGTGCACTTGGCACAAGGCTTGACCACGAACTTGCAAATCTTTACAAGCTAAAAATGCTTTATAAATTGGGAGTTTCTGCAAAAATTGTTGATGATAACAATGAAGTCATTTATGTCGAAGAGGGCGAGTACGAATTTGAAAGTTCAGACAAAAAATATTTTTCACTAATAAATGCTGGCGATAAAATGAGTTTCACAACTAAGGGACTTTACTATGAAGTTGAGAACCTTGAAATAAATGTTATGAATCCAAGTAGAGCTGTAAGCAATGAAATGCTTGGCGACAAGGCGAAAATAAAAATAAATTTTGGTGCGGCCTTTATAATTGAATCTAAGGACTAAACACAATTTAATAAAAAAACAAAGGGACTGTTTAAAACAGTCTAAAAAAAGGCGGGGAATAAAAAAATCCTCGTTTTTTATTACAATTAACCAAAATAATAAGGAGATACAAAAGTAAATTTGTATTGATTTAATGTGTTAAAAATGATAAAATTAATATGCTAAATTACATTTTTTAAACGGAGTATTTCCGACATTTTGACAAGAAAGATGGGTAAGGAAAAATCTGTTTAAGCATCGGTATTTCGAATCTAACAATGAAAATAGTACGCTAAGGGAAAAGGATTACCTTTAAAAAGCACTTAGTATGCTTAATTGGTGTATGGAATGTTTATTCGTAGCTTTTCGAAAACCGAAATTTTTTAAAGGAGGCATATATGAAAAGAATTTTGTTATTAGTTATGTTAACTGTAACATTGTTTTCAGTAACAGCTTGTGGAGGAGACAAAAAGTCAGCTGAAGGTGAAAAAAATGCTAATAAGGTAGAAACTGAGCAAGCAAAAGATAACAAAGGGTTAACAGCAGAGGAAAGAGCTAAAGAATTTATTACAGTTGCAACTGGTCCAACATCAGGTATTTATTATCCTATAGGCGGTGCTTTTGCAACGGCTCTTAAAGATTATGGTTATGATACTTCGGCAGAAGCTACAAATGCAACAGGAGCAAACATTCAATTGATGTTGGATGGCGATGCTGAAATTGCAATTGCTATGCAAGACGCTGTTATGCAAGCTTATCAAGGAACTCAAGCTTATAAAGATAAAGAACCAGCAAAAGATTTGAGAGCTATGATGAGATTGTGGCCAAATTATGTTCAATTAGTAACAACATCCGATACTGGAATTAAATCTGTTAAAGATTTGGTAGGTAAACGTGTTGGAGTAGGTGCTCCAAATTCTGGAGTTGAAATTAACGCTCGTATGATTCTTGAAGCCTATGGAATTACTTATGATGATATTACACCAGATTATTTAGCTTATGGCGAAGCAATTGAAAACATGAAAAACAAACAATGTGATGCCGTATTTGTAACTTCTGGCTTACCTAATGCTACAGTTATGGAACTTGGAGTACAATATGACATGGTAGTTGTTCCAATTGATGGAGAAGGTCGTGACAAGTTAGTAGAAGAATATCCTTATTATGCAAAGACGGTTATACCTGCAGACACATATAACAATAAAGAAGATGTTGAAGGTGTATTTGTATATAACATTATGCTTGTTAGAGGAGATTTACCTGACAATGTAGTTTACGATATGTTGAAGGGTGTTTTTGAAAATATCAGCACTATTAAGAGTTCACATAATGCGGCAGATAAGAATATTGACATCACCTTTGGTGTAGATGACATTCAGTTACCATTACATCCAGGTGCTGAACAATTCTGGAAAGATAACGGATATATTAAATAAAATTACAGCTTATAAAAAGGCGAGTTTTCGCCTTTTTATAAATTATGGATCTTTAAAAAGGCAAAGAACATGAAAATATTTAAAATAAAGTCAAAAAGAAAAATAATCTATGGAATTATTTTAATTATTTTTTTAAGTATTTTTTTTGGATATCCAAAAAAAAAGTATTTGAAAATTTATGACCGCAGAAGTGAGGTCGTATTTTTAAGTGAAGAAGTTCAAGAAGGTGATATGTTATGTTTGGAAATTGAACATTCCTTTGAACATATTCCGTGGTTTGAATATTATCGAGTTACAGATGACTATTTTTTATTAAAAAAAATTGCAGTTGCCGGATATGGGGCCGGAATTCCTGCTGAAATGGATGTACCTACGAAAATTGAAAACGGGCTTGTTTGGATGGAAGATATTGATTCACGATTTGACGAATTGAAATGGCTTACACATAATGTATATATGAAAAAATTAACCTTGAACAAGAGAGTTATTTTTGATTTTAGATCTTTGCCAAATGCTAGTTTAGTAGGTGCTGTAATTGAGGAGAAAAGAGGTGTTTGGAATTGTATGAAGAATTAAATAAAAATCAGGGCTATGAATCAGTTGCACCAATTGATGAAAAAAAAGGTGCAGAGATTATGGAAAAATTTGATAAAGAGTCTCGAACAAGAAACTTTGATGCAAAAAGTTTAACTAAAATTATTTTTTATTTGAGTATTTTCTTTACTTTATATCATATGGGTTATGCATCGGGAGTTCGCTTTTTGCAAATGGTTAATATTAAACACCATGCTATTCATGTTGGTTTGGTTTTAATTTTGGGATTTAGTTTATATCCTGCAACAAAGAATTCGACGCGTAAATCTATACCGATTTATGATTGGATTTTGATTATATTATCAGCTGCCATGCCGATTTATGTTTTTATTAGATATTTACCATGGACAGCTACAGGATTTACGCCCACAACTTTAGATATGGTTATGGGAACAATTTTAATTTTTTTAGTATTAGAATGTTCACGAAGAATTAGTGGACCAGCTTTGACAATTTTAGCTATTCTATTTTTATTGTACGGACTTTTTGGAAGACAGTTTCCAGGAGTTTTCAGACATAGAGGATATAGTTGGGAAAGAATAGTACAGTATTTAACTATGGACATTTCAGGGATTTATGGAACGTCAGTAAAAGTATCTTCTACATTTATTGTTTTATTTATTATTTTTGGAGAAGTAATGAATAAATGTGGAATGGGTCAATTTTTTAATGATATTGCCAACGCTTTAGCTGGACATACTATGGGAGGTCCTGCCAAGGTTGCAGTATTAGCTTCAGGATTTTTGGGATCAATTAACGGTTCTGCTGTAGCTAATGTTGTTACAACTGGTACTTTTACCATACCTTTAATGAAAAAAACTGGTTATTCCAAAGAGTTTGCTGGTGCTGTTGAAGCTACTGCCTCTGTTGGAGGACAGTTGTTACCTCCAATTATGGGAGCGGCTGCCTTTGTTATGGCAGAAACTTTGGGAGTTAAATATCCTGTAATTATTAGGGCGGCAGTGCTTCCTGCTCTTATTTATTATTTAGGTATAATTATTCAAGTTCAAATGAGAGCACAAAAACTAAACTTAAAGGGTATACCAAAAGAGGAGTTACCTAAAGCAGGTCAAGTTATGATAGAGAGGGGTCATTTGCTGATTCCTATAATATTTCTATTGTACATGCTTATTTTTAGTGGTAAAACAGTTATTGTAAGTGCATTCTGGACAATTGTGGTGACTATTATCATCGCTCAATTAAGACCAATCAGTCGTATGAGTTTAAAAGATTTGGCAGAAGCTTTTGCTGCAGGAGCCAAGTCCACTGTCAGTGTGGCTATTGCCTGTGCCTGTGTAGGTATTATTGTTGGTGTAGCTGCTCAAACTGGATTTGCTCTTAATGTTGCCTCAACAATTATTAGAATAGGTCAACAAAGTATTTTCTTAACATTGCTATTTACAATGGTTACTTGTATGATTCTTGGAATGGGATTGCCTTCTATTCCTTCATATTTGATTACGGCAACTATTGCAGCTCCTGCTTTGGTGGAATTGGGAGTTCCTGCATTGTCAGCTCATCTATTCTGCTTTTACTTCGCAATGTTTGCTAATTTAACTCCACCTGTTGCCTTGGCGTCTTTTGCGGCTGCAGGTCTTTCCGGCGGAAATCCTATGAAGACAGGTATTGCTTCGGTAAAATTGGCATTGGGTGGATTCATTATTCCATTTATGTTTGTTTTCAATGGAAAACTCTTACTTGAAGGTACTGGATTTTTAGATGGGATACAAGTTGTATTAACAGCTTCAATAGGGGTAACTTTAATTGCGGCTGCTGTAGAAGGCTATTTATTTAAGCCACTTCCTATCTTGTTGAGATTGGTAGCTTTGATTTCGGCATTTCTTCTAATTGACAGTGCAACATTAACGGACTTTGCAGGGATAGGTGGTCTTGTACTAATTGTACTATATCAAAAACTAATCAACAAAAAAGACAAGCATTCCGATGTAAAAGAGGATAATCTTTTAAAAGAAGACTGAATTTAATGATTTATAAAAAAAGACGAGGAAAAAGGCTTATTGAATTAGGGATTTTAGAAAACTGATTTAGGGAGTCTTTAAGTGAAAAAAGTCTATGAGTTTAAATTCATAGGCTTTTTTATTTGGGAGTGTTGTTGATATTGGGAATATTTTTAAGTGATAGATACACGCACCTCGATCTAATTATGAATACCCAAGAGGGAGCTTAAGTATCTTCTATATTGTCTAGGCACACCAAAAATTCACACACTTTTATGAAATATAGAAAGGAGTTAGTAATGCCATTTGAAATAGTGAGAAACAACATAGTGAATATAAAAGTGGATGCAATTGTAAATACGGCAAACCCTAAGCCTATAATAGGTGGTGGAGTAGATAGTGAGATCTACAAAGGTGCAGGGTCGAAACTTCTCATTGCAAGAAAGAAGATCGGCGACATACCCTTTGGCAAAGCCTTTATTACGTCTGCATATAATTTAAAGGCAAAATATGTAATCCACACTTCAACTCCATCTTGGGAAGGTGGATATAAGGGAGAAGGAGAAATACTTTCAGCCTGCATTAAAAACTCTTTAAACTTGGCAAAAGAAAAGGGCTGCGACTCCATAGCCATGCCTTTGATCGGAACAGGAACCTGTGGATATCCAAATGACTTGGCGCTTCAAAGTGTCATTAAAGAAGTGAGCGAATTTTTATTAAAAAACGAAATGCACATCTATCTTGTAGTCTTTTCAAAGGACGCCTTTTCATTGTCAAAAAAACTCTTTCAGTCGGTAAAAGAATATATTTCAGAAAACTACGTGGAAGAAAAAATAAATGAAGAATACATAGGCTCTTTTTATAGAAAATATAATTTTGAGGCTGACAAGATGGCACCTCTTATACAAGACAATGAAAGTATAGAGGACATTTTAAAAAATTTGGATGAAGGATTCTCTAAGACCTTATTAAGACTCATAGACAAGTCTGGCAAGACGGACCCTGAAGTTTATAAAAAGGCAAATATTGACAGAAAGCTTTTTTCCAAAATCAAAAACAATCCCGACTATCGCCCCTCAAAGAACACAGCAATAGCCTTTGCCTTGGCATTGGAACTGAATAAGGATGAGATGGAAGATTTAATAGGAAGAGCAGGCTATGCCCTCACAAGAAGTAGCAAGTTTGACGTAATAATTGAGTATTTTATCGAAAGAAAAAATTACAACATCTTTGAAATAAACGAAGCCTTGTTTGCCTTTGACCAAGCTTTAATTGGAGGATAAATGTCGCCTTGGAAGTGACCTAAATGTCTTCTTGTTTTTTTACAATATAGTAAAAGAAAGAGGGGATAAAAATGATAGAACTTGTATTTATATTAGATAAGAGTGGCTCAATGGAAGGCTTGGAAAAGGACACAATAGGTGGATTTAACTCAATGATCGAAAGGCAAAAAAAAGAAGCGGGAGAAGCCTATGTCTCCACAATATTATTTAACGAAGAAAGTAAAGTGATACACGACAGAGTGTCCATAAAAGATGTAGCAAAGCTGACAGAGGAAGAATACTATGTAGAAGGCTGCACCGCACTACTTGATGCAGTGGGAGGAGCCATAAAACACATTGGAAATATTCACAAGTATGCTCGCAAAGAAGATGTGCCAGATAAGACATTATTTGTAATCACCACAGACGGTATGGAAAATGCCAGCAGAAGGTACGGTTACAGAGAAGTAAAAAGACTAATTACCAAGCAAAGAGAGAAGTATGGCTGGGAATTTATCTTCTTAGGTGCAAACATAGACGCAGAAGGAGAAGGAGAAAAATTTGGCATAAGAAGAGAAATGGCGGTAAACTATCACAGCGACGAAAAAGGCACAGAACTAAACTACAGAGTCATAGGCGATGCCATAAGCTATGTAAGAAGAAACAAAGGAAGAATCGACAAACACTGGAAGGACGAAATTACTGAAGACTACGAAAATAGAGGAGGCAAAAGATAAAAATAATTAAAGACCTGCTTTGTTTTTGGGGAACTTGTTAAAGGGGATAGACGCAAGTATTTAGGCTTGCCTCTATCCCCTTTAATATAAAATAGAACTTTTAATAAGGCTTAATCTATTTCCTTTTACTCCTAAATTAACATTTATCTAAGCTTTTACCTTCCCCAGCAAGGATTATACTTTACATAAGTCTTCTTATAATTAAAGACTTGATAATAAAATACTAAGACACCAATTACTCTATAAAAAAGGACAAAATTTATTATAAAGTTTTTAATGAAGATATTAAAAAATCCTGTGACAAAATACTTAATATCCTAAAATAAAAGCCCCTAAATCCTCGTTTTTTTGATACAATATTCTTTTAAAAAAATTAACAATAACAATTCTAAATTAATTATAAAATTTAATTAAAGATTAAATAAAAATAAATTAAAGTTGTGTTTATTCACAACTTTTTTTATGCTTAAAATATGAAAGAACCAGTCACAAAGACTGGTTATATCTCATTTGTTAAATTATTTTTCTAAATTATAGTACATCTTGTAATGTTTTATTGAGCCGTATTTTCTCTTTAAATAAGTTTTTTTTCGACTAAAGCTAAAGTCTTTTTTGTTGTTAATTGTGAACTCGTAACCATTTTTTAAAAGCTCATCAATTGTCTTGTGATATTTTTTGTCAGTGTATTCTTTTAAAAGTTTTGGATGAGCGTTCATCCAAATTTTTGATGTTTCTTTGTGATAGTAAACTTCTTCTTCAAAACCCAAATCTAAAAGGTCTCTTATATAAAAGTCTAATACATTAACTCCTCCTGCAGCCATAAAGTAATGACTTTGTGGAAGCCTCAAGTTCATTTCAAAGGCCTTATAAGTATTATCTCGTGGGTCGTATTTTAAGTCTATATTTGAGTAACCAGTGTAGCAAATTGATTCAAGCTTTTCCTTATAAAACTTAAATAATTCAGGCATATATTTTGTGTATATTGCATCATTATTTCCGATTCTAAGTGGAAGTGGATCTGCAAGAAGAATTTGTCCGTAAACCATCATTCGAACCTTGCCAGTTTTGTCGCAGTAGACATTAAAAGATGCTTGATTTGATGCAGGGCCAGGAATGTATTCTTGCACTAGCATTGTGCCCTCATAATGATTGTCATCGTAAATTGTTTTTACAACAGATTCTAGCTCTTCGTAGCTGTAAATTGTGTAAACCTTGTACTTATTGGGGAAGGATAATTTCACATAAGAAATTGAATCATTAGGTTTTAATATTAGCGGAAACTGTAGATCAAGGTCTTCAATTTCCTTAGAATTATTAATTATTGCAAATTTGGGATAAGGAATGCCAAGTTCTTGGCAAGAATTATAGAAGTCGATTTTATTTTCAAGCCTTGCGTTTAAATCACTTGAAGGCGTGTTGAACTTATAATATTTTTTTATTTTTTCTTTGTTATTTGAAAGGAGTTTTGAATACTCGTCACCACAAGGAATTGTAATAAGAGTAGAATCTTTATTTGCATCTGCAAATTTTATCATTTCAGAGACAAAGACATCATCATTGGAGAAATTTTTTATTATCTTTCTGTCTAAGATGTGTGAATTATCTGTGGCAGGAAGTGGTTTTTGACAAAAAACTGTGGAGATCAAATCGTAATTATCGTTTAATATGCGAGCAATTCCATAGGCATTTTCGTCAGAGCCAAGAATTACAAACTTTACTTTCAATTTATTTAATATATCTTTAGAAATATTTTTCATGTTTCTCCTTTGCAAGCTAATTATATAAATTTATTTTAAACATTAAGTAATATTATACAATAGATTTAGACATTTTTTAAGTTTTATGGCTAAAGGCTAAGTCTATTTCTTTCCAATATGTTGAAATGTTTTTTATTTTGTCATCTTTTAGTATATCTTTATCTAATTCCTTTAATCTTTTGTCAATTTCGGAAATGACAGAAAGTTTGTCGGCACACCATTTTGGTTCAAAGAGATTTTTCTTTGGTGGATCGCCAGTGATTCTGTGAACTACGGTCTTCTCGTTGATATTTTCCAAAGCATAAAGAATTGTTTGAATGTATTCTTCCCTTGATAAAAGTCTAAAATTTTTATTTTTGTAAAGCTCATAAATAGGCGAGCCCTTTAAAATATATAAGTTGTGAAATTTTACACCAAAGGGGGCAACTTCTCTTATGTATTTGATTGTATTTTTAAAATCATTTTGGTCTTCAAAGGGAAGTCCAAATATTGCGTGAATTAAAAATAATATATTTGCGTCTTTTAATTTTTTTACAGTTTCATCAAAAATTTCATGAGTGTAACCTCGATTTATGAGCTTAATTGTGTTTTCATTTACACTTTGCATGCCAAGTTCTAGCCAAAGTGTTTTCTTGCGTGAAATTTCCCTTAAATATTCTATTTTTTCATCATCGAGGCAGTCGCATCTAGTTGCAATAGATATTCCAACTATGTCATCTCTACTTGCAACTTCATCGTAAATATTTTTTAAAGACTGGAGAGACCCATAGGTATTGGTAAAATTTTGGAAGTAGGCAATATAATTTTTTGCCTTCCACTTCTTTTCTAGAAATATTTTTTGGGATTCAATTTGCTCGCTAATAGAAAGATTTTTAGACCCAGCGAATTCTCCACTGCCTTCGTCAGAGCAGAATATACAGCCAATATTGGAAAGAGTACCATCTCTATTGGGACAGGAAAAGCCAGCATCAAGAGAAAGTTTTACACTCTTGCCAGAAAAATATTCACGAAAAAAATCATTAAAGGATAAAAATCGTCTCATCAAATCACCTAGTACATTATATATTTTTTTAAAAATTATTTCCATGACTTTGAAATTATAAAAAATACTATATAATATAATAAGAATTGAGGTTTTTATGGACTTAAAATTTAAAAATTATTTAATTTTAGCAGAAGAATTTTTGATAGATGGAGACTTAGATAAAGCAGAAGATTTACTATTAAAGTCTTTAAAGTTCACAAGAAAAGAAGATGTCGATGAAAAAATCTCTGTCTACTTTGAATTAACTGATATATATCTTAAAAAAGAAAATTACCATGAGGCAAAATTTTATTTTGAAAAAATTTTGAGCCTAAGGGAAATGGCAGGTGCCTATTATGGTCTTGCCATAACAAATGATTTTTGCAATGGGGATATAAATTATTCTATTAAAAATTATAAACTGGCTATTAAACTTGATGAAAATTATGACAGAGGCCATTACTATTTGGCCCACGCCTATGACAAAATTGGAAAGACAGAGCTTGCAATAAAAGAATTTGAAAAAGTTCTTGCAATAGATGATTATGACTTTGTAGCATATAATGATTTAGGCTCAATTTATGAAATAGAAAATAAAAATGACTTGGCTGAGAAATTTGTGAAAAAATCTCTTGAGATAAAACCGGATTATGGCAGAGCTCTATACAATATGGGTGTTCTATCAAAAAAGAAGGGCGACAATGCTTTGGCTCTAAAATATTATTATGAGGCGATTGGTAAATTTGAAGACCCATTTTTATTTTTAAATATGTCTGCAGTATATATTGAAGAAAAAGATTACAAATCTGCTATAAATATTTTAGATAGAGGACTTTTAGATTTTCCAAATTCTGTTAATTTACATTATAATAAGGCTTGTTCTTTCTCTCTTTTGGGAGATATTAAAAGGGCAAAAGATGAAATAAAAAAAGCAATAAAAATAAACAGGGAAGCCTATGAATGGGCTAAGACAGACGATGATTTGTGTGAGATTGTAAAGGAGTTAAAATGATTATTATTAAAACAGAAGACGAAATAAAAAAGATGCAAGTTGCAGGTAAAGTTTTATCTGATGTGCATCACAAACTTAGAGATTTTATTAAACCTGGTGTAAAAACTATTGAAATAGATAGGTTTGTGGAAAATTATTTAAAGGAAAGAGGAGCTTATCCTGAACAAAAGGGTTACGAAGGCTATCCTTATTCAATTTGTGCATCAGTAAATGATGAGATATGTCATGGATTTCCATCTGAATATGCCCTTAAAGATGGCGATATTATAACTGTTGATATGGTTGTAAATGTAGATGGATGGCTTGCAGACTCTGCCTGGTCCTATGAAGTTGGAGAAGTTTCAGAAGAGGCAAAAAAACTTTTGAGAGTAACTCGTGAATGTATGTATAAGGGGATTGAAAAAGCTGTTATTGGCAATAGGCTTGGAGACATTGCTGCAGCTGTTCAAAAACACGCAGAAGAAAATGGTTATTCTGTTGTCAGAGAATTTGTTGGTCATGGAATAGGTCAAGAAATGCACGAAGACCCACAAGTTCTTCATTATGGAAAGGCTGGCAGAGGACTAAGACTTCAAGAGGGAATGGTATTTACCATTGAGCCAATGATTAATATGGGCAAAAAGGAACTTACAATAGATGACAATGGTTGGACGGCAAGGACTGCTGATGGTTCACTTTCTGCGCAATATGAACACCAACTTGCAATAACTAAGGATGGTCCAATAATTATTACTGACCAGGGCGATTGTTAATAAATGAGGGAAGTCAATTTATTAAAGGGAGATATATTTTCTGCATTGTTAAAGATGGCAATGCCCTTAATGGGAACGGCTTTTGTGCAGATGGCATACTCGCTTGTCGATTTAATGTGGCTTGGTAGATTATCTACTGGAGCTGTTGCTGCTGTTGGAACTTGTTCTTTTTTGGTATGGATTGCACAATCTATTACTCTTGTTGCAAAAACAGGAATTTCTGTTGGACTTTCACAGTCTTATGGAAAGGGAGATAATGAAAGTGCAAAAAAAGTTTGGGTAGCAGGCTTTGTTTTAAATTTAATATTTTGTATAAGTTTAACAATTTTATATATCACTTTAAGAAATAAAATAATTGGTTTTTACAAACTTGATGATCTTGTTCATCAATTGGCAGTAAATTATCTTGTAATAATTAGTTTAGGATTAATTTTTACTTTTTTAAACCCAATTTTATCAGCAGCTTTTTTTGCAAAAGGAAACTCAATTACACCTTTTAAAATTTCAATAATTTCTCTAGTTATTAATTTAATTCTTGATCCTTTTTTAATTTTTGGGATTTCAATTTTTCCAGAGCTTGGAATAAAAGGTGCGGCTCTTGCAACTGTTTTTGCACAAATGGTTTCCACACTCCTATATTTATATGTTGGATTTACAAACAGGGAAATTTTTGTTAAAACTAATTATTTTAAAATTCCTGAAAAAAATTATTTTAAGTCAATTTTAAAACTAGGATGTCCAGCATCACTCCAATCAGTGATTCATGCCATGGTGGGTATGGTCTTAAATAAATACATTGCAAGTTTTGGAGCAATTTATATTGCAGTATATTCAATTGGTTCACAAATAGAATCTATTTCTTGGATGACATCTGACGGATTTTCTGTTGCCTTTTCTGCCTTTTTTGGACAAAATTTTGGTGCCAAGAATTATGAAAGACTTCAAAGTGGAAGAAAAGAGGCAATGAAAATTGTAAATATGATAGGGATTTTTGCATCACTTTTATTATTTTTCTTTGCAAAAAATTTATTTACACTTTTTATACCAAGAGATCCTGAGGCAATTATAAAAGGAATTGATTATTTAAAAATTGTATCAATATCACAATACTTTATGGCACTTGAAATTGGAACTACGGGGATGTTAAATGGTCTTGGTCTTACAAAGTATTCTGCAATAAATGCAATGATATTAAATGTATCAAGGATTCCTCTTGCCATAATTTTGATGCCAATTTTAGAAGCCAATGGTATTTGGATTGCTATGAGCTTGTCATCTATCTTAAAGGGAATATTTTTAACTTTAATTTATTATTATTTGCGTAATAAGACAGATGGCTTTAAAATAAACATGAGGACTTATATTTGAAAGGAGATAAAATGTTAAAACAATTTGAAAAACCTGCACTTGGAGAAAAAATTGCAGTGCTAAAAACTAATAAAGGCGAAATTAAAATAAGATTATTTGAAGAAGCAGCACCTCTAGCTGTAGAAAACTTTACTTCACTTATAGAAGATAAATATTATGACGGAATAATTTTCCATAGAGTTATAGAGAACTTTATGATTCAAGGTGGAGACCCATCTGGAACAGGTCGCGGGGGCGAAAGCAAATGGAAAAAAGCTTTTAAAGATGAATTTGATGTAAACTTTAGGAATTTTAGAGGGGCACTTTCTATGGCTAATGCTGGACCTAACACAAATGGATCTCAATTTTTTATTGTTCAAGGGGATAAAATTTCATCTGATTTAATTGGTCAAATGAAAGAAGCTGGAGAAGAGAGCGGCTATCCTAAAGAAATTGTAGATGCTTATGAAAAAGTTGGGGGTGCTTTTTGGCTAGATGGTAAGCACACTGTCTTTGGACAAGTTTTTGAAGGAATGAATGTAGTTGATGACATTGCAAAGTCCAAGGTTGGATTTATGGATAAACCTGTATTTGACATTGTAATTGAAGAAGCTTTTATGGAAGAGTACAAGGGATAAAATAATGCATCAATACAGAGGAAGAATGATTTTACACACTGGCTCTATGTTTTCAGGGAAGACTAGCTCTTTAGAGAAAGATTTAAAGAGATTTTCTATTGCTAATTATAAAGTTGTTGCCTTTAAGCCATTGATTGACAAAAGATATTCACGAGAAGAAATTGTAACCCACGATAAAATTTCTTTAAAGGCAATAGAAATAGAATCCAGTGCTGAAATTTTAGATTATGCAGAAAAAAATTCTCCTGAAGTAATAGGAATTGATGAAGTTCAGTTTTTAAAGGATGATCCTAATGAAATTGAAGCTAATTTAGAGAAAATTCTTGAAATGGGGATCACAATTGTAATGGCAGGTCTTGATATGGACTATATGGCTAAGCCT
>UMIY01051461.1_pt1 | contig 24870 bp, 23 predicted proteins | sample 1965921 | NCBI WGS metagenome assembly UMIY01 (sample SAMEA4836134, study PRJEB28245) | human gut metagenome | biome: gut microbiome; material: fecal sample | place: Denmark | collected 2008
CGTGCCGTGGCTGGCGCAAAAACTGTATACGGACTGGTATTCGCTTTCGTGGGACTATGCAAAGATACTCGTCATAGTCGTCGTGATAGAGGCGGCGTTCCCCCTCTCTTCTGCGCTTATAAAGATAATGGAGATTATAATGCCGTCGTCCACAGGCAACGCGAAAAAGCAATCAAAGCCCGCAAACCAAAAATAACTTTCGCCGATTCCTGACGGAAAAACAAAGGTTTAATGGACATAAAAAGTACTGCAAATACAGAAATGAAGCGCCGCGGCTGTTGCCGCGGCGCTTAAACTTATTTGCAAAATCAAACTTCACCAGATAACGGGCACGGAATCTACGTATAGCTGCCTATTTCAATGACGGAATTCGGAATGACGACTTCCGTGACCGAGCCTTCGGACATAAACGCGTAGTCGGCTATCTTTGTGACGGGCTTGCCCTCGTGTGAGCGCAGTATAACTATTGCCCCCTCAGCCGTGCCTATGCCTGTGACTTCATACTCTTCGCCGCCGTTTATAAGGGAATATTCCAAGCCCTGCGTATAAACTTCGGCATAGCCGCACACGGTACATTTTAAATTATTGTCGGCGGGTTGTTATCTGAGTAAATTATATCATAACAGTATAAAAAAGCAATACCCTGCCAAAATTTGAGCTATAAGGAAAAGGGCATATAAAGGCGCGCGCCGCGAAAAATCGCGGCGCGCGTTTACTTTGAATTTGTTTTTCTATATCAGTCAGCTGCATTAAGCGGTGCGATTACTCTTCCGAACCCTCTTCCGGCTGTTCGGCGGTATCTTCCGCAACGGTCTCTTCGGGAGCGGCCACTTCGGCCTCCTCGTCGCGCTCGGTCACGGCGACGGTTGCAACCGTGCCCTCTTTGAGCTTCATAAGGCGCACGCCGCGCGTGTTGCGGCCTATGCGAGAGATATCGGAGCAGTGCATACGGATGATTACGCCAGCATCGGAGATAATCATTACGTCGTCTTCTTCGGTGACCTGCTTCATATTGACGAGGCTGCCCGTGGCTTCGGTGAACACGCCCGCCTTGATGCCCTTGCCTGCCCTGCCCTGCAAGCGGTAATCTTCTACCGAAGTGCGCTTGCCATAGCCGTTGGAAGTTACCGTTAAAATATCTTTGCTCTCGTCCACGACGAGCATATCCACAAGCCTGTCGCCTTCTGAAAGTTTCATCGCCCTTACGCCTGCGGTGTCCCTGCCCATAGCGCGCACGCCGCTTTCGTGGAAGCGTATGCACTTGCCGTCTGACGAGGCTATCATCAGCTCGTTGTCGCCCGAGGTGAACTGTACGGAGATGAGTTCGTCGTCTTCCGAAAGCCTTATGGCTATTTTGCCGTTTTTGTTGATATGGGCAAATTCTTCTACCCTGGTCTTTTTGATGAGCCCGCCGCGCGTTGCAAAGGCGATGTAGCCTTCGGCGCCCTCTTTAAGCGGAATCATAGCGGTTATCTTTTCGCCCTGGGCTATGCGAACGATGTTTACGATAGCCCTGCCGCGCGCCGTGCGCGCCGCTTCGGGAATTTCGTAGCCCTTGATGGAATAGACCTTGCCGAAGCTGGAAAACAGAAGTATGTCGTCGTGCGTGGACGATATAAACATCTGCTCTACGAAGTCCTCTTCCTTTGGCTTGTGCGCGGTGACGCCCATTCCGCCGCGGTGCTGGGCCTTGTATTCGGTTACGGGAAGCCTCTTCACATAGCCCGAGTGGGTGAGCGAAATCACCACGTTTTCTACGGGAATGAGGTCGGCGTCCTCTATCTCGCCATAGTCCACGGCAAGCTCGGTCTTTCTTTCGGAGGGGTACCTCTTCTTTATGTCAAGAAGGTCGGCCTTTATAATTTCGAGCACCCTGCTTTCGTTGGCGAGAATATCTTTGAAGTCGGCTATCTGCGCTTCGAGCTGCGAAAGCTCGTCGGTGAGCTTGTCTACTTCGAGGTGCGAGAGCCTGTAAAGACGAAGCTCTGCCACGGCGTTTGCCTGCCTTTCGTCAAGAACGAAATTAGCCATCAGCTTTTCTACGCAGTCGGTCTTGTCTTTGGCGGTCTTACATATTTCAACCACCTCGTCTATGCTCGCCTGCGCGATTACCAGGCCGCGCAGGATGTGCGCGCGCTCTTCCGTCTTGCCGAGGTCGTATTTGGTTCTTCTGGTGATTATATCCTTCTGATGTTCGAGGTAATAGTAGATGCACTCCTTCAAATTGAGAATTTTGGGGGTGCCGTCCACAAGCGCGAGCATAATTATGCCGTCGGATACCTGCAAATTGGTGTGCTTGTACAAGAGGTTTAAAACAACCTGCGCGTTGGCGTCCTTCTTTACCTCGATTACTATGCGCATACCGTCGCGGTCGCTCTCTTCGCGGATATCGGATATGCCCTCTATGCGCTTATCCTTTACGAGGTCGGCGATGGTTTCGATGAGCTTGGCCTTGTTCACCTGATAGGGAATTTCGGTAACTATTATGCGCGTTCTGGTCTGGTTGCCGCTCTGGTATTCCTCTATTTCGCACTTGGAGCGGATGATTATGCTGCCCCTGCCCGTGCGGTAGGCCTTTCTTATGCCGCTGCGCCCCATTATCATCGCGCCCGTGGGGAAGTCGGGGGCGGGAATGTATTGCATAAGCTCGTCGACGTCGATTTCGGGGTTGTCTATCATAGCTATGACGCCGTCGATTACCTCGCCGAGGTTGTGGGGAGGTATGTTGGTCGCCATACCAACCGCAATGCCGTCGGAGCCGTTTACCAGCATATTGGGGAAGCGCGAAGGGAGCACGGAGGGCTGCATACCCGTATCGTCGAACGTGGGATAGAAGTCGACCGTCTCTTTATCCAAATCGCGGAGCATCTCTGCGGCGAGCTTTGAAAGCCTGGCCTCGGTATACCTCATTGCGGCGGGAGGGTCGCCGTCCACCGAACCGAAGTTGCCGTGGCCTTCGATGAGGGGAAAGTTTATTGAAAAGTCCTGCGCGAGGCGCACGAGCGCGTCGTACACAGAGATGTCGCCGTGGGGGTGATATTTACCGAGGCAGTCGCCGACGATACGCGCGCATTTGCGGAATGGTTTATCGTTGTAAAGACCGAGCTCGTGCATAGAATAGAGTATTCTGCGGTGAACGGGCTTTAAGCCGTCGCGCACGTCGGGTATGGCGCGCGACACGTTTACCGCCATAGCGTAGGCAATGAACGAACGCTTTAATTCCTCGTCCACCTCTACGTCGAGCATCTTGGTCATAGACAGTGTCTTTTTAAATTCTTCGGTGAGCTCGGGGCTGGTTTCCTTTTTAGCCATAACTACTCCTTACACGTCAAGCTCTTCGACGAGCTTGGCGTTCTCTTCTATAAACTTGCGCCTGAGTTCGGGCTGTTCGCCCATTAAGAGGGCAAACATCTTGTCTGCCTCAACCGCGTCCTCCACGTTTATGCGCACCAGCGTGCGCTTTGCGGGGTCCATAGTGGTCTCCCAGAGCTGTTCCTTGTTCATCTCGCCGAGGCCTTTATAGCGCTGCAATTCGAACTTGCCGTCGTAGCTGTTCCTGAAATCTTCGAGCGCCTTGTCGTCGTAGAGATAAGTATCGGGTATGCCCTTGCCCGAAACCTTGTAAAGGGGCGGCTGGGCGGCGTATACGTGGCCGTTTTCGACGAGCGGGCGCATATAGCGGAAGAAGAACGTTAAAAGAAGTATGCGGATGTGGCTGCCGTCTACGTCGGCATCGGTCATTATTATTATGCGGTCGTAGCGCAGCTTGCTTTCGTCGAAGTTTTCCTGTATGCCGCAGCCGAAGGCCGTTATCATCGCCTTTATTTCTTCGTTTTCGAGCACGCGGTTAATGCGCACCTTTTCTACGTTTAAAATCTTGCCGCGGAGGGGAAGTATTGCCTGAAAGCGCCTGTCGCGCCCCTGCTTTGCCGTGCCGCCCGCGGAGTCGCCCTCTACGATATAAATTTCGCACAGTTCGGGGCGCTTATCAGAGCAGTCGGCAAGTTTGCCGGGGAGCTTGGTGCTTTCCAAAACGCCCTTGCGGCGCGTCTCTTCCCTGGCTAGGCGGGCCGCGTCGCGCGCGCGCTGCGCGGTAATGCAGCGCAGAACGAGTTCCCTCGCCTCTGAGGGGTGTTCTTCGAGGTAGGTGCCGAACTTTTCGACCGTGGCCTTATACACAAAGCCCCTTACGTATGTGGAGCAAAGTTTGGCCTTGGTCTGGCTTTCGTACTGGGCGTCGGCAATCTTAACAGAAACTACTGCGGTTATGCCTTCGCGCACGTCCTCGCCCGAGAGTTTATCGCTGTCTTTAAGAACGTTGAGGCGGTGCCCCGCGTCGTTTATGACCTTTGTAAGCGCCGACTTGAAGCCTTCCAGATGGGTGCCGCCGTCGGGCTGGCGGATATTGTTCGAGAAGGGGAAAATCTGTTCGGCATAGCCGTCGTTATACTGAATGGCGATTTCCAGGAACTTGTCGTCGCCCTCGGAATCTTCAAAATACACGGGCTTTTCAAACAGTACCTGCTTTCCCTTGTTTATGTCCTCGATGAAGTGCACCACGCCGCCTTCGTAGCAGAACGAATCGGTGCGGGGCTTTTCGCCGCGCAGGTCGGTGAGGGTGAGCGTGAGGCCCTTGTTGAGGTATGAAAGCTCCCTTAAAAGGGTGCGGAGCGTTTCGTAGTTGAACTCCACCGTTTCGAACACCGTCGCGTCGGGGTGGAAGGAAATCAGAGTGCCCGTTTCGTCTGTGTCGCCGACGATTTTAAGAGGCTCTTCGGGTATGCCGCAGTGGTATACCTGCCTGTATTTGTGGCCGTTCTGGCAGACTTCGGCAACGAGGGTATCGGCAAGCGCGTTTACGCAGGATACGCCCACGCCGTGCAGGCCCGAAGATATTTTGTAGCCGCCGTGCTTGTTGCCGCCGCCGAACTTGCCGCCCGCGTTGAGGTTGGTGAGGGCAAGCTCTACGCCGCTTATGCCCTCCTGCTCGTTTATGCCTGTGGGTATGCCCCTGCCGTTATCTTTGACCACGCACGAGCCGTCTGCCGTCAAGGTGACCTCTACCCTGTCGCAATAGCCCGCCAGGGCTTCGTCGATGGAATTGTCTATAACTTCGCGCACGAGGCCGTGCAGACCTTTTTCGTCTGTGGTGCCTATATACATTCCCGGATTTTCGCGCACGGGTTCAAGGCCTTTGAGCGCCACAAGGCTGTTTGCGTCGTAATTGTTCTGAACTTTATCGGGCATAAAATACCTCCGTTCACGCAAATATTTTTGCAAAAGCAAAAATCTTTGCCGTGAGTTTTTATAATGCTGTCGTGAAAGGGCTTAACGGCAGAAGTAAATTCCGCCTTGCCCTTTCTCGGCACAGATAATTTTTATATCAGATATTCACAAAATTTTACGTCTTAGGGCGCCGTAAAATTTTCGTGATTTTGAGGGGGGAGTGTTAAAGGTGTTTAATTTTGCCAAGTATGTCATTTCGACCAAGTGAGCAACGCGAACGCGTGGAGAAATCTCTTTGTATAACGATTCATTTTTTGTTGAGATTTCTCCGCTCGCTTACGCTCGGTCGAAATGACAAGGTAATTAGTCTAAATGACAGATAATATGTAAACACACTTTTCGGGAACACCTGTGATTTGCAAGGGGCTTTGCCCCCTCCGACAACATTGTTGCCGCATCGGTTTTCAGTATAAAAATTTCAATGCGGAATTTATTTTTATTATTATACCATATTATATAATCGCTGTCAACTTCAAGGGGTGTTTTTTGACATCTGAGGCATATAAATAAGGCGCTTTGCCCATATTATTTTCAAGAAAAAAAGGGAATTATGGCGGCTATGAAGACGGTTGGAAAAATGTGCGGAAAATACGACGTTTCGGGCGGGTACGAATGCCCGCATTGCGGCAATCACGTATGCGCGGACTGCGCGGAAAACAATATGGGGCTTTGCCCCAACTGCTTTTCGCGGCTTTACAGGATAAGCTGAAAAAACTGCTTTTATTGGGCAAAAGAACGCGGCGCCCGCAACTAAATTGCGGGCGCCGCGCCTTATGTTTTAAAGTTGAGTATTCACTTGTCTGTGACAGACTGCGGGGCGTAATCGTCAATCAACTGCCGCAACCGCGCCGACCACTTTTCGGCGCTTTTTCCGTCGCCCTTAGCGGCATAATAATCTGCGCGCAGCGATACGAGCATAATGAAGGCGGGCTCGTCTTCGGCTATCTGCGGAACGGAGAAAAATAAATCTTCTTCGATATCCTCTATCGGCGTGCCCTCGTAAAGCCTGCCCTGAATGGTGAGCACGCGTTCAAGCACCTGCCATTCCTCTGTATTTTTGGCCGCATCGATTATCATTCGCATATCGGTGGCGCTTTCGCCCGAGCCTGTGGGGACGGCGTTGATTATTAAAAGATAGAGCGACGAGGGCGCGATGAACAGGCCGATTGACGCCTCGTTTGCGCAACACATAAGGGCTATGCCTGCCGCCGCGAACACAAAGTTTACGGCTATTCCGCCGCACGCCGTTACGATAAACGAGCGCCTTATATTTTTTGAACTCTTCGGCATTACAGTGCAGCTTGAAGGGGAAAACAGCGCGAATTTGCCGAGCTTTACGTCCATCTTTACGAACAGGCCGAACAGCTTGTGACCGAGTTCGTGAAGCTGGGCAGCGAGCGGAAAGAACAGCGCGCACAGCAGTATGCAGGCGACTATGTTCCACCATTCGCCGCCGATTTCAAAAACCAGCCAGCTGCCTGCGGCCGTGACTGCCAGCGCCACCGCTGCCGCCGCTGCCGTTATAAAATATTTCACTTTGCAAGCCCCTTTAAAATTGCGTAACCTTCGAGGTTGTCGCTTTCAGACGCGGTTATCTTTTCTGCGCCGAAGCGCTTTAAAATGCGGCATAAAAGCAGACACCCGCCCGCGATTACGTCGGCGCGGCGCACGTCCATACCCTTTAAACGCTTGCGCTCGTCAACCGACATAGAAAGCAGTATTTCGGCCTCCTTATCCAGCCATTCGGCGGTCAGCACGGTGCCGTCGACTACCTTCGGGTCGTAAGTTTCCAGCCCGTGATACAGGGCCGCGAGGCTGGTCGCCGTGCCGCCCACGCCGTACATATCCGTGCCCGCGAGCGTGAGGTTACCGTAATCGGAGAGGCGCTCTTCAATCACCTTATCGAGCGCGGCACTATCCTCGCCCGCAAGGTCATACAGGCGGACGGTGCCTATGTTCACGCTTTTGGAATAGACCTTTTTGCCGCCCTTTTGCAAAGTTATTTCGGTGCTGGCGCCGCCGAGGTCGATTATTCCGCCGTCACCCCCGCGCAGGGCGCCAGCTATGCCGCAGGCAGCCTCCTCTTCTCCGCTTATGACGTCGACGTCGATTGAACAGAGCTGTTTTACGCGGGCGACGAAGTCGGCGCCGTTTGCCGCCGAACGCACCGAAGCGGTTGCAAAAACGTACGGCGTGCCCGCGCCGCTGAGTTCTGCCGCAGCCGCAAAAATCTGGACGGCGCGCGCGGTGCGCTCTATCGCCTCGGGCTTCAAAACGCCGCTTGTTGCCAGCCCTTCGCCGAGGCGGGTGGTATCGAGCCGTTTATATAAAGTTTTTCCGTCCGCCATAACCATCAGGCGAACGGAATTTGAACCTACGTCTATTACAGATATTTTCATAAATTGCCTTAAAAACGCAAAACCTAAGCCGCAAGGCGCTCAGCTTTTGCTGCCGATTATGCCCTGTTGGATTGCGAGGTCGAAGAGATTATCGAGATTTTCGTAATAATCCAAAAGGTCTTCGCTCTCTTCAATCTGCTGGTTTATATTGTCTATCTCCTCTTTGAGCTGGTCCCTGCGCTCTTTCAGCTGAACGATTACCACCAGCTGATAAATCATAATGGCGACGAGGACAACAAGGAGCAGAACTATTGCCACCGTGCCTGCCGCGACAAGACGGTTGCGCTTCCGTATATCCATATATTACCTCTTTGTACATCTATTATACAATTTATTTACGAAAAATGCAACCATTATGTGGAAACTTTTGATATACAGTAAAATTCCCGTAAAAATTGCAACAAACATATACGCGCGCGCGTCGGGAAAGGAGAAATACACCGAAACGCACACGAAAAAAGCCGCAAGAAAGGCGGCGTAAAGAATGTCGCATACGGCGGTGACGATATGCGGAAGCCTTGTCCGCCTTAACGGAAGGTGCCGGCCTGCGGCAAACGCCGCGGCGCGCACTACGTAAAGAAGGTCGTAGACGACGCCGCTTACGGCGCCCATAGCGAGGCAGATTAAAAATATGCGCATAGATTTATTTGAACAGCTTTTGGGTGAGCTTTACCGCCTTGCCCGAATATTTTATGCCTGTCACCGTCCCGCTTGCGCAGAACGCGCCGCTCTGTTTGGAGAATGCGACAATTTTAAGACCGCTGCCCGCAACGGTAATTCTGCCGCCCGAATAGCTTAAAACTATCTGCGCGGAGGAAAAGGCGTCTACGCTGTCTATGGCGGTGGCCGAAATTTTTTTGCAGTCTTCTATTGTTACGGTATGAACTACTCCTTCCACTTTGCCCTCACAAAAGTTTACTGCCCGAAAGCAAAAAAATACTGCCTTCGCGGCAGTATTTATATATGAACATATTTCAAGTTTTATGACAGGCGCTTTGCACGCAGTTATGAGTTGCCAAAGGCAACGTTGCGGCTTACGCCGCCATCGCGAGTTCAGAGATACTTATTCCCGCAGCAAATTTCAGCGCGGCAGCCCGCGCGTTAAAAAATTTGCAAGGAATAAATTTTTAACCATAGCCGTTTCCAAACTTATTATGCCGAAAAAAGAGCAGCAGGGTTCCCCTGCGATACCTCTTTTTACGACAACAGTTTAAAACTCACGGAAAAGTATTTGCCAAAGGCAAAAGATTTTTTTATGAACTCTGGCACGGGTTCAGAGAAGCAAGCAAGACAAGAAGCGCGAGCATTTACGACGGGGAGCGTACAAAGACGTACGTGACCCCGAGGAAAGCGCAGCGCGACACCGTATTGCGCAGCTTATATGAAGCCGCACGGAGCCCGCAGAATGTTGAAATTATGCAAGTCCCTTGCGTATCTTCGCCGCCGCCTTAGCCCTCAGCTCTGAATCGAGTATGCGCTTTCTTATGCGGATATTCTTGGGCGTGATTTCCAGAAGTTCGTCGTCGGCTATAAATTCAAGGCACTCTTCAAGGCTCATACGCTTGGGGGTTATCAGCCTGAGTGCGTCGTCGCTCGATGACGAGCGCGTATTGGTGAGGTGCTTGGTTTTGCAGACGTTTACGTTTATATCCTCTGCCTTGGGGCTTTCGCCGATTACCATACCTTCGTATACCTGCGTGCCCGGGCCGATGAACAGCGTGCCGCGGCCCTGCGCGTTGTAAAGGCCGTAAGTTACCGCTTCGCCCGTTTCAAACGCTACGAGCGAACCCGTGCTCCTGCGCGAAAATTCGCCCTTGTAAGGCTGATATTCAAAGAATACCGAAGAGAACACGCCCTCGCCCTTGGTGGAGGTTAAAAACTCGCTCTTATAGCCGAACAGGCCGCGCGCGGGTATTATAAATTCGAGGCGGGTGCGGCTGCCCACTGCGCTCATATGCAGAAGCTCGCCCTTCCTTTCGCCCATACTCTGGAACACGGCGCCCGAAAATTCGTCGGGCACGTCTACTATGAGGCGCTCCATAGGCTCGCACTTTACGCCGTCAATCTCTTTGAACAGCACGCGGGGCGTGGATACCTGAAATTCGTAGCCCTCCCTGCGCATATTTTCGATGAGTATGGAAAGGTGCATTTCGCCCCTGCCGCACACGCGGTAGCTGTCGGCCGAGTCGGTCTCTTCCACGCGGAGAGAAACATCTTTCAGAAGCTCGCGGAACAGTCTGTCGCGCAGGTGGCGGGTAGTTACCCACTTGCCTTCCTTGCCCGCGAAGGGAGAATCGTTTACAGAGAAAGTCATCTCGACCGTAGGTTCGGAAATCTTTACGAACTTGTGCGCTTCGACGCAGTCGGGCGAGCACACGGTGTCGCCTATGTTTATCTTTTCAAGACCCGAGAAGCAGACTATGTCGCCCGCAATCGCCCTTTCGCAGGGAACGCGGTTCAGTCCGTCTATCTGGTAGAGGTTGGCGATTTTACCGTTCAATTTCATCTGCTGGTTGTTGTAGTTGGTGACGGTTACCGCCTGACCTTGCAGTATTTCGCCGCGCTCTATCCTGCCTATGCCTATTCTGCCCACGTAGTCGTTGTAGTCTATCGACGAAACGAGCAGTTGCGCTCCGCCCTTTTCGTCCACTTCCATCGGCTGGATGTGCGATAAAATGGTATCGAACAGCGGCGTGAGGTCTTTGCCGGGCGTGTTCAAATCGAGGGTGGCCGTGCCGTTGCGGCCCGAGCACCACACAACGGGGCTCATAAGCTGGTCGTCGGAGGCGTCGAGCTCCAACAAAAGTTCCAGAATTTCGTCCTGAACTTCGGCAAGGCGGGCGTCGGGACGGTCGATTTTGTTTACGACGATTATGAGACGGTGACCCATTTCAAGCGCCTTCTGAACGACGAAGCGCGTCTGGGGCATAGGGCCTTCGGCGGCGTCGACGAGGACGAGAACGCCGTTTACCATCATCATAACCCTTTCAACCTCGCCCGAAAAGTCGGCGTGGCCCGGGGTGTCGACTATGTTGATTTTTACGCCGTTATAGTGGACGGACGTGTTTTTTGCAAGAATTGTTATTCCGCGCTCGCGCTCCAAGTCGTTGGAGTCCATTACCCTCTCTTCAACGGCCTGGTTCTCTCTGAAAGCGTGGCTCTGTTTGAGCAATGCGTCTACAAGTGTGGTTTTGCCGTGGTCTACGTGCGCGATTATAGCCACGTTGCGTAAATCGTTTCTTACCAAATTTTTTGCCTCTCTGTTGCGTGAATTTACCGCCCGTGAGGGCGGTATCGTTATTTTAGTATTGTAACCGCCGCGGCGCGGCGGGGTTTTAACTGAAATCGAACTCGCTCTTGGTGGCGCGGTCGAAGAGCTTCAAGATTATGTTCATACACTCCTTTGCGCCGTCGCCGCTTTCGAATGCGTGCGATAAGAAGCAGGCTTCGTACACCGCCTCGGTTATGGGCAGTTCTACGCCGTACTCCTCGCCCAGCTTTTTCATTGCCTTGGCAGTCATTACGCCCTCGGCAAGTTTATCGAACTTCTGACCCTTTGCCATCATCTCGCCGTAGCGGCGGTTGTGGGAATATTCGGAAAACAAAGTGGTTTCGTAGTCGCCGAGGTGGGCAAGCCCGTATGCCGACATAAAGTTGCCGCCCATTGCCTTTATAAGGCAGCCCACTTCGTATGCGCCGCGCGCCATTAAAGGGCCTTTCAAACTTACGTAGCCGCTTCCGTCGAGTATGCCTGCGGCTATGCCCAGAACGTTCTTTGCCGCGGCGCCTATTTCGGTACCGATGAGGTCGTTGCCGTAGTAAAAGCGGATTAAATTGCTTTTGAAGTTATCTGCAAGGAAGCGCTTCAACTCCTCGTTTGCCGAGTCTATGACCATACAGTTGGGGATGCCTGCAACGAACGCCTGAATGTGCCCGGGGCCAACCCATACGGCGATTTTATCGGGCGAAATTCCGCTTTCGGTGAGTACCTGCGAAAGGCGCTTGCCCGTCGATTCCTCTATACCCTTCATACAGAGCACGAAGATTTTATCTTGCACGGGGTATTTTATTATCTTCTGCATAAAGCCGCGGAGGCCCTGCGAGCTTATGGAAATTATTATTATATCGCTGCTTTTAAGCGCGTATTCGAGGTCGCAGGTGAGCTTAATTCTGCCGTCGAGTTCGACGTATTCGTTTCTGCCCGTGTTTTTGAGCACTTCGTACGAATACTCGCCCTCGGGGCCCCAGCTTATGACCTCGTTTCCCTTTACCGCCGACTGGTACCAGGCTATGAACGAGCCCCACCTGCCGCAACCGAGAACGGAAATCTTCATTTTTTTCTCCATTGAATTTATGTGTGAATGCCCGCGGCGAACTGTTGCCGAAGGCGGAATATTTATTGCAAAACTTATAATTGGGCGACATATATGCCGCAAACAACGACTATATCGACTTGCGTTCGGAAAGCGCGCGCGACAGAGTTACGTCGTCTGTGTATTCAAGCTCGCTGCCGATGGGTATGCCGTGCGCAAGCCTGGTTACGTTTACGCCGAGGGGCTTTAAAAGTTTGGCGATGTACATTGCGGTGGCCTCGCCCTCCACGTCGGGGTTGGTGGCCATAATCACCTCTTTTACGCTTCCGTCTATGCGCGATAAAAGCTCCTTTATGCGGATATCGTTGGGGCCGACGCCCTCCATAGGGTTTATTACGCCGTGGAGAACGTGGTATACGCCCTTGTATTCGTGCAGCTTTTCCACCGCTATCACGTCCTTGGGCTCTTTGACGACGCAGATGACCGATTTATCGCGCGTGCGGCAGATTTCGCACTCGTCGCCTTCGGTGAAGTTGCCGCAGATTCTGCAATACCTGACCTTGCGCTTTGCATCGGTTATCGCCGCGGCGAAGCCTGCGGCCTCTTCCGCGCTCATATTTATTATTTTGTAAGCATACCTTTGCGCCGTCTTTTTGCCGACGCCGGGCAGCTTTGTAAATTCGTTTATAAGCCTGCCGATAGGCTCGATGAAAATATCCATAGAAACAACAGTTCACGCAAATCTTTTTGCTGTGCAAAAATCTTTGCCGTGAGATTTTAATAAAGTCGAGAAAAAGAGATATCGGCGAACTGAATTCGCCTGCTCTTTTTCCGTACATTGTTTATTTAGAAATTGATAAAGTAATTAATTATTCCTTATAAAATGCTTTACGCGCGGGCCGCCGCGCTACATTTTATTGCGGGAATTCACATAAGTAAAGCTCGCTTGCGCGACAAATGTGGACGAGCAAGGGTAGGCTTTCCTGCGGTTGAGATTTCTCGACTTCGGCTGACGCCTCCGCTCGAAATGACAAAGAGAAAGTTTCAGTTATGAGTTGCTTTGCAACACGATAAGTGATGAGCGCGGCTTGCCGCGCGTGATAAGTTGCCCTATGGCAACGTTGCAGTTGAGATTTCTCCGCTCGCTTTCGCTCGGTCGAAATGACAGTATACTAAAAGTCCATCACGGGTTCAGAGATACGAGCAAGACAAGGCGAACGCCCTACTCACACCCCCGCTCATCACCCCTTGGAGATGCGAGCAGTTTTTTACCACACATCTGCCCAACACGGGTTCAGAGATACGAGCAGAACGAGGAGCGTGCGGAACGCTGTGAAGGAGCTTACTTTGAGGTAAGTGACTGAGCAGAACCGCAAACGCGACAATGTTATGCGACGTATATATGAAGCCGTACGCCGCCCGTAGAATGTTGAAACTAATTACATAAAGCCGGGCAGACTGGCACTCCCAAACTTGCCCATCTTCTCTTTATACAACTCGTCGGCCTTTTTGTAGCCGTCGTTTATCGCCGCGAGAATGAGGTCTTCGAGCATCTCTACGTCCTCTTCGTCGGTGAGGTCTATCATCTGGCCGATTTTACTGCCGAATTCGACGCCGTTTATCACCTTTTTGCCGTTCATATAGATTACGACCGTTTCGTCGCCCTCTTCGCCGCCGCCCGAAAGGCCCACTACTTCGAGCTCTTCAAGCTCCTTTTCGGCCTCCTGCATCTGCTCCTGAATTTTTTGGGCCTGCTTTACGAGGTTGTTCATTCCTCCGCCCATTCCGCCTCTGAATGATGCCATATATTTTTCTCCTTTACGGTTGAGGTTTTTTATTTGATGTTTATATCGGTGCCGCCGAAGTTCGACTTCAAGATATCGAGCGCGTTTTTGAAGGCGTCGTCCTTTTTGACGAGGCGCACTTCGTATTCGCCCGCTCCCGCCTCGGCAAGCACTTCGGAAAGTATTTTTGCGTTATCCTGCCGCGTTATGGCGCGGTAGACGGTTTCGTTATCGGTGGTGAACACCGTTTTACCGCCCTCCGCGATACAGCCGAGGTCTGAACACAGCGTGAACAGAACGGCGTTTTTGTGCGTGGTGCGCAGTGCGCGCAGAAGGGTTGCAAGCACGCTTTTGCCCGAAGGCGCGCCCGTCTTTGCGGCGGGCTTTTTCTGCCCTGCGAACACGTCGCCCTCCTCCGTCTGCGTGAGAGACGGCTTTTTGGCCGCAGGTTCGGCCGCATAAAAGGGCGTGGCTTTGCCGCCCGTGCGCAGAAAATCTGTCTGTACATCGCCGTACTGCCTGCCGCCTGCGTCCGCAGAAGGCCGCTCTTCCGCCGCGCCCGACGGTTCAGAAGGAGCATACGCCGCGCGGTCTGCAAAAGATTTACCGCCGTCCGCACCGGGCAAGCCGCCTTTATTCGGCGCACTTTCCTGCACGGAGGGCGCCTGTGCGGGCATTACTATCTGGGCGGGAACGCCCTCTGCAACCTTCTTTTCGAGGGCGGCCACGCGGGCTATAAGGCTGTCTATGTTATAGTCGGCTTCGGGCAGGGTGCAGCGCAGAACGGCCGTTTCCAACACGACGCGCGCATCGGAGGCGTAGCGCATATCGCCCTCTGCCTTTACGAAAATTTCTGTCGCGCGGAGTATTTTATGCCCGTCGGCCTGCGCGATTTTGCAAACCTCGGCGAACATCTCTTCGGGAAGGTTTAAAATTTCTTTGGCGTTCCTGCACATCTTTGCCACGGAGACGCTGTTTAAAAAACTTAAAACGTCCTTAACGAACACGCCCGCGCTCTTTCCGCCCGCGAAAATTTCTTCCGCGCACGAGAGCGCGCCGCCCGAATTATCGGTGAGCAGCATATTTACCGTCTGGGCAATCTTATAAAAATCTGCGCTGCCCAAAACGGCGTTTACGTCGTCGTAGGTGAGTTTGCCCGCGGAATAAGATACGCACATATCGGCTATCGAAAGGGTATCGCGCGCGCTGCCTGCGCCCGCGCGGGCTATGGCAGACACGGCCTCGTCTTCGTACTCCTTGCCGATTTTTTGAAGTATGCCCTTCAAAAGCCCCTCCAAATCGTGCTGGGGAATGAGCTTAAAGTCGAAGCGCATACAGCGCGAGAGTATGGTTGCGGGAATTTTTTGCGGCTCGGTGGTGGCGAGTATGAACACGGCGTGCGCGGGGGGCTCTTCCAGCGTCTTTAACACGGCATTGAACGCCGAGGCGGTGAGCATATGCACTTCGTCGATGATGTATACCTTATATTTTCCCGCCACGGGGGGATACTGCACCTTCTCCCTCAAATCGCGCATTTCGTCTACGCCGTTGTTGGAGGCCGCGTCGATTTCGGATATGTCCAGATTGCTGCCCTCGGCAAGCGCCCTGCACGTTGCGCATTTGCCGCAGGGGGAGCCGTTTACGGGGCTTTCGCAGTTGATTGCGCGCGCGAAAATTTTGGCGACGGACGTCTTGCCCGTGCCGCGCGGGCCGCAGAACAGGTATGCGTGGCCTATTTTGCCGCTTTCAATCTGGTTTTTTAAAATTTTTACTATATGTTCCTGCCGCACCACCTTATCGAGAGTGTCGGGGCGGAACATTCTGTAAAACGCGAGGTATGCCATCTGCCGCTTCCTTAAAAAATTTGCAAAAAAAACTTAAACTTTTGCGCCGTCAGCCGTTCAAAAGCGACGTGAGTTTGCGCTTTGCCCTTTGCAGGGCGTTATCTATGCTCTTTACGGGCTTGCCCGTGGCGGAAGACATCTCTGCCATAGTAAGCCCGTCCATATACATTACCGTGACTTTGAATTCGAACGAAGAGAGGTTTTTGCTTATTTTCTGCAAAAATTCGCGCCTGTTTTCGCGCTTTATAAGCTCGTCTTCGGGGTTCTGCCGCGAGGGGTACAGTTCTTCGCCCACCTCTACTATCGGCAGAAAATTGTTGAGCGCGGAATTTTTTGCGCCAGTAGAGGACTTTACCGCGTCGATTATGCGGTTGCGGATGCAGCGCATTGCGTACGGGGCGAAGCCCGACTTGCCCTCGGTATAGCTGCCGATTGCAGAATACAGCCCGCACATTCCCTCCTGCACGAGGTCTTCGGTTTCGCCTCCCGATAAAAAGAACCTGCGAGCAATGGATAAAACTACGTTTTTGTAGCGCTTTAAAAGCGCTTCCGTCGCCGCCTTATCGCCGCTTCCCGCAAGGAGGGCAAGGCGCTCGTCGCTCAGTTTTTCAGTCTGCATCTCACCACTTCGTAGGCGGCTATGCCGAGCGCCACCGAGGCGTTGAGCGAATTCACCCTGCCGAGAAGGGGCAGAGAGAGCACGCCGTCGCACTTTTCGCGCGTGAGCCGTTTTACGCCGCTGTCTTCCCCGCCGATTACCAGGGCGACGTTGCCCGAAAGGTCGGCGGAATATATGCTGCCTCCGTCGGCTTCGAGGGCGTATACCCAATAGCCGCACGTTTTGAGTTTATCTATGGCGGCGTTCAAAGAGGGCACCTTTGCAACCTTTGTGTGGTTTGCCGCGCCCGCGGAAATGCGTATTACCGCCTCGGTCACGCTCGCCGATTTGTTTGCGGGAATTACCACGCCGTCGGCGCCCGCGCACTCAGCCACCCTTATTATGGAACCCAAGTTGTGCACGTCCTCTATGCCGTCGCACAGAATTATAAAACCGCCCTTTTCGCCCCCGGATTCGATTATGTCTTGAAGGTCGCAGTATTCGTATTCGGCGGCAAAGGCAATAACGCCCTGGTGGTGGCCCGTCGCACTCATTCTGTCGAGCGCCTTCATATCGGCAAACTGCACCCTTACCCCAGCCCTTCGCGCCTCGGCGAAGATGCGGGCGAGCGAGCCCTGCGCGCCCTTTTCCATTACTATTTTTTCTATGGGTTTGCCGCTCTTTATAAGTTCGAGCACGGCGTTTCTGCCCTCAGTTTTCATCGCTGTCCTTCAATAAAAATTCTATGCGGTCAAATCTGCCCGTAAGATACAAAAAGCCCAAAAGCGCTTCGAAGCCCGTCGAGCGGTTGTATTCGCCCACGCTGGCGTTCTTTGAACGGGTTGACTTGTGCGCGTTCCTGCCGCGGCGGTAAATTTCGGCCTCCTCCTCTGTTAAAAGGGGCAGAATTTTTTCTGCCAGTTCGCTCTGCCCGCGGGCAGATACCTTCTGCGAGGAGAGTTTTTGCAGGGTGCCCGTCTTGTAGTCGGTTTCGCGCACGAGCTTTTCGCGCACGTACAGCGAATATACCGCATCGCCCACGAAAGCGAGCACCACGGGGCTTAAATTGCGTGCGCCCTCGGGCGCCAGAAAATCGTTTCCGCCGAACATATACCACCCGATTCTAATTTGCTTTAATTATACCATCAAGTCATAAAAAAATCAAATAATCAGTAGTATATAGCGTGAATTTGTTAGTTAAAAGGAGCGCGGTTTACGCCTTTGCCGCGCTGATATTGTTCAGCAGCGCGACGGGCGCGGTGTTCGGCGTGATAGCGCGTGCGGCTTCGGCCGTATCGGCGCCCGTGGTGGTGATTGACGCGGGACACGGCGGCATAGACGCGGGCGTGCGGGGAATTACCAGCGGTGTGAAAGAGAGCGACATAAACCTTTCGATAAGCTATTTTCTGAAAGATTACTTCACCTCTGCGGGATTTGAAACCGTGCTGACGAGAAAGAGCCAGGCGGGGCTTTACGGGCTGCCCACAAAGGGGTTCAAACTGCGGGATATGCAGGCGCGCAGGCAGATTATTGAGGAATACGGTGCGGATATGGTTATTTCCGTGCACCAGAATTTTTATCCCGACCGCACCAGGCGGGGCGCGCAGGTATTCTTCAACAAGGACAGCGAGAGCGGCAAAAAACTTGCCGTGTGCGTGCAGGACAGTTTAAACGGTATGGACGGCGCCGTGCGCAAGGTGAGCCCGCTGATAGGCGATTACTATATGCTGCAATGCACTTCAAGCCCTTCGGTGATTGTGGAGTGCGGATTTTTATCTAACGCCGAGGACGAAAGTCTGCTGCTTGAAGAGAGCTACCGCAAAGAGCTTGCCTACGCCATTTTCGCGGGCGCGGTGAGCTATTTTTCGTAAGGCTGTCGCGGGCAGCGGCGCATTTACTAAGATAAACAAAAACGCTTTAAGCAAAACTAATTAACTATTCTTATAAAACCCACTAAAAAAATGCCATACAGCAAATTACTGTATGGCGTTCGTACTATGCCTTGCCATAGTGCACTACGCTTTACTTATCTGAATTATCATATTTCAAATATATCAATAAAGCGGACAGACCTCCGATTGAAAGAGTTATAGGTAATGTAATATATCCCCAATAACCACTAGGGTCTAAAAAGCCAAAAATTCCTACAATACCAATTAAAAAACTGAAAAAATATAAGCCTTTTTTCATTTCACATATCCTAAATATTAACCAAATGTCACCCTTTGCGTGTCCCAGTCAATATTATAAGAAAAATTGTTCACAACTGAAAACGTCGCGTGCGTTGAAACATCAATACTTGCTTTACTTCTGGTTGCCCACGACGTACCAAATGTAAACATATCTCCCGAAAAAGGTCTGCCGAAAAGCCAGTATCTGCTTACTTTCCACTGAACTTCTTTTGTGTTTACATCATAACTACTATCAATAGTCGGGCCTGCACCAGAAGTAAAATTGATTCCAATAGACAGACCATTAGTACCGATATTTAACGAAACTCCTACATTTGTAGCCCTATTTACATCTTTTGGAGCATAGTCGGTAACATTATCGCTCGAATTAACAAGTTTATGTTTTACTTCAAGCCCAGTAAATGAAACACGACCTATTTGAGTATCAGGATTTGTTTGTGTACCTGTCACATTTGTTTTTAATGCGTAATAATCATACGTAGGGTCCTCTTCTGCTTGTTCTCTATATAAAATATAATCAACGTTTACAAATGCAGTTGAAAGTTGTGTACTATATACTCTATGCCCATACGAACTATAAATTATTACAGTTTCACGATTCTTCGAAGGAACAAAGGTGCTGTTAAAGTGTTCTATAATAATGTTTATACACTCTTCCTGTGTTAAACCTTCACCTGTAACAGTCAAACTTTGAGAATTTGAATTCCTTGTTAAACCTATGATAGCTTCTTTTTTATTATCCTCTTGCTCACCGTCAAAACGCATTTTTATAGCGTTTGTAACGGCACCGTTACTATCAGATGCATTCATATTTATGTATAAATCATTGATAGATAATATTTCTTTGTAGTCATTTAATGTGAGACCACCATAAATATAAATTTTGGAACCTATGTCATTATAAGCGTTTCGCAAAATCTGATTTATATTGGCATTCATTGAGTCAGCTATTGCAACAGCATAGCTAATATAATTACTAAACGAATCATCAACACTATCTATATCAACAAATTCAATGTTTTCATAGTCTTCACTATTTTCAAAAATAGCTGATGTTTCTTCATTAGTAATTACCAACAGCTTCTCTACAATTTGCCTTTCTGCTGCAAATGTTACAATGCTTGCCACATTTATTGTTACTAAACAAAACAATGTAATTAGAACAACAAAAATTTTTTTCATTAAAAATACTTCCTTGTTTTATTATTTAGTGAGATGGTTAGCAAGGTTACATCTCAAACTATCAAAGTAATACTACTAATAATTATAAGAATTATAATAATACTTGTCAAACAAAATTAGAATAAAAACAAACAACTATAATATTTTATTGTTGTGAGTTCACTGTTTAATATAAAAAAAGAGCTCCTTGCGGGGAGCTCTTTTTTTATGTTGCCGCTTATAAAGCGGAAATTTTTTAAGAAAGTTTTTCGAGAAGTTTGAGGTCGATGCCCTTTTCGCCGATTTTGATAATCTCTACCTTTACTACGTCGCCGATGTTGACTACGTCCTCTACCTTATCTACGCGCTTATTGGAGAGTTTGGAGATGTGAATCATACCGTCTTTGCCGGGTGCAAATTCAACAAACGCGCCGAAGGTGAGAATTCTTACTACCGTGCCGACGAACATATCGCCCACTTCGGGGTCGTGCGCTATCGACATTATTATAGCCTTTGCCTTTTCGGCATTTTCGATGGGGCCCGTGGTGGAGATATAGCCGCGGCCGGAATCGTCGTCGTTGAAGTCGATGTCCGTGCCCGTCTCTTCCATTATCTTCTTGATTACGCAGCCCTGCTTGCCGATGACGTCGCCGATTTTTTCGGGGTCGATTTCGAAGCTGATAATCTTGGGAGCGTATACCGAGAGCGCAGGAGCAACATCGGGAACACATTCAAGCATCTTGGAGAGGATGAACTGCCTGCCCTCGTTGGCCTGGTCGATTGCCGTGTGCATAATCTCTTCGGATATGCCCTTGATTTTTATATCCATCTGTATAGCGGTTATGCCCTTTGTGGTGCCCGCTACCTTGAAGTCCATATCGCCGAGGAAGTCTTCAAGACCCTGGATATCGGTGAGCACTTTGAACTCGCCCGTCTCCTGGTTTTTGATGAGACCCATTGCAACGCCTGCAACGGGGCGCTTGATGGGAACGCCGGCATCCATAAGAGCCATAGTGGAACCGCATACCGAAGCCATCGACGAAGAGCCGTTGGACGAGAGTATGTCGTTTACCACCCTTATTGCATAGGGGAACTCCTCTTCGGAGGGAAGAACGGGCACGAGGGCGCGCTCTGCAAGTGCGCCGTGGCCTATTTCGCGCCTGCCGGGGCTGCGGAGAGCCTTGGCTTCGCCCGTGCAGTAGCCGGGGAAGTTGTACTGGTGCATATACCTCTTTGAGGTCTCTTCGTCGAGGCCTTCAAGCCTCTGAGCCTCGGACAGCATTGCGAGCGTGCAGGTGGTGAGCGTCTGGGTCTGTCCGCGGGTGAACACGGCGCTGCCGTGTACGCGGGGAAGCACGGAGTGTTCGCACCAGATGGGACGAACTTCCTTTAAGCCCCTGCCGTCGGGACGGATGCCCTTATCGAATATCTTTGCGCGAACCTTTTCCTTGGTGAGGTAATATAAGCTGTCCTTAATTTCGCGGGTATTTTCGGGATATATTTCGGCGAAGTGTTCCAGAACTTCCTGTTCTGCCTGCGCCTGACGGGCCTCCCTCTCCTGCCTGTCGAAGGTATCTATTGCCCAATCGATTTTGGAGGAGGCGTACTCGCGCACGGTCTTGTCGAGCTCTTCGGGAATGTGATAGAGCTCCATCTCCTTCTTGGGCTTGCCCACTGCGGGAACGATTTCGTCCTCAATGAAGGCGCAAATCTTCTTTATCTCTTCGTGGCCGAACATTATTGCGCCTACCATCTCTTCGTTGGAAACTTCGTCGGCGCCCGCCTCTATCATTAAAATGGCGTCTTTGGTGCCTGCGAGGTTGAGGTGGATGGTGCTTGCCTGCCTCTGTGCGAGGTCGGGGTTGATTACGTACTTGCCGTCTACCATACCCACTACTACCGAACCCGTGGGGCCTGCCCAGGGGATATCGGATATTGAGAGCGCTACGGAAGAACCTATCATTGCGAGGGGTTCGGGGGATACGTCGGGCTCTACCGAGAGGGCCTGCGCAACTACCGTAACGTCGTTATAGAGTCCCTTGGGGAAGAGCGGGCGCAGGGGACGGTCGATGAGCCTTGCGGTTAAGATTGCCTTGTCGCTTGCCCTGCCTTCGCGCTTTTTGAAGCCGCCGGGAATTTTGCCTACCGAATACATCTTTTCGTCGTAATCCACCTGAAGGGGGAAGAAATCCATTCCCTCTCTGGGAGAAGCCGACATACATACGGTGACGAGAACTGCCGTGTCGCCGCAGCGAACTACGCACGCGCCGTTGGCCTGTTCGGCATACTTGCCGGTTTCGATTACGACCTCTCTGCCCCCCACCGTGGTTGAAAACTGTTTGAACTGTGCCATTAAAATTACTACTCCTTGTCTGTTCTTGCGCCCGCGAAACACCTTGCAACGCGGACAATTTATGAAAAAAAGAGCGGCATAAAATAAGCGCTCTTTTTTAAACGTGAAAATTACTTCCTTAAATTCAACGCGGCGATAATAGCGCGGTACCTTTCGATATCCTTGGATTTGAGGTAGTCGAGAAGACCGCGGCGGCGACCTACCATTTTGAGAAGGCCGCGACGGGAATGATTATCGTGAATGTGAACTTTGAGGTGCTCGTTGAGGTGATTGATTCTCTCCGTGAGAAGGGCTATCTGCACTTCGGGGGAACCGGTGTCGCCCTCTTTGGTTGCGTATTTTGCGATGATTTCCTGCTTTTCCATTTTAAATTATCCTCCTGTAATGGAACTTTATATGCGGAGAACAAAGTCGGGCGTGGAGTATTCGCACCGCTTTGTACCCGTAACGTGATTATTTTAGCATATACAATTAAAAATAGCAACTAAAAACAGGCGGCATTTTGGCAAGGCCGTAAAAATTTATTGTGCCGCAAAGGTGCAGCGTTATTTATTTACCATTCGTTGCGCCGCACGGCCTTAGGCTGTTGCGGCCGCTTATTCCGCGAACAGGGCATTGCGTTTTTTTGTTATTTCTGCCGCCTTTGAAAGGTACGAAGGTATATCTTTGGGGGCGGCGAGCCTTTCGATGCGCGAACCGCCGCCGAATACCCTTTTGGATATGGCGCCCGCGCCCACCGCCACGTTGGAACAGATTTCTTCCATAGTGCCGACGTTGTATACGCACACCTTTTTTGGCTTTGTCCAGCCGATGTTTTCGTTGGCGCCCGCCTGGTATTTCTGGCGGTAAAGGTAATAAGGTTCGTACCCCGCCGAAGTGAGCGCCTCGCGCGAAAAGGCAATCATATCGTCTATTTCTGCATCGCCTGTTTCGCCGTCTTCATCGCCGCTTGTGCGGACGGCGTTCTCTTTGAGGCGCGAGCCCGATTTGAGGCACAGCGAATGTACTGTGATATTGGCGGGTTGCAGGGAGGCGGCGCAGCTTACGGAATTATTAAAGTCTGATAAATTTTCGCCGGGGAGCCCCGCGATGAGGTCGATGTTTATGTCGAAGCCGTATTTTTCGGCCATACGGTATGCCGCGAAGGTCTGTTCGGAGGTATGCCTGCGGCCTATCCGCGCGAGCGTTTCGTCGGAAAAGGTCTGCGGGTTGACGCATATGCGGTTTACGCCCGCATCTTTGGTGATTTTCAGCTTTTCTTCGGTGAAGGTATCGGGCCTGCCGGCCTCTACGGTGAATTCGGCAGAGCCGATATTGAGGGCGTTGATTGCGGCATATATGCGGGCCAATTGACTTTCCGTCATACAGAACGGCGTGCCGCCGCCAACGTATACGGAGTTGATTTCGAGGTTGAGGGAAGAAAGACTTTCAATCTCTTTTACGAGGCAGTCTGTATACTCCTCCGCATACTTGCCCACGGCGGGCATAGGCGCGGTGATGAACGAACAGTAGGAACATTTTGTGGGGCAGAACGGAATGCCCACGAAGATATCGGCGCCCCTGCCCCTGTTTTTGAGGTAAACTTCGCGCTGGGCGGCAAGCACGCGGCCTGTTATCTTAATATTTTCGTCGCTGACGCAGAATTTTTTGAACAGCGGGGCGAAGTCGCGCCCTTCGGCGAGTTCGGCATACGCCATTTTTGTGGGCCTTATGCCCGTGAGAGCGCCCCACGGGAAGGTTTTGCCCGTGCTTTCGGACAGAAAGAGGTAAAAAGCCAGCTTTGCCGAACGCTTTGCAAAGCGCCTGTATTGCAGCTCGTCTTCGGCGTGCCAGCTATCAGAAAAGGCGCGGCTTATTCCGCCGCGCTCTATCACGTTTATGTAGTTTTCGCCTTCGCGCGAAAACGTGTGAACGAAGTCGCCCTCCTCCTCGCGGAAAAGGCGAAGCACGTCCATAATTTCGGCGCGCAGAAATTCTGTGTCGGTTGTGAGCATTTTTTAAAATTGGTGCGGCAGTATGCCGCAACTAACGGTATTTTTACTTAGATAATCGGGTGCAAAATATTGCGAAGTTTTATCTTGCGGAAAAATTCAGTCGGCCCTTATGAACGGGTTTGATTCGCGCTCGTGCGAGAGGGTGGTATCCTCCTCGTGGCCGCAATACACGGCGTAGTCGCCCGGCAGGGCGTACAGCTTTTTTACGCTTGTGACGAGCTGAGAATAGCTGCCCGTGGGGAGGTCGCACCTGCCCACGCTTTCGCAAAAGAGGGTGTCGCCCGTAAAGAGGCAGTTTTCGGCAAGGTAGCAAACCCCGCCCGTGGTGTGCCCCGGCGTGGAGATGACTTTGAAGTCTATGCCCGCGGCGGTGATTGTCTGACCGCCGCCGAGTGTGCGCACGGGGAAGGGCGAAACTTTGTACCAGCTGAGCGAGGTATAGTCGGGGGTGAAGATGTGCTCCCCCTCCTCTTCGCTCAGGTATATCGGCACGCCGTTTTCGGCAAAGCGTGCACAGCCGCCGATGTGGTCGTAGTGGCCGTGCGTCAAAAGCACCGCCTGCGGAGTCAGCCCGAGCTGAACGCACTTATCCCATACCCTTGGCTGGGCGCAGTCGATTACGGCGCAGGTTTTGCCGTCTGCGGTGACGATATACGAATTTGAAGCGAAGCCCTCAGGATAGACTTTGTGCACTTTAACGGGCATATTATGCCTCCCTTAACACAGCCGCCGCTGTAATTTTTTTGTGTGGTTGATAAATGAGTTTTTTATTTTTGAGATTTGATAAGAAGCTTATCTACCCTACCTTTAATTCCTCTCGCTGTGCGTGCGGTAAATAAACTGCACAGCTTGGGCACCGTTCGCGCGCTGACATATGCGCTCACTCATCTCGCTTCGGCACGCACAACAGGTATCCGTTGTGCTATGAAATGCCTTGCTCGTCCCT